>Ga0256829_1000648_pt1 | contig 33482 bp, 40 predicted proteins | sample 131447metaG_FD_185979 | JGI IMG/M metagenome (GOLD analysis project Ga0256829, IMG submission 185979) | Hydrothermal vent microbial communities from Lau Basin, Pacific Ocean - 131-447 | ecosystem: Environmental > Aquatic > Marine > Hydrothermal vents | place: Pacific Ocean: Lau Basin | collected... | reverse complement strand
TATAGATAATTAGCAAATTAGAGGTAGAATATCAGAGATTTTACCTTGTAATGATTTTTTTAAGCTCAAAAATTACTATGAGGAAAAATTAGTCACTTGGGTGGGTTTGAATTTGCAAGTGGCTCAAATATGTAAAAATGTCAATGCGTAAAATATTTTGCCTATGAGATGGATAAAGAACGACAAGCTATTAAATTTAATGAATCTCCTAGTAAATATTTATCTTTACAATTAAATTATTTTATTTCTGATTTTGGACAAAGTTTTATGAGACCTCTTTTTCTAATATTATATTTTCTTTGTCTCCAAGCTTTAGTCTTTTGCTTAATAGATAGTTGGAAATTTGATAATGGCTTAATCAGAGATTTTTGGATTGGATTAAATCATACTATTCATAACTTTATGCCATTGAAAAAATTTTTGGTTGAGGGTCAAGAATTTGTTAGTTTATTCTTTTTAATTATCTATTCTATTTTGATTTATAATCTAGTAATTGCTGTTAAACGAATTACAAAGAGATAAATATGAGTAAAAGGGTCAAGTGATGCTAATCCAATCTGTCCTCTTCCCCTCGTTCTCATGTTGTACGTGAGGATACATACTCCAAGTTAAAGAACAAACAAAGTTCACATCCACATCAAACTCTCATATGAGTTATTTCATTGTTATTTTTAAACCAACGCTCCAAAAAACACTCTCTTTCACATACCTCTGCACCTAATGCCTTCTTGTATGGTATGTTGTGACCTAAGCTCCATAATGTAAAACCATTTTCTTTGAGGTATTTACCTAGTAGTACCAGTTGAGCCGTACCGTAGTTGTTATACACTTTATCTTTTTTGCTAAATCCACTGAGACTCCCCCTCGTTCTAGGTTACAAACTGTACAAGAACTCATGGAAGTGGAGAAAGTCCAAGGGGCATGTGATACTAATACAACACTAAAATGAAATCTTCCGTGAAATTTCAATATCATGTTTTATTAATGAATTAACAATAGCATTGAGTGAAAGCTCACTCCCTGTTTCTTTTAGCTTTTTCATTAAAACAGCTCGAATATTTGCATCTAAATAGACTGGTATTTCTAATTCTTCAATAGGTCTATAAAATCTACCTTGTTCGGCATTTGTAAAGTCATATTCTTCTTTCATTTTTGACACCTTTCTTTGTAGAATTTTTCTTCTTTTTTTGTTGCTCTTCTGGCTGAAATAATTCTAACAAACTCTTTGCCATCATTATCTCTAAACATATGTGCTACTAACAAAATGGTTTCATTAAGTGACTTACCTAAAAGTACCCATCGTTCTTCATCATCTGAATGTGCTTCATCATATCTATTCAAAGCAAAAGGGTCTGAAAAGACATAGGATGCTTGCTCAAACGTCACATCATGTTTTTTGATATTAATATTCTCTTTTTTTCTATCCCATTCAAATTTCATATTTTATTGTACCTAATTATATTAAATATCCAAAGTAACAATTTATATATAAACTAATCAGCTATAATCCAAAAAACATTCCAAGGAAAGCATCTCATGTCTGAACAAACCGATACACCACAAGATAACACAGATAAAGAAAAAATATATTATGACCAAAGATCTGTGGCATTACGAACCACTCAGAGTATCTATTTTGTGAAAGAACATGACAAGGTCGCTATGCTTGAGCTACTTCTCAATGATTACAAAGAAACACAAGTAATCATAGTCGTGAAAAGTAAAAAGAGTGCAGATGCTATCAGTGCCCTTTTAACCGCTAAAGAGTTCAAGGCTACAGCCGTGCATGGGAATCATAGAGAAACACAGCAACAAGAAGCTGCAAGCAAATTTAATAATGGTACGCTCAATGTCATCATCACTACCGATATGATTTTAAAAACACTCACCTTGGAAAACATCAAACTTGTTGTTTCTTATGATTTACCAGATGCTCCACAAGAGTATTATAATCGTTTGGCAACGATGAAAGAACTTGGTGTGGGGATGGCTTTAGTAAGTCCTGAAGATGAGCACAACCTTGATGAGATAGAATACAATATGAAAAAAGAGATAGAAGAAAAAACCGTAGAAGGTTTTGTCGCAACTTCAATGCCCACACATACAAACAAGCCAAAAAAAGACAGAACTAAAAAACCTAGACATCGTAAAAAGAAAGTTACAAAAGATGAGGATGCATAAAGATATGAAAAAGTAAATATACTTTTTTTAGATATATCTCATCATTGCTTGGCTATGATAACCAAAATTCAATTCACTATAAAGAATATATCATGCAAAACTGGTACGAAGAGACCCGAAAAAAAACCGACCATATCTTTCATGCGATTATTAAGCACGACTTTGTTGTAGACATGATGCAAGCCACTTTAGATAAAGATATCTTTGGCTTCTATGTGAACCAAGACTCACTCTACTTGTCTGAGTACAAAAAGTCTTTAGTCACCGTAGGAACCAAGTGTCACAGACCTGAAGAGACACAATTTTTCTATGAATCAGCTACAGGTATCATACATGTGGAAGATGCACTGCACAAAGAGTTTTTAGAAGACAAATACCGTTCTTCTACACCCTCACCTACCTGTGAACTCTACAACTCTTACTTGGCACGTATCGTAAACCATGCTTCTGTCGAAGTAGGTATCGCTGCCGTGTTGCCATGTTTTACCATCTACAAAGAGGTAGGAGACTATATCTTAGCCAATCAAAAGAAAGACAGATCCAACCCCTACCAATCATGGATAGACACCTATGCCAGTGAAGAGTTTGCAACAGCTGTTGAACAGGTTGTCACTATAGCAAACCGTTATGCGCTCACTGCATCACCAGAGAACTTGGCAAAGATGGAAGAAGTTTTCATCAAAACTTCACAGTTAGAGTGGATGTTCTGGGACTCAGCCTACAAACAGGAGGCATGGAAGATATGAGTACCTCTTACCACACCGTCCTTACTATAGCAGGCTCAGACTCCAGTGGGGGTGCGGGTATACAAGCAGACATTAAAAGCATCTCAGCCAATGGTGGCTATGCTGCCTCTGTCATCACTGCAACTACTGCGCAAAATACCCAAGGGGTCACAGACATCCATGCCATCCCTGTACCTCACCTCATAGCCCAAATGGAAGCAGTGCTTAGTGACATAGACTTTGATGCCATAAAGATAGGTATGCTCCACTCTAGCGAAGTGATAGAAGCGGTGCAAAGCACCTTGGCAAAGCACCCCAGTAAACACATCGTCCTTGACCCTGTGATGATAGCTACTTCAGGAGACACACTCATCACCGATGATGCAGTAGAGAGCCTTAAAGCTTTTTTACCCAAAGTCACACTCATCACCCCTAACATCCCTGAAGCAGAGTTACTTGTGGGGCATAGTATAGATACCTCAAATATGGAATCTTCTGCCAAAGAACTAGCCCTGATGTACCAAACCTCTGTCCTGCTAAAAGGTGGACACCTTGACTTTACAGAGACTATGACCGATGTGCTCTATAACCATGAGAGCAAAGAGACCAACATCATACACAACAAAGCGATAGACACTATCAACACCCATGGTACAGGTTGTAGCCTCTCATCAAGCATCGCTACCTATCTTGCACGTGGTGAGAGCTTGGAGAGTGCCGTGGTAAACGGTTGTGACTATCTCAATAAGGCTATAGATGCTGGAAAAGACAAAATCTTAGGCAAAGGGCATGGGCCGGTGAACCATTTTAGGCTATAATGGCTAAAATCCATCACTAAGTGACCTTTTATGCCTTTTTCCAAATTACAACTCTCCACTAGCTTACAAGAACTTTTAGAGAAAAACAACTACACCAACCCCACACCCATCCAAAAAAAGGTCATCCCTCTTGTCTTAGCAAAAAAAGACATCATGGCTCAGGCACAAACAGGCTCTGGAAAGACGGCTGCTTTTGTGTTACCCATAGTAGAACTTCTTTCTCAAACACATACTGAGGGAAAACGTAAAGTAAAAGTTTTAGTACTCACACCTACACGTGAACTCACCCAACAAGTGGCTGAGAGCTTTAAAACCTTTGGTCAATCACTCAAAGTTGTCTCTGTCATAGGTGGAGAAGGCATAGGCGATCAAATTTATGCCATCCAAAAAGGCTGTGATGTTGTGGTAGCTACTTCTGGGCGTTTTTTAGATGTGCTTAGTAAAAGACAGATGAGCCTTAAAAATCTGGAGTTTTTAGTACTAGACGAAGCAGACAAGATGCTAAACCTCGGCTTTGCAGAAGAGTTAGATGCTATCTTAGAAGCCATACCTACCACGCGTCAAAACCTACTCTTCTCTGCAACCTACCCTGAGAAGATGTTAGAGATAGCCTCTAAGGTAACACAAGTAGCTGAGAGGGTAACAGTAACAGATGAAACACCCACAGTAGCAACCATAAAGCAAAGAGTCATAGAAGTAAATCCTGAGAACAGAGGGCCTCTACTTCGTCACCTTCTCAAAAAAGAGAAGTACAAACGCGTACTTGTTTTCATGGCAAACAAAAGAGCCACAGACAACATCGCAGCCAAGTTTAAAAAGCGTGGCTACCTAGCAGAGTCTTTTCATGGTGACCTCACACAAGAAGACCGTAACTACACCATAGATGCCTTTAAATCTAACAAAATACAGATACTCTTCACCACAGACATCATCTCTCGTGGCTTGCATATAGAAGGCATAGACTGTGTCATAAACTTTGACCTACCACGCTCCCCTGCGGACTACATCCACCGCATAGGAAGAACCGGACGTGCAGGAGAGTCTGGCGTTGCCATATCGTTCATAGGACATGAAGAACAAGCACACTTTAGGCTCATAGAAAAACGTAGCCAAATCAAGCTAGAACGAGAACAGATAGAAGGCTTTGAACTTACAGGAGAAGCACCTAAAAGGGTTAAAGGCCCTGCCCCTGTCAAAGGCAAGAAAAAGAGTAAAAAAGACAAGCTCAGAGAAGAGGCTAATAAATAAAAGACTTTTTCAAAGCATCCAAATACACATCTATATACTTCTGCTTCTCTTTACGTCTATACTGCATCACCCAACGAGGATGTGGCACGACATCTATACTTTCAAAACAGTTGTGCTTTTTATTAAATGCCTGTAAGTATTTCAGGTTCTTACCCTGCCCTATGCAGATAATGCGAGGTTTTGCTTGTGGGAATGACATCTGTTTTAGTAGTGTCTCGGTAATGAACGCTTCCAAACTTTCCTGTGTCTCTTTGTCATCATAGTAGTTATAGTTCTTTCCATTTTTAAGTAAACCAAGTGGCATGACCGTAGTAAAAAAAAACTCTTTCGTAAACGCTTCTACCCCACCATACGCCGCCATCACTTCAAACATAAACGATGCACTTAACTCTGCCTTTTTATCAAAGCTATTTGATATATCGCAATATTCTTCCAAATGATAGGCATCGGTAAATCCTATGCCTGTAATGCCAGAGCCCAAACGTCCAGGGTTTATGCCTATGAGATAGGTACGAGGATTTGTGTCGTCATAGTATTTCTGAAAGTAGCGTTGCATGACCTCTCTAGTCTCTGGGTTATCATAAGGGTAGATGGTTTCTACACCATTAGGGAGAGGTAGCTCTTTGGGTAGAGAGAAGTAAAAGTCTAGGATTTGTTTGGAGAAGGTCATTTAGAGTTCTTTTTCCAAAGCCCTTAAAACACTCACAAAACAATCAGCATTTTGATTGAGATGATAAATCATCAAAGCCCCCTCATAAGTAGCGATGATTTGTTTGGCTTTTAGTGCGCTATTCGTCACTTCTTCTCGCTCCAAAACCTCTTGAATTAAAGTTTCAAATTTAGCATAGGTAGTAGAGAGTATTTTTTGGAAATCACTGTCGATATAAATCATCTCTTGGCTCATTTTGTTTAGTGGACAGCCATAGATAAGGGTTTTAGGCGCAGAACAGAGAACATCAAAAAGCTCTTTCACACTCTTAACAGAAGTGTATTTATTAACCAAATTACGCGCTATCCTCTCCTCAACCACGGTCAAGCCCAAATCTTTTTTAGACTTGAAAAAATGATACATCGAGCCTTTATTGATGCCCACGTCATTTAAAATGGTAGCAATATTTGCTCCTTGAAACCCGTGTTTATAAAAAGTATTAAATGCTGAGTCTAGTAATGCTTCTCTTGTATGTTTTTTCATAGGGTAATTATAGCGAAAGTTGACCAAAAGGTTTAATATTTATACAATCTCAATGTATCCATGGTGTAAAATAAGTTCTCCATTATGCTCTAGTTTTTTCAATACACGTGAGACCACAGAACGTGAAGTGTTCATTTTCTCAGCTAAATTTTGATGGGTAATACTCACAGTATTTTTTTCATTCTCATGCAAAAAATCCATAATGCGTTCATTGAGCTTTTTAAACTTAATACGATTAATCATCATCGTTAAGTCAACCATCTTTTTAGAATATAGATTCATAATATATTCTTGATATTCGGGAATGGTTTGCATAAATTTTTTAATGTCATTTTCAGCAAGAAGATAGGCTTCTATTTCTGTCTCTGTCACAGCAGTACCAATGGTTTTACTATGGCTAAGAACTGATGCAGTATTGGCGAGACACTGTTCACCAGACTTTAGTGTATAAAGTGTAACCTCTTCAGAAAAATCATCCGCCTGTGTATAGAGACGAATTTCACCTTTTACTAAAAGAAGTACCTCTTTACAAATATCACCTTGGTAATGTAAGATAGTATTCTTAGGAAGAGTTACATAACGAAGAGAAGCATAAAAACGCTCTTTCTCTTCGTTACTAAGTGTTAGAAAAAATGGGTAAACCTCTAAGGCTTTCATAATTAACTTACCTTTTTATTGTCTTTATAAACTTTATATAGTGAGATAAGATGTAACCAAATAAAAATAGGTGCAGCAAAGAAAACAGCATAAAATACATTGTGTTCTATACCAATATCACCTAAAATAAAGAAGGCAATTCCTGCCGCTACCACCACAATATCAAGCAAACCAAAAAGATTTACCAACACCAATGATTTAGTTACCTTGGCACCTCGTGCCACATAAATAGCCAACGTTGTTGCTAAAAATGCTGTGGCAATGTGTAAAATGCCATCAACAGCTCCATATCCAGCAGGTATAATATCAAAAACAGCTTCAACAATAAACCCTGCACCAAAGAACATTCTAAATGCTTGTGGCAGTAATAAAAACTCTTGTGGAAGAGCAAGTAAAGCTTTAAACAAGGGGCTAAGAACTAAACCTGATACCCCCACACCCACCAAAATGATGCTAAAAAGTGCAAACGAGCTTATGTTATTTGGTAAAACGGTATTGTTCCCAAAAAGCAGTAGTGTTGCTAAGAGCCATGCACCCAAAATAGTAAAAGCTATTTTCATTGTTCTATCTTTGGTGTTGTTATGACTCAGTATTTTAAGTAGGGTAAAAGCTAAAGCTATGTTCATGACGATGATGTAAAGTGTTGTTGCGAATTGTATTTCCATTTGTAATCCTTTAAAATAAATTGACCGTAAAGTCAAGTAAAATTATAACTATAAATCTTCTGTAAATTTGCGACATAGGTCACAAAATATATCTTCTTGACTTTTCAGTCAAATAAAGTTAAACTTTGCTTGTTGACTAAACAGTCAAGTAAATTAAAAATGAAAGAGTTAAGATGAAAATTATTTTATTGATAAGTTTACTTATCTTAAACATTTCAGCACAGGAGCTAAAAATGACCCCAATCCAAACCCCAATCACAGGGGAAGAGCAACAATACAACAACAAAATGCACGAAGCTTTAGTAGAGTTTTACAAAGCATTCAACCAAAGAGATTTTGACCTCATGCAGAAAAATTGGCTCAATAACGAAGAGATAGCCATGGACAACCCACTAGGTGGCATCAAAAGAGGATGGGAAGAGATAAAAATCATCTATAGCCGTATCTTCTCAGGTCAAGCAAAAGTCTATGTAGAGTTTTACGACTATACCATTGTAGCTTTAGATGGTGGTTTTGTAGCCATCGGTCGCGAACGTGGTTGGGTAGAAACAAAAGGTGAAAAGCTCGATTTAGCCATTCGCACAAGTCGGGTGTATAAGTTGGTAGAGGGAGAGTATAAACAGGTTCATCATCATGGGTCTATTGAAGATTCAAAGTTATTACAAACATATCAAGAATTAGTAAAATAAATTATACGAGGAATTAATTATGAGTAAAAAACAAGCTTTTATTGCATACACAAATGAAAATGGAAAATTATTCCACGCGATGACCTATGCTAGACAAGCCTATGAACGTGGAGATTTGAGTGAATTATATTTTGCAGGAGAAGCTACGGCCTTGCCAGCTATATTGGATGACAGTGAACATCCGATGTATGAATTGTACATGAATCTAATACAAACAGGAGTCATAAAAGGTGCATGTGAAAATTGTGCAATAGCATTTGGTAATGAAAAATCTGCATCAAAATCAATAGATTTAGTTAAGGGTCCAGAATCTAGTTTTGGTCAAATTGATATCTTAGGATTTGATGATTTAGGATATCGTGTATGGATATTCTAACATGCCCTATGTCAATGTAAAGATTACCAAAGAAAATACCACAAAAGAGCAGAAACAAGAGATTGTTTCTGGCATTACAAGTCTTCTTGAACGTGTTTTAGGTAAAAATCCTAAGACTACATTTGTGATTATTGAAGAGATTGACTGTGATAATTGGTCTATAGAGGGAATGTTAGTGAGTCAAAGGCGTGATTGTACGGAGACAAAATAAGTTTATCATTCATTATTTCATACCCGATAAACCTAATATTATCTTTTAGCTGAACTCAGTCTATATCCATATACAACATACAAAGTCGTATATCGTCATACCCTACTTCACCACCCAGTGCTTCAAACACAGGTTTGAGGCGTAACTTGCCATCGTCTGTAAAGTTCTCTGCTAGCTTCTTGGTCATGAGTTTGAGTACCACTGTTTCTAGAGCATCTAAGCGTTCGGCCTTAGGCTTGAATTTACTCAAGTCTATCTCTGGTTCTTCCTCTTTTATGAGTACTAAATGTTGGATGATAGTCCCTTTGGCTAGCTTTCTGTTGATAGCGAGTTTCACAAGAGTATCTGACTTCTCTATGAGGTTTTTGGTTTTGGTATGTGTCGCTGTGACGTAGGCTGAGTGTGAAGGTTTACCTGCTTTGATGTTGGCTACCTCTTCTTCTATCTTCTCTTTTTCTACCACACCACCCATACTAGAGATGTGCTTTTCGCATACTGATGCAAAGGCATCCTCACCCAAAGCCTCCACAGTTTCCCGTGCTTTTACAGAAGCCTGCTTTATACGGTCATCTATGTGCAATATGAGAGGGTCAACACGTAAAGCCATTGGGTTTAACCCTAACAGACTCAATCCCTCGATACTTTTAATACGCGACAAAGCAACATACCCCTGCCCCACTTCAAAAGTCTTAGAGAGGTCTATGTGTGCAGCATCGAGTGTCATACCCTGTGACTTGTGTATGGTGATAGCCCATGCCAAACGCAGAGGTACTTGAGACACCGTTGCTGTTACTTTGCCACTGTCATTTTCCAGTGACCAGTCTTCTAAATCAAGCTTGACTTTCCTGCCCTCTGTCGTAATGACGATGGGCATCTTGTCTATGGGGCTAAAGCTCTGCACCACGCCTGTAGTACCATTGACATATTCACCATCAGGACTGTTTTTTATGAAAATGACCAAAGCACCCTTTTTAAGCCGTAACTCCTCTAAAACAAGTGAGGATTTGAAGATTTTATCTATATTTTTAGCTGAGCCTTTTGACTCATAGACATAAAGCTTCTCTTCTCCCTCTAGCTTGTTTAGTTCAGCTAAGTTGATACGGTCTACGTCTGCGTTGTGGGTGTAGAGTTGAGTGATTTTGGCATCCTCTGAGAGACTCACATCCATACGTGCTTCCAGTGCCTTATCTGTCTTTTCGCTAATGTTCCCAGAGCGTATGTCATCTAGCACATCTATGAGCCTGTTGTCATCCTGTCTAAACTTCTCTTCTAGGTAACAGGTTTGGAGTTCAAGTGCCTTCCAAGAAGGAGACTGCCACGCAAAGCGTTTTTCTTTTGGCTGCTTACTCACAGGTGGTAACTGAAAAAAATCACCTGAGATAACCACCTGCACCCCACCAAAAGGTGCATCTATACCTTTAAAGCCACGCAATACCAAGTCCATAGAAGTAAAGAGTTCAGGAGAAACCATGGAGACCTCATCGATAATGAGAAGTTTGAGCTTGGAAAAGCGACTCTTCAAGTACTTCTTCTCCATCAAGAACTCCACATACCCCTCATCTATACTCTCACGAATCCCCAATGCGAAAAACGAATGTATCGTCTGCCCACCCAAATGCGAAGCCGCTATCCCCGTAGGAGCCACAATAGTAGGATACACCCGACGCTCTTTTAAGTAGCGATTATAAAGGTTAAGTAAATACGTTTTACCTGTTCCTGCTGACCCCGTGATGAAGACATTTTTGCCTGATTTTAGTATGTTTAGTGCTGTAGTTTGTTTCATTTTTTATCCAACATATTTTCTATGATGACAGTGTAGCTAAATGTGAGAAAAATATATACATAAGGTAACGCTCTGGTTTTAGCAAATTTTGCGGTGCCAATTTGGCTCCGCAAAATTTCAAACTCTTCTTTTGTAGATACAAACATAAAATCATCTTCATCAAAACGTTCAATGTTTCTTTGAACCTGTCTTTTTAAATATTTTGTTTCTACACCATACTGCTCTGCTAAATCTTTATCTAACATTACTTGTTTACCACGGAGTGTCAAAATCTTTGAACTCACCCCACCTTGTAATATCAACTCATCCATGACATACTCCTCATATAGAAAAGAGTATAGTATATATAATGTGTGATTGTAAAAAACATGTCAAATTGTCATGTTTTTAAACCATATAGACTACACGTAAACCCCACAGCATTTCTTTATACTCACACGTAAAAAGAGACTACTATGCACAAAACCTTACTACTTCTTCTCATCTTACCTCAACTCATTCTTGCAGACCTACACGTACAGACGACTGACAAACAAACTACCATGATAGAACTTTTCTCCTCTGAAGGGTGTAGTTCATGTCCACCTGCTGAACATTGGGTCAACAAGTTGACAAAGCATCCTAAGCTATGGTCAGAGTTTATCCCTCTTGTGTACCATGTTGACTACTGGGATAACTTGGGTTGGAAAGATAGCTTTGCCAAATACTCACACTCGCAACGCCAACGTGCTTACGCACAACAAGGCTACACTTCTGGAGTTTATACCCCTGGATTTTTTCGTAACTCGCACGAGTGGAGAGGTTGGTTCAATAGAGATGATATCTTAGCCTCTGAAAGTAAAGCTGAAGTACTCACAGTAGATGTCATAGGTGAAGACATCACGATACACTACCCAAACACAGACAGCAACCGTATACACATTGCCTTACTAGGCTTTGGTCTAGAAACCAAAGTACCCAAAGGTGAGAACAGAGGCAAAACACTCAAACATGACTTTGTTGTGCTTAATCACAAGAGTTTTTTAACCAAAGACAGCACCTTTCATACAACGTTACTTCATAGTAAGGTAAAAGCTAAACGCTACGCCATAGTTGTATGGGTTACCAAAGCAAATTCTATGTAAGTGCTGCAAACTGCAGGAGGATGGCTATACCCATAAAGGTGCTATCATTCTCATATGACAAACATACAAAACAAAAACCTCCAAACTGCCCTGCTTATGGTTGCCACACTTGGCATCATGTCAGGCATTACCATTGTCTCTTCTTTACCACTTATTAGCCATACTTTTTCAAACATCCCCAATATTGAATTTCTTTCTAAACTTATGTTGACTATCCCCTCTATGGTCATCGCACTTTTTTCTCCTTTTGCTGGCTATATAGTAGACAGGTTTGGACGTTTGAAGCCTCTCTATGTAGGTATCTTTCTTTTTATTGTGGGTGGGAGTTCTGGGTTTTATTTGCATGACTTTTATGTCATCCTTGTAGGTCGTGCCATACTTGGGCTTGGGGTTTCACTCATCATGACAAGTTCTACTGCACTCATAGGAGACTACTTTAACGAAGAGGTACGTCATAAGTTTATGTCTAAGCAGGGTATGACTACTGCTCTTGGAGGTATCGTGTTCATTACTAGTGGTGGTTTACTGGCACAACTACATTGGTCGTACCCTTTTGCCATCTACCTCATACCCATACTCTTTGTACCTTTTTTAATGAAGTCTCTGTATGAACCAAAGAAGCATAAACACGTAGAAGATTTAGAAGTCGAAGTAAAACTCTTGCCTGTGTACCTTACAGCTTTTTTTGTGATGGTACTGTTTTATATGCTCCCGACACAGTTTCCCTACCTTATCGTAAACACACTAGGAGGAAAGCCTCAGACCATCGGTTTTGTTATCGCTACAGCTATGACCTTTAATGCCCTTACATCCATGCAATACGCGAAGATAAAAGCCAGATTTTCCTACATACAAATCTATGCTGCAACATTTACACTCTTTGCCTTAGGCTTGTTCATCATCTCCCAGGCTTCTAGCATCGCAGGACTCTACTTTGCCACAGCACCCATAGGTATGGGCTTTGGGCTTCTCTTTGTCAACACTAATGCATGGTTTCTCTCACGTGTACCGGCACATAAACGCGGCAAAGCCTCAGGTGTACTCACCTCCAGCTTTTTCTTGGGACAGTTTGCATCACCCATACTCTTTGAACCTATCGTCTCTGCATATGGTATCCAAATGTTATTTTTAATGGTCTCTCTACTTTCTGTCTTTGTTGCGATGATACTTTTTTTTAAAAGTAAAGGGAACCTCTAAAATCTAACCCCAACTCTATTTTAGATAAAATTAAACCTATAACAACAAGGATACCACCATGTTTTCTAAATATAAAAGATTTATCGAAAAACACACCTCATTAAACTTCATAGAGTGGAATATCATCAAAGCAAAATTAAAAATCATCCATTTTAAAAAGGGTGAAATTATACACAACATCGGCGATACACCATCCAAACTCCTTTTTATCAATAGTGGGCTTGCTCGCTCGTATCTTATTAGCGAAAAGGGTAAGGACAATACCTGGTTGCTCTATTTTAATGACGAAGATTCACATGTGGTCAATCATTTTGTGGTAGATTATGATGCTTTTATCCATCAAACCCCCTCGCAGTTAGAAATCGAAGCACTGGAAGATTGCGAAATCATTGCAACAGTATACAAAGATGTAGAATTTATCTACAACAATACAAAAAAGGGTGATAGGTTTGGAAGGCTGATGGCACAAGAGGCATACGGATTTTTACATAACTATACTGTATCAAGGCAAACCAAGAGTGCAAAAGAGCGTTTTGTGGAGTTTGTAGAGACAATGCCACACCTTCTTGACAAAGTACCCCAATACCACACCGCCTCCTATCTGGGCATCACCCCTCAACACTTAAGCCGTCTTAAAAAAGAGTTTCAAGATTAACAAATGTGAATGACATTGCTCTCTTTTCTTTGTATCATATAGAAAATTTAGGAGTAATACTATGAAAAAACTAACAAAAGAAAAATATGGAGAGTGGGCTCTGATTACCGGTGCCAGTAGTGGCATAGGTAGAGAGATGGCGCGTATTATCGCTCAAAAAGGCATATCTACCATTTTGGTTGCTAGAGACAAAGAGGCTTTGGAAGCACTCTCTTTAGAGATAGAAAAAACATCAAAAGTAGAGACCAAAGTTATTGTTACTGATCTTGGTAAAGAAGAGGAGGTATATGATGTTATCTCCGCTTGTAAGGAGTTGGAAGTCGGACTGCTTGTCAACTGCGCCGGATATGCCCTAAGTGGTGAGTTTACAGATAATGCCCTTGAAGATGAGCTAGACATGCTAAGCGTCAATGTCAAAGCGCCCCTTATGCTAACACACCACTTAGCTAAAGCCATGAAAGAACGACAGCGTGGTGGGATTGTCTTTTTGTCTTCTATTATGGCACTAGCAGGTGCTGCAAAATGGGCAAACTACAATGCCACAAAGGCACACAACCTTCTCTTGGCAGAAGGTATAGGCGAAGAACTCAAAAAAGACAATATCAATGTTATCGCAGTCATTTCAGGCTCTGTTGATTCAGGATTTCAGGAGCGTTCACATACACAAAGTGCTCTTGGTTCTATGCGTCCTGAAACAGTAGCCAAGTATAGTCTTTGGATGCTGCAATGCAAAAGAACCTATATCCCAGGGATGATGAACAAACTTATCGCACTCTCATTACGTACGGCACCACGCTTTGTCGGCACCAAAATCTTTTCAAATGTCGTCAATAAACTTACATCACAAGGAGCATAACTATGAAACATCTACTTACTCTCGCCTTTATCGGTCTACTTTTTACAGGCTGTAGCGCAAAACAGGAGTATAAACTCACTTATGATAAACATATCGAAACATTCAAAGCAAAAAATAGCTTCGTTACCCACAAGATCAAAAGAGGAAAATACACGCTGTCTGCTAGAGAGTTTGGGGTAAGGCACAAAGGCAAGGCGCCAACCATACTACTGATGCATGGGTTTCCGGACAGTCAGCATCTCTATGATGAACTCATACCGTATCTGAGCAAAAAAAGACATGTTATCAGCTTTGACTACTTAGGCTGGGGAGATTCAGACAAGCCCTATAGTCACAACTACAACACCAAAAGTCTCATAGAAGATATGCAGGCAGTGATTGACTACTTCAAGTTACACAATATTATCATCGTCACACACGATGCCTCGGGACCTCCAGGTATCGACTGGGCATTGGCACACGAAAATATGGTCAACACACTGGTACTTTTAAATACCTACTACTATCCTATGAAGACACTTGTGCCACCTGAGGCAATAGCACTGTTTTCTACACCTAGCACTAAGCGTACAGTCACGATAGCGGTTGCAAAGAACAATGATAATATCTGGCAGTCAGGTATGGTTGACCAAGTCAAAAAATTTATGACAGATCCTCAAAAAAGAGATGAATACACCAAAATATTTGCCTATCAGGCATTAGAAATACGAGAGGCCTTTTTAGGACTCAATGATGTACTCTTTGAAGAGACCGAAGCCAGAAAAGAGAGTGCAGCCAGTAAGCTTGGGGCATTTAAAAAACCGGTTAAAGTTATCTTTGGAGACGATGATCCCTATTTGAACAGTGGTGTAGCCAAAGAGTTCTATTCACTCTTTCCAAATGCCTCACTTCATCTCATAAAAGATGCCAGTCATTATGTGCAAATTGACAAACCCAAAGAGGTTGCGAAAATCATTTTGGAACATACGCGTTAATTTAAGGTGAAATAACAATCAAAAGTAATGCACCCCGATATATATTTCAACTTCATCAGCTGATTTATACAACTCAAAGTCTGTCTCATAGGCACGTCTTTCATCGATGCTAGGGTCTTCAAAATATGCCCATATCTGCATCCATGTGTCTATGATAGCTTGTGGGAGTTCACCCTTGACAGGAAACATAAGGTACTTGCCTGCTTGAAGCTCTACAGACTTCATCTCCTCTGTCACTTCAAGACTGTCTGCACCTACCAACACATCGAACTCACCCTGTGCATCTGACGCATAATTATGGTACACACCATACACCGTAGCACCCTCAACAAGTATAGGCAATACTTCACTATAAAAACGTCCCCAAAGTGGTGCTATTTGTTGTGTCTCTGGGTTCATTTCATCTGCATTTTTGGTACGAACTTGTAAGCCCGTAATCTCTTTAGCTTGGACTTCTACTTTTTGGATGTTTGGCACTTACTTCTCTTCATCTTTTTTATCTTTTTGATCGTCATATTTGTGGGGAACCAAAGTATTATCCCAACCATGATATTTTCTATATTCTTGTTCTCTAGGGTCATTTCTCATAATGAGCAAAAAGAAATAAACATATCCACCTGCAACTACAAGCAGTATCATACTACAGACAATCACCACATAGACAAGTTCTGGGTTTAAATATTGGTATATAAAATTCATGCTATATTGTAACGTCATTTGGCTATAATTTTACCATGCAAAACCTACCTATTACCCATGTCCTTCCCGAAGTTAAAGCAAAACTCCAAAGCCACACCACTGTTGTACTCCAAGCACCTCCAGGGGCAGGAAAGACTACAGCGTTACCTATAGCCTTACTCGATGAACCATGGTTAGTAGGCAAGCAAATCATCATGCTGGAGCCTAGGCGTTTGGCAGTACGTGCGAGTGCAGCACGTATGGCTGAGATGTTAGGGGAAAAGGTAGGAGAGCGTATAGGGTATCAGGTCAAGATGGATTCTGTGCAAAGTAAAAAGACTAAAATACTCATAGTTACAGAGGGAATTTTAACGCGTAAACTTCAAGCTGACCCTAGTTTGGAAGAGGTTGCACTCATCATCTTTGACGAATACCATGAGCGTTCACTCCATGCTGACCTCTCTTTAGCACTGGCGTTAGAGTCTCAAGCAGTATTGCGTGAAGATTTAAAAATCCTCATCATGTCTGCTACACTCAATACAGAAGCTATCTCCTCTATGTTAGATGCGCCTATCATCCAGAGTGAAGGGCGTGCCTACCCTGTGGAGCGTTACTACCTAGACCCCACAACCACTCAGCCTACTAAGAAAGAGTTACCCTTTTATGTGCATAAACGTGTACACAAACTATTGGCAGAAGAAGAGGGAAACATTTTAGTCTTTTTACCTGGTGTACGGGAGATAAAAGCCGTCGAAAAGCTACTCTATGATGATAAGCTCACCGATACCTACATCTCAACCCTCTACGGAAACCTAAGCAAAGAGGCACAAGACAGAGCCATAAAAGCCCCACCCAAAGGCAAACGAAAAGTCGTGTTAGCCACCAACATTGCACAAACTTCCCTGACTATAGAAGGCATCAAGATAGTTGTAGACTCTGGGCTTCAGAACCACGCTATCTTTAATCCATTCTCAGGCATGAATACCCTAGAACGGCACTTCATATCACAAGATGCAGCGACACAAAGGGCAGGACGTGCAGGACGGCTAAGTGCAGGAAAAGCCTACCACCTTTGGCATAAGTCCAAAATACTCCAAAAACACGACACCCCAGAAATCCTCCAAGCAGACCTCACACAACTTGTCCTTGAACTCGCTCTTTGGGGCAATGATGACATCAACACTCTTACTTGGCTAGACACCCCCTCACCTACTGCCATCACCCATGCTAAAACACTGCTTACACAACTTGGTGCATTAGATGAAAAAAGCATTATCACCAAACACGGTAGAGCTATGAGCAAGTTTGGCTTGCACCCTAGGCTTTCACATATGATGATAAAGGCTAAGGAACTTGACCTTGCCTATGAAGCTTCTCTTTTGGCTACGCTACTTACAGAAAAAGACATTTTTAACTCACAGTATAGAAGTGTAGACTTACGTGAACGTGTGGAAGTTCTGCATCGTGTAGCTAACAAACAAAGCCTTGGTATGCAAGGTGTGAACATCAAGCAATGCCACTACATATTAGCCAATGCCAAACGCATAGAGCCCAAACAAAAAACCACACTAAACACAGAGCTACTAGGCATACTCCTAGCCTACGCCTACCCAGAGCGCATCGCCAAACAACGCCATGCCAATACAGCCACCTATCTACTAAGTAGTGGCAAGGGTGCCAGACTACAAGGAGATGACACTTTGGCAAAAGAGCGTTTCTTGGTCATCGCGGACCTTGATGCCAAAGCCACCCATGCCAGCATCTACAAAGCCATAGCCCTCACCCAAGCACAGATAGAAAGCTATCTCGATGAGCAGATAGAAGAGAATGAAGAGCTGGACTGGAATGAAGAAGAACAACGTGTAGAGGTACGTTTAGTTAAGCGACTAGGTAGCATCGTTCTTTCTGAAAAGCCTATCAAATCTACCGATAACACTGAAGTGACAGATTTACTACTAGAAGAACTAGAGGATTTGGGCTTGGAGACACTAAACTGGAGCAAAGAAGCACTCGCTCTTAAAAGCAGAGTCAATTTTCTTAACCATCATGGCGAAGCGATGCCAGACTTTTCAAATGCCTATCTACTAGGAAATATGGACGAGTGGCTAGCCCCTTACCTGCAAGGCATAAACTCCATACGAGAAGTCAAAGGGTTAAACCTGCACAATATACTACTAGGTCAACTAAGCTACGAACAGACCCAAACCCTAGACACACTTGCCCCTGCCAAACTCAAAGTCGCTTCAGGCTCCAACATCGCCATAGACTACAACAACCCCACCCAACCCATCTTGGCAGTACGTCTCCAAGAGATGTTCGGCACAAAAGAGACACCTTCAGTACTAGGCGGCAAAGTAAAACTCATGCTACACCTACTCTCCCCAGCCTCACGCCCTATGCAAGTTACCCAAGACTTGGCAAGCTTTTGGGCAAATACCTATGATGATGTCAAAAAAGAGTTACGAGGGAAGTATAAAAGGCATTATTGGCCTGATAATCCTTTGGAAGCACAGGCTACTAGTCGGACGAAGAAGAGGATGTGATTTTTTGACAGTTTTTTGATATACTCTTTAGATATAAAATAAAGGCTACCTTCCAATGATAGATACTTCGTCCATTCTCATCTCTATATTTTCAAGTATCTGGTATTTCATACCTCTGATTATACTAATTGCATTTTTCAAATCACCCTATTTTAAAGGTAAAGCAGGAGAAGTAATGGTGAATGCTGCCAATAATATACGATTAGATAAATCAGTTTATACTTCATTGCCAGATGTCACACTTAAAATGAATAATGGAACAACTACCCAAATTGACCATATCATTATTTCCAAATTTGGTATTTTTGTTATTGAAACTAAAAATATGAAAGGATGGATATTTGGTTCAAAAGAGAGTAAAAAATGGACACAAAATATTTACGGGAAAAAACATTCATTTCAAAACCCACTACATCAAAATTATAAACATACTAAAGCTATAGAAGAGATATTGGGTGACACCAAAAATATTCATTCTATCGTTACATTTGTAGGAGAATGTGAGTTTAGGACTGATATGCCCAACAATGTTTTTTTAGGTGGAAGATATATTAATTACATAAAATCTTTTTCAAATCCTATTTTTCGTACATCTGAAGTGAATCAAATTATACAGACTCTAAAAAACAATAGTTTAGAAAAAAGTAGAAGCACAAACAAGGCTCATGTTTCATCACTTAAAAATCGTTATAATAGTGTATCTACTACTCATAGTAATGATCCAAAAATCATTTGTAAAAGATGTGGCAGTGTTATGGTTGAAAGAAAAAATAAAAAAACAGGGGAAGAATTCTTGGGATGTAGTAGTTTTCCAAAGTGTAAAAATACTGAACAAGTTTAGATAATTTTCTCAAATATATTAACCCTTTCGGCGAATGTGTGACTATATGCATATTTCCCTACATGGTGGGCTACAAGCACCACCCTACAGCTACATATATAATTTCTTAAAACCTATTGCCACTTCAGACTAAGTTCACGATGTGAAGTCACACAGTCTTTTAGGTAAAGGTTGATAAGACTCTGATAAGGGATACCAGCACTTTCTGCCATACCCTTAAAATACTCTATCACATCTGTTTCAAGTCGCATAGTGACTTGTTTTTTCAGTTTCTTAGCATAGGGATTTGGTCTTGATTTCATTGTAGTTAAATCATATTCTTCTTTCATTTTTTACCTCCTATCGGATAATGATTGGCTTCATTTTTAGTCGCATGTCTCGCTGAGATAATGCGGATAGCACCATTCTCTTCTCTGTAACAATGGCAGACGATAAGAAGATTACGTTTACTACTAACGCCTAAGAGTAAAAATCTATCTTCCCATTCAGAGTGTGCATCATCATAAAACTCTACAGCAGACTCATCATAAAAAACAGATTTTGCTTCTACAAAAGAAACTTTATGCTTTATCTCATTATTTCTAGCCTTAGATGCATCCCACTCGAAACGTATCTTATTCATAATTATATTATACTTACAATGTATTTTTTGTCAAGTTCATGGTTTCGACCTTTTAGTTAAGTACCATACTCTAACAAAAATTTTGAATAGTCCTAAAAAACATGACAAATTGTCATACTTTTAGATAAAATGAACAAGATATATAAAATGAGAAAAACATGACCAAAGAAGAGAAACAAACATTCAAAAAAATCATAGGTGAACAGATACAAGAGCTAAGTGCTGAGATAGCTAGCATCAAAAAAGCACTCTATCCAGAACGTGGAGAAGGTCCTTCTGACAAAGTGGCACACCTCAACTTCAAGCTTGACCAGAGCATACATATACAACGTCATGAAGAAGCAACCAAACGACTCAACAGACTCAAACATGCGTACCTAAAGATAGACACACCAAAGTATGGGTTTTGTAAAGAGTGTGAAGAGGAGATTTTGCTAGAGAGACTGAGGCTTATGCCTGAGTCTGTGTATTGTGTCGCGTGTATGAATGAGTTGGGGTTATAACGACTGTTCTCTAATATAGAGAAACACTCTCCATCATTTTAATCATCTCTGCTCTATAGCCTTCATCGTCTTTGCCTTTATATTTTTTTGCTTCGGTGACAAGCGTAGCATAATTTAGGGTATGTTTATAGGCAGAATCACGTAACAACATACCAAAACCTGCAACTATCTGAACAAACCCAAAGTCTTCTACCGATATATCTCCATCTCCCACCTCAATATTTTTCTGCATTTCGACCGAGCTATCGCTCTTTGGGAGTTTATAGCGTATCTTCACTGTTGCAAGTTCATTAGAGTCACTCAAGACACTCTTTTGATACTTTAGTCCATTGTCATACGTCATATTTGTATCTGAAAGTTCCACTTCATAAAGTGCGGTGACTGAATGTCCCATACCAACCTCAGCAGCATCAACCTTATCATTTTTAAAATCTTCACTTTTTAAAAGACGGTTTTCATACCCTATAAGTCTGTATCGTTTTACTTTGAGAGGGTTAAACTCTACTTGTATTTTGACATCTTTGGCTACAGTATAGAGTGTGCCACTCATTTGTGTTACCAAGACTTTTTTGGCTTCGAGTAAACTGTCTATATATGCGTAGTTTCCATTACCTTGGTTGCTAAGGCGTTCCATCCTGTCATCCTTATAGTTTCCAGTGCCAAACCCAAGAACACTTAGGTATATCCCACTTTTACGTTTTGATTCTATGAGTTCAGTGAGTTCCCTTTGGCTTGTTTGACCCACATTAAAGTCCCCATCTGTTGCCAATATGACTCTGTTATTGCCACCTTTTATAAACGCTTTTTGTGCGACTTCATATGCTTGGTAGATGCCACTTGCCCCTGCTGTACTTCCACCTGCTCTTAGGCTTCGCAGGGCATTGAGTATTTTGTCTTTTTCATCACCTCTTGCTCTGTCTAACACCAACCCTGAACTTCCTGCATATACGACTATGGACACCCTGTCTTCTCTTCGTAACTGTCTTACCAAAAGGGCTAAAGACTTTGTGAGCAAGGGTAGTTTGTTTGCTCTGTTCATAGAGCCTGAAACATCAAGTAAAAAAACTAAATTACTCTCAGGTAATTTTTTTATAGCAAGTTTTTTTGTTTGTAACCCTATCTGAATTAGTTTGGTTTTACTATTCCAAAGTGTCTTTCCTACCCTTGTATGGATGGCAAAAGGTTCTTCTCCAGTAGGCATAGCATAGTCATAATCAAAATAATTAATCATCTCTTCTATACGTACTGCATCTTTTGGTGGGAGTCTTTTTGTATCAAATACATAACGACGTATATTGGCATAAGAAGCAGTATCAACATCGGTACTAAATGTAGAGAGTGGCGAGAGACTTGTCTGTCTAAATCCTTTTTCATTGATAACACTATAGGCTTCTTGTTGCATACGTTTGTATGGTATACGGACTTTTCTCTTTGCCGATGCAGGATAATAGCTATCGCCTCCACCTTCACACCCACCAAGTGCCACTTCCACATGATAACTGTTGCTGTACAATACACCATCTAGCCCCTCTACAACCACCACGATATTCCCTGAAGAAATCATTTTGAGTCTCAATGCATACTTAGGTATACTCCCAGGAAAGATGCTAAACACGGTTACCAAAGAGCTAGGATTTACATCTTGTAAAATAGCAATACTTTTTGCTTTTATACTTGTTTCTACCTGTAAAGGTATCATCCCTCCATTACTAGCTAGCTTCGGAGCAGAGATAAGTACACGATTGTCTCCTCTCGTCTGCTGTGCACCATACAACTGAAAAATGGCATCTTCAACACTTGTGGCACGCCACGCTTCACTTTTTGTTATCCTGTAGTTTTCTGCATGCCCCATACTACACCATAGCATGAGTATAATCAATATAAATCTCATTTCGTACTCCTTTAACATTTTTATAGAATGATTCTAAAATCACTCTACAAAAATCTCTATCCAAGGTATAATCACCTTGGACAAAAACTTAACCTTCGCAGCCACCTGCTACTTTTACTGAAGCATGTGTAGAGTAATATTTTCCGTCTTTTCCCTCCACAACGACAATGACTCTCGATGGCAAACCACTCTCTAATGTTTTGAGTTTAAGTTTTACCCTATAGTCAATGATACCGCCTTCAGGTACTGCCCAAACAGCCACTGCACTTTCAGGGTTTGAGTCTTGAAACAATGCAACACTTTTTGCCTCAATAGCAGTAGAGATACCCACAGGTACTGCACCACCATTAGAAGTTACCTTCGGCATTTTCAAGTCAATCGCATCACTTTTAGTCAAGTGAATATCACCATATAAACTTTGTATAGCGCTTTTCACCGTCTTCGCTGTCCATGCCTTAGCATTGGAAGCTCTATAATCTGTAGCACATACACTCAAAGGCATCGCCAACGCTGCTATAACACTTAGTGTCAAGATTTTTCTTCTGTTCATTTTGTATCCTTTAGATAGTTATTGAGAACATATTTGTTCTAAAGAAAGTATAAGATGAAGAAATTGGATTTTTTGGATTTTTAGTGGTTTTGACGGGTTACTTTGATGTGAGTTATAGGCTTTTTTAAATTTTTTGCATAGCGCACAACATCTGCTGTACCCCCTTGCAGTCCATTGTCAATGCCATCCCAAAGGGCTAAGAGTACATCGCTGTGCGTAACCATATATCTACCCAAATTTTCAAAAGAGTGTTCACAGATTTTAGGTACTTCAAAAATGATATCTGCTTGCGCCAACAAAGAGACAAAACGCTTTTGATATGCTTTTGAAAATGTTTTCATATACGCTACTTTAGAAAGTGGCAAAGGTACCTCTAGTTTGCTATGCGTATGATCTGCTTGTCTTTGTAAAAATATCTCTGCCACCAAAGTATCAGCACCTTCGGCAAGTGGAGAAAGTAATGTCACTGCATCATAACGCGCTAATATATCGTCAAAAAAAGATGCTATTTCTTTTTTTAGCACTATACTTTCTAGCACATCTCGATGCCCTGTCACAGCTACGACACATTTAGTCATGTCGTGCTTCTTTATATGCTACTAAGATGTCTAACACTTCTTTAAAGGTATCGAGTACTGCACCATCATAACGCTTGACAACTTCTAGAAAGAATACACCCATCTGCCGTTGTGTTTGGTCTATGAGATAGACACTGGGGTGTAGTGTTTCTAACACCATCTCTAGCTCTTGTCCCATACCTTTTGTTCCTAACAAAAGTTGAAACTCTATCTCACTCATAGAAGCATAGTAGCGTGTTACATCATCGTTAGATGCCTTGGCTTTAGCTAACGATTTCTCCACATCGACATAGAGTTCTCTTATGCTGTAGCCTTGTGAGAGTACCTCTACATCTTGAGGGAAAATATACGCTACCAAGCCTAACATATAAGCCAGATTGACCGCAGGGTAATACCCATAGTCATTTTTAGGCACATATATCTTTTTGTAACTGCCTATGAGCGTCTGAAGCAAACCTTTTAAAGACGCTTTACTAAGCTCCGCAGAAGAAAGCCGTTCTCTACGTATATTTGAGATGGCTGACGTACGTAAGTCCATAGTATCAGCCTTACTCTCCCCTTTAATAGAACTCAATATATCAAAGGCTTCACGATACATAGGAGTAGGCAGTGACGCATAGATATGTGCTTTTTTACTTTTGATAGTATTGTCATACGTATCTAGCAAATGTGGGAAAATCTGCGCATAGACAAACCCATACGCTCCTTTTTCATACATCACCGTAAAAAGTGCTATGAGAAAAGGTTGGTTTTGTGATGTTTTGGTGAGACTGTCTGCCATACTACTTATAGCATCTTCCACATCTTCTACACTTGCCCTTTTAGCAAAATCTATAAACATCTTTTGCTCTTGACTAAGCCCTATTTCATCTAACCAAGGGAAAGAAAAAGCATCCTCTTCCAACGCCTTCTTATATGCTTTCACACCTTTTCCCACAGCTTCTTTTTGTTTTAATTCACTGGCACCCCAAATCTCACTAGAAAGACCTAGCTTTACGTTGACTGCTTCTATAAAAGTATGTTTATGTATTACCCCATCTTTGCCAGAACTACTAAGCCAGTTACTCATGTTTGACCTGTAGCTCTCCCATGGTTCATCGCTTACAAAAAGTCTAAAAAAATCTTCATTGTTTTTAAAGGCTATTTTCTGCCTCTGCATCTCCTGTTTGATAAAACGTAAAAGAAATTTATGCTGCACTACTGCACTCCTTTAGCCAATGTGTCTAAGGCTTTTTGTGTCTCTTTTAATGCAGCAGTAAAAGCCTGTGGATTTTCTTTTGCCAACGTTTTCCTATAGCTTAAAGCCTCTTCATATAACTCTCTAGCCTTGTCAGGTTTATTTGTATCCACATAAAGTTTTGCCAAGTCATTCAGTGATGTTGCCAACGCAGGCAAGTACTTTTTAGGATTTTGTGTAAGTAACTTTCTGCGTATCTTTATAGACTCTTCAAAATACTTTTTGGCTTCATCGGTCTGCTTTAAACTACTGTAGAGTTCACCTAAGTTATGCATAGAACATGTCACATAAAACGTATACTTTTTCGCATCTTTCTCTACCAAAGTCTTACGCAATGAAAATGCTTTTTCATGCATCTCTTTGGCTTCATGGAGTGCATTTATTTTTTTATAAAGTACACCCAAATTATTGTATGTCCATGCTAAGTCTAAGGTATATTTGTCAGGATTTTCACGCGCTAGTGCTTGACGTAGCGCCAATGCTTGTGCATACATTTCTTTGGCTTCATCATAACGTTTTAAATGCCTATAAACGATGCCCAAACGGTTAAGTACATTGGCACTTTCAGCAGGTTTCAGGTCATATGTTTTTAATGTTTCCAACCACACTTTAGCCTCTTTCATCTGCTTTTCTTGCATCAAAAAGAGTACATAATCATACACATTTTCATAGCTTGCATCCACCATCACAGCTTTTTCATAAAAGCGCGTTGCTTCAGCATAATCTTTTTTTTCTATGTAGAGCTTTGCCCGAAGCATATTTTTCTTCGCATACACGGTATCTTCGGCTACAGATTTCGATGATTCCAGCAAAGCAAGCGCTGCATCTACACCACCTTTGTCATACAGTTTTTTTGCTTTTTTAGCCACAGAACTATGAAACAGACCAAACCATTTCAAGGTGTCTATCTTGCGTTTTTTCATATCAGAAAGGACTTTAAGTCTCTCACCCAAGCGATACGCTTCGCCCTTACTCAGCGTACTACGTTTAAGCCTATACTCTATCTTCGATATCTGCGTATTTAAGCCATCAAGCTCTTTGTTGGACGATATAGCCGTATACTGCACATACGTATAGATACCCAAAAGTAAAAAAGTCACCACTATCATGCTCTTAAACCACAGTCTCTTTCTTTCTTCTTTCTTCTCCCTCTCCCACAGCTCTGGAAAATCTACCCCAAGCAACGTAGCGATGACTTTTACCAAAGCTTTTTTTCGTCCCATGGAAGCATCTATAGCCAAAGGTTCAACACCCTCTTCTCTCAATGCTTTAGAAAGTACTTCTTTTACCTCACCCTCTTTGATAATACTGACGATATGACTGTCATCATGCACTTCTTTAAAAAAGACTATCTCTTTTTCAACCCATGAAGACATGACAGAATCAACAGAACAAATGACTATAAGCTTTTCAGAGGTCTTAAGTGCATTTTCAAGCACAGGTGTAAGCGCACTAGCCCCTGCAAGCTCTTCTTCATCTCTAAATACGCTACGTTTTAAATCAGTAGGAAGATGGGGATATTTCTCTCTCAAAGCACGAGGAATAGTATAGTTCTCTATCCCTCTTTGTAACCACGAAGCAAAGGCTTTGTCTTTGTGCGAGTAGCTGATGAATGCTTTGTATGTGTATGTTTCGTTCATGAAGTAAAGTATATCTAAAAAAGCCTATTTACCCGAAAACTCAGTAAGCACTTCTAGTTCATAAATAGCATCAGTCATACTCTCCACTTTCTCTTTAAAAATATCTTGAGCATCCCTCAACCCCTTGTTATAATGGTACCCACCTATCTCATTGGAAAAGAACTCCAACAAAAACTCTGCATCAAACTGCCCTATCTCCTGCAAAAGTTCATTTTCAAAATAGTTTTTAACTTTATCTACTAATGTTGATTTTTCATCTTCTGTGAATGTGATGTGTGACATCTTTTTCCTTCGTCTTTTTCATTTAATATAAAAATCCAAATAACCACAACGGAATCTTAGCTCCAAAACCAACCTCAATATCGTCATCTACCACAAAAGAGTTAGGCACATAACATCTACCTTCGTGCCAAATCGATAAACGAACTAATAAAGTTTGCGAAAAAGACCATAAACTTAGCATCTGAAGCTGTAAAATCTTCAGGTTTATTGAGTAGTTCTAGTGCCCCTATGATTTTTTTCTTTTCATCAAAAATAGGTGCTACTATGAGATTTTTGGTTTTAAAGCCACTACTTTTATCGACTGTATCTAAAAAATAAAGACTTTTTTCAATATCATTTTCTACCACAACTTCTCGTATTTTCAAAGCCTGCCCTACCACGCCTTTATCTGCATCAATAACAATACGTTCAATGCCATCTGCCAAAGTCGTCCAAAGTTCACCCGTAGCTTTGTCATACACAAAAATAGAACATCGTTCTGCATTTATAATATTGCAGGCATAATTGGCGATAAGCGGTAAGCCCTCTTCAAGCCCTGTGGCGTTAAGTAGTTTCTTCCCAAAAGCTGCCAAATTGGCATAGGTATTATCTGTCATTTTCTCTCCCTTAAATATCTATATATAAAAAATCATAGCTTAAATATGCTTATAATAATCGTTTAATACTCTTCTGACTATAATATAGGTATTACCTTTGGGGAAAGGAGCCTAAAATGATAAAAATACTCTTTACCATACTCTCTTTAAGTCTTATGCTTCAAGCGAGCTACACACAGATGCTACAGTACTACAATGCTGGACAATACACACAGGCATTAAAAGAGGGGAAACACTCTTTTAAGTCGTACGATAATCCTAAGTTACACCTACTTTGGGCAAAAAGTGCACAAAAGCTTGGTAAGACAGAAGAAGCCATGAGTGCATATGAACGTGTACTTATCTTAGATGCTGACAATCAAGAAGCACAAAGTGCACTTGAAGCGATTTATACAAAATCAAACAGAAGTAATCTTGATATCTCTTTTGATGAAAATGTACGCAGTGATGCCCTTAAAATTCGTGCCAATGTCGCTTTAGGCTATGATGACAATATCAATGTCAATCCTGGTGGAGATGCGCTAGATAACTATTTTGGTATTATAGGCAGTCAAGGGAAGATTGGTTCTCGGTTTCTTCGTTTTAGTGCCAATATGGCATATACCTATTATTTTGAAGACTATGAAGGTTGGTTTGCGAAAGGAGTTTTGGACTTCTATGATCAAAGCAATTTTTCAGCACACTTGTATGACTTGCGTGTAGCCACTATGGAAGTAGGCATAGGGTATGAAAATGACAGTTACAGACTTTACTTACCTCTACGCTATAACGCCACACACTATTTAGACAAAAATCTTTTAGAACACTACCAATTTTTACCCCACATTACATTGCCTGTTTGGGAGAGTGCACTTTTAGACATTAATGCACTTTATATTCAAAGAGCCTATGTAGATGCTGTAGATAACGTGAACGATGCAAATACCTTAGGATTAGGAGCTGGTCTTTACTTCCCACTCTATGGAGATAAAGTTTCTTTACACTTACAGTATGAGAAGCGAACCTCAGACCAAAATGTGCATAACAAATTTCTCGATGCCAAATTTTTTCGTTTTGATACCAGTATCCAACATCATTTTACACCCAAACTCTTTATGGACTTGAGCTACCTATACCGTTATGGTGATTATAGTGATAATATTGGTACTTTAATACTCCCTAACAGTAATACTAGAAAAGATGATTTTAATCAGATTGATGTAAAACTAACCTATGACATGTCAAAGAAATATGCACTGTATCTTCGCGATACCTATGCAAAAAACAATTCAAACTATGCACCTATCAAATATAGCAAAAATGTTATGATGTTTGGTGTAGAGTTCACTTACTAATGAAGGAGAGAAAATGAAATACCTCTTACTACTATTTGCTATAAGCAGTAGCATCTTTGCCAATATTGGGAACATTATGGCACTCAAAGGCACAGCAACCATACACAGAGCAGAAACAAAACTGCCTGCAAGTAATGGTATGGAACTCAAGCAGGGAGACACTATCACCACTGCTGAGAAAACACGTGCTCAAATTATGTTAAAGGATGAAACGGTGATTACAGTAGGGTCTAACTCCTCCTTTTCTTTTACCAAATACTTCTTTGATGGTACAAAAGCCTCAACCATACATATGAAATCAAGCCGTGGTTTCTTTCGTTCTGTCACAGGACGCATAGGCAAGATAGCCCCTGAGCGTTTTCAAGTTAAAACGTCTTCTGCCACTATCGGTATCAGAGGAACAGACTTCTCTGTTTTACAACGTGATGGTGTAGAACGTTTTACTTGTCACTTTGGTGCTATACGTGTAAAATTTGGGGAAAACATAAGAGACTTAAAAGCAGGAGAAAGCTTTGAATTTAAACATAAAAAAAGTGCTCTTCATGAAGCAGAGTTGAAACCAAAAATTTATGATGTTTCAGATATACAAGAGTTAGTACCACCAACAGGAAAAATACCTGCTGTGCAACTTAACCCGTATGCTAATTATCCATAGCCATAATGAAAGCCAACTTACTAAAACTATTTAGTACCTTTGGGTTAGCCTTCTTTCTTTCTTGGGCGTATCTTTTTACGCCACAAACCTTTTTCTCTCTTGACAATCGTTTACGTGATTTTATGTTTGTGATTAGAGGTGAACTGCCTAAAAATGACTCTATTGTCATTGTAGATATAGATGATGCTTCACTCAAAGCCTATGGACAATGGCCATGGAGTCGTGATCTAGTCTCCCAACTTTTTCAAAACATTAACGCTTTACAACCAGGCATCATAGGATTGGATATCATTTTTTCAGAAGCAGACAGAGCTTCCCCCCATCTGCTCTCACAAAAATTTTCAAATCTTCCAAAGACATTACCTAACAATGATGCCATTTTAGCCCAAACCTTTCAAACAGCACCCATAGTAGGTGGATATCTCTTTACCTTCGATAAAACAAAAATACAAAATGAAGCACCCCTCATCCCTGCTATCATCATACAAAAAGGACTAAAAGACAACCATAGTTTACTCACACCAAGCAGTACGATATTAAACATACCTATACTACAGGAATCACTCTATTCAAGTGGTTTTTTCAATAACATTCCCGATGCCAATGGTATGATACGCAGTGTACCTCTCATTATGAAGTATGACCATACTCTATACACCTCTCTTGCACTAGAAATGGTACGCATCTATAGCAATGTCAATAAAATTACCGTCCAAGGAAATGCCTTTAGCATAGAAAGTATGGACTTTGAGTCATACCACATACCTATCGATAATTTTGGTCGTCTCTTTATCAACTTTAGAGGACCTAAACATCACTACACCTACATCTCAGCAAAAAATATATTGACCCATAAAGTACCAACCAATGCCCTTAAAGATAAATTTGTATTGGTTGGTACCTCTGCGTTAGGACTGTATGATTTAAGGGCTATTCCTTTTGATAATAATATCCCGGGGGTTGAGATACATGCCAATGTCATTGATAATCTTCTCAGCAAAGATTTCCTTGCGCAACCACACAATGCGGTACTCTACAATCTCAGCATATTATGGATGCTAATCATTGCATTTATGCTTTTATGGCACACCTTACGCTCATGGCTTATCTTACCAGTGGCACTTCTTGTCCTTTATGGTTTGGGTACTCTCTTTTTTACGCTACTTTTTAGCTATGGATTGGTGCTAAATCTACTGTTCCCACTTTTGGCTTTTCTTCTCACACTCATCAGTTCTGTTGCCATAGACTATATGGTTTCATTTAAGCAAAAAGAAGAAGCCAAAAAGATACTCGGTAAAAAAGTTTCGACCTCTGTCATGAATCACCTTATCAAGCATGCAAGTGAAGAGTTAGTCAACCCAAAAGAAGTAGAATCCACTGTCTTTTTTTCAGACATCAAAGGGTTTACCTCCATCTCCGAAACACTAGGCTCACCCGTCAAACTAATCGAAATGCTCAACACATATATGACACCTATGGTAGAGAGTATTATAGACCATCAAGGTACTATCGATAAGTTTATTGGTGATGCCATTATGGCGTATTGGAATGCACCTCTTGCAGTACCAAAGCATGCAGATAAAGCCGTACAAAGTGCCATAGCGCAGATAGAAAGCCTTGCCCAAATTAATGCTGTTATTACTGCAAAATACAATGTGACTATCAACATTGGTATAGGCTTACATACAGGGCTTGTCACGGCAGGAGACATGGGTGCTAAAGGACGTTCTGACTATACAGTCATCGGAGACAATGTCAACCTTGCTTCCAGACTCGAAGGTCTCACCAGACACTATGATGTACAGATTCTTATCTCAGAAGCGACCTTACAGGCACTTACAGGTACTTACAACATACGCCCCATAGATACAGTCGCAGTAAAAGGTAAAAGTAACGCTGTAAAGATCTATGAAGTTATTTGCAATACAAAAAACATTGAGACAGAAGAGTCAACACTTTACCTTACTGCTTTTGAAGCGTATCAAAATGCACAACTGATAGAAGCTAAAAATGCTTTTGAAATGCTTTGTGAACTTTACCCATGTACACTTTACATACAGTATTTGAAACGTTGTGAAGAAGCCTTAGATGACACAGAAAAAACATTTAGTCCTATACTGAAGATGACAACAAAATAAAGTCCCTTGCTAAAAAGAGATGATATCCCCATCATCTAATATATGCACATCCCAGTTTTTTTGATACGCTTTAATCTCTTCTTTAATTTGATTTTCATAACTTGGTTTGAGATGATTTATATAAAGCTTTAATCCCTTGCCTTCTAGGGGTTTTAGTCTTTCAAAAAGAAGCTGTGCAGTTAAATGTTTACTTGCTTTTGCCAACTCAAATAATGCTATAGGAAATGAACATTCAAGTACTAAAGTACGAATACTCTCATCTTTACGTACCATATCAATCACACCTTCCAAACTATAGGTATCTGCCGAAATCAACACACTTGTTTTCTTTTTTTGTATCACATACCCACAGCTAGGCACAGTATGGTCTGTTTTAAATGCATAGATAGATTCATCATCGTCTAAAGTATAACTTTCTAAAGGCTTCACAGCTTCATACCCTAAACTCATATCGCTGCCATCAGCTAAAGGTATCTCTGAAAAATCAGGCCAAATCTTATGGTTAAAAAAATGTTCTTTCAATATAGCTAGCGTTTCAGGTAAAGCTCTTAACATCAATTTCTCTGTACGTTGTTCATAATAGTTATCTAAAATATATGCTATATCGGAGATGTGATCAAGATGGGAATGGGTAATCCATATACTTTTAAGTACCGCGCTCTTTTCTCGTAAAGGTCTTAGAAGATTACCAGCATCGAGTACATGATGTGTGTTAAGCAGGAAAGCACTGCTTCCCCCTTTTGCACTTTTGGCACCATAGGCACCTAAAATTTGTATATTAGACATCAGCAAACTCCTTACGTATCGCAAAAAAGTCTTCACGATGCTCTAGAAATAAGTCTACTAAATGAGGGTCAAAATGTTTACCTTTCTCTTCTTGAAAAAGTGCAATAATACGTTCATCATCCCATGCTTTTTTATACACTCTTTCAGAACCCAAAGCATCAAATACATCTGCCAAAGCAGTAATACGCCCAAAGATGTGTATCTCTTCACCTTCTACTTGATTGGGGTACCCTGTACCATCAAAACGCTCATGGTGTTCATACGCTACGATAGAAGCTGCTTTTAGAAGTGGGAGTTCCGAATATCGCAAAATATCGTGTCCTAACTTAGCATGCGTTTTCATAATATCCATTTCTCCATCATCTAAACGACCAGGCTTATTTAAAATGGCATCTGCGATACCTATCTTCCCAATGTCATGCATAGGAGACACATCTCGTAAACGTTCACATTCGCTAGGTGGCAACCCATAAAGTTTCGCCAAAAGCCAAGAGTACTCTGCTACACGCTTCACATGAAAACCTGTTTCTTTAGAACGGTTTTCCCCTGTAACCCCCATAATATAGATAAGTTCTTTTTGCGTCTTATCTATCTCTTCTAAGAGCAAGATAGTCCCGATGGTCTCAGCCGCATAAGAAGCAGCCAAAGTCAAATACTTTAAATCTAATTTAGAAAAAGTCTCATCCTCTTTTTTGTTTATAACCTGTATCGCACCTATGACTTCATCATTTTTATTTTCCATAGGTATAACCATCATTGTTTGGGTCAGATACCCTGTTTTTTTATCTATGGCATTATTGAAGCGCACATCATTTTGTACATCATTGATAATCAGTGCTTTATTGTCATTTACTGCATTTCCTACAAGACCTTTGCTTGCATCCATACTAATGGGCTCCACACCATCAGCTACCTTTGTCCATAGAGTATGATGACGCTTATCTAAAATCCAGATACTACAACGGTCAGCAAAAACGATATCTCTACACATCTTAGAGAGTTCATGCAATAATTTTTCTTGTTGATGGACAGAAGCAATGTTACTGATGGTATCTAGAATAAATGTCAATAATTCTTCAGCATTTCTTTTCATAACACTACACTCCTTAATTATAATTAATTTTAATACAAATGAGCCACTTGCAGATTCCCAAAGACAACCCACAATTTAAGCTAAATTGAATTTCAAAAAAGCCCTTAAACCCTCATAAATGTTATAATTATCTACCAAAAAAAAACAACACTACAAGAACAAAC
>Ga0256829_1000647_pt1 | contig 33516 bp, 28 predicted proteins | sample 131447metaG_FD_185979 | JGI IMG/M metagenome (GOLD analysis project Ga0256829, IMG submission 185979) | Hydrothermal vent microbial communities from Lau Basin, Pacific Ocean - 131-447 | ecosystem: Environmental > Aquatic > Marine > Hydrothermal vents | place: Pacific Ocean: Lau Basin | collected... | reverse complement strand
GGATGTACAAGCAAGGATAGAAAATCTATAAACGTACCTATCTCGCTAGTGAACGACCCTATCAAGCTATTCACCTATTCAATTATAGAGCAAATGATCAATAGCGATTATTGGCCCATTAAATAATAAGAGGCTGCCGCCACACATCACTTCCTTACCTTTGCTAAAGGCCTGCCTCGCGATCCACTCAATCAGTTTGGCAGCGACCTCACCTTAATTTTCCTAGGGTACAACTTGGTTGCAGCTCTCGACTCTTAAACACCAAGCTAGGTTAGCCATGAGTACGCCGCCCAGTTAATTCAATTGACTTATAGTAATTTGCGGCACTGGGGTTATTACCAGCTAGATAGTTACAGCTTGTAATATGGGTAGTATTTAGGTTCTACTTGTACTTCGTTGGTTATCGGTCAAATCTGGCATCGGTGAAGGATTGTGGTTTAGCAGCGACAAATGGTTTAGCGCGTCAGTTTTACCATTTGCAACAACTACCAAAGCGATAATATAAGGAAGCTATTTTCATGCTAAAAAAACAGTGCATTGTTTTTCGCAACACCACGCTCGTGGCACTTTCGACATTGTATTTGGCTGGATGTGGCTCCAATTCAACACCATATCAGCAAGACAATGACTTCGCCGCCGGGTTGCCAGAGCAGGCAGAAAGTATCGAACAGCCGGTTGTAAAGGATATCGACCTGTATGTTGGACGTCCTCTTGAGCCATGGCGCATGTATATTCGTAACTTTGAACAGGAGCAGTTCTTAAGCGGTACTTTTACGCAGTTGCAGGATGAGACCATAACGGCCCGTACCCTTGACAAAGACGTGCAGGAAGATGCGCTGCAACTGACGTTTCAGAATCACTGGAATACTGGTTTATACATTTCCGATGGTGTGGTTGACCTGTCCGAGCACCTAATGCAGGGTACATTGGAACTGGACATTCGGGTAGATGCTATTCAAAAAGGTACAGCAGATATTCTGGTAGATTGTTCAGTGAATTGCCGCAAAGCCTTCCAGATGCGAGATTGGGCGTTAGAGCATGAAGGGCAGGGCTGGCAACATTTGTCTATTCCGTTGGCCTGTTTACTGGATGACAAAGCCGATGTAACAGCAATCCGCCGCCCCTTTGAATTGCGCACCGGTGGTAACGGTCAACTGGCTATTGCCAATGTGCGTTTCACGGTAGAAGGTCAGCCCAATATGGCCTGTCCTGAGAAACTGTCCACTACACCCGATACCTTGCATGAATACTGGGCAGTCGATTGGTGGCTCCCTAGGCATGAAAGCAAAGTCGCGCAAGCAGAAAAAGGTACGGCCGAGTTGCTGATGATTGGTGATTCCATTACCCACGGCTGGGAAGATAAAGGCAAAGCCGTTTGGGAAGAGCACTTTGCTGATGTGGATACGTTGAATCTGGGTTTTGGTGGCGACCGCACCGAAAACGTGTTGTGGCGCTTGCAACACGGCACATTGGGCAACACTCAACCAAAACTGGCCGTGATCATGATTGGTACCAATAACACGGGCCACAGATTGGATACACCAGAAGATATCCGCGATGGGGTTGGCGCTATTTTAGATGAGCTTAAAGCTCAGGTGCCCGACACCAAAGTGTTGCTGTTGGCAATATTCCCACGCAGCGAAACGCCGGATGATGCTTTACGTCAAAATAATGAAGCCACCAACCAGTTGCTTCAGACGCTAGCTGAACAACGAGGCATTATGTTTGACAACTTCAATAGTGCTTTTTTGCAAGAGGACGGTATTTTGACTCGCGAAATCATGCCGGATTTATTGCACCCAGAGCATGATGGTTATGAAATTTGGGCATCAAAGCTAACGCCTTATATCGGTGAATACGTCAGAGGAAAGTAAGTCCATTGGATTGCGGTTAGTCTCCTGCTGACCGTTTCCGATTAACAAACGTAAATCTCTTGTAAAGTTCTGAATTGTAGATTCGCTCTATCGTCTTAACCCCATTCGCGCGGTTCACGCCGAGTAACAAAGTTTGAAATTGTTGGGGTAACGAAAATGAATTCATCAGAGCAGAATGTTCGCAGAAAAGTCTTAAAATCTATAGCTGGGGTTGTAGTGGCGACACCAGTTATCAGCCTGTTTGGTTGCGGTTCTGGGGACAGCAACGGGGTGGTCAGCTCTGGCACATCGTCTTCAGGTAGTTCATCCACCGGTAGTTCTTCTCCTGTGGACAGTGGAGTAACTACAACTACCGATTGGGCAAGTGGCGGTACTTCTTCAATAAGCAGTAATTTCCCCGATGACAGCTTGTTTGAAGATAGCACCACGTGCAGTGTTGAATTAACCAAGTCTTTAACTGAAGGGCCATGTTACTTTGACAGTGAATATCGTGATGATATCTCCGAAGAGCAAACCGGATTGCCCATGATGCTGTGTTTACAATTGGTAGATGAAAGCTGTAATCCTTTGTCCGGATATGAAATCGAAGTCTGGCACTGTGATGTTGAAGGGATTTATTCGGGTGATACCAACGATAGTTCTGACCGCAGTGGCTTCAACTCTTCGTTTTGCACCGGCAATGATTCCAATGCACTAAACGCCAAGTGGTTCAGAGGAATAGCGGTGACAGATAGCAGTGGCCGAGTCAATTTTTACAGCTGCTTCCCAGGCTGGTATTCAAGTCGTGTTATTCACATTCACTTTCGGGTAAAGAATAACAATAGCGACGAAGTTGTTTCTCAGTTTGCATTTTCGGATGAGTTTGTTGACGCAATATGTACCACTCATGAGGATTACAGTTCTCGGGGCGAGCCGGATACTCATCTGAGTAACGATACGGTGTTTAGTGGTAACGACGATAGTACGCAGTTTGACCTGGCACAAAACGAAGACGGTTCGTTACTCGCTTACAAACGAATTATTATTAGCTAAATAATGCGTGGGTAAACCCAAACTACTGACCAGCCAGCGTAACAAAGGTAAGTACAATACCTGTCACCATTAGGGCAAACGACACTATCGCTCCAACTTTCATAGATGCGATACCAGCGCCAATGACTGACAGTAGAGGCGGCGATAGACCTCGTCGCCATTTGCGAATTCTGTGGGCATACACAATGGTGCCGGTGACACACAGGCTAGTAAGTACTACACCGAAAACAAAGTACAGACTTTTGCTCCAGTAACCGCCCCAGGTCCCAAAATGCAGTGGGTCCGCGGCCTCGGAAATACGTGCATGAACAGACAATTGGTTACCTTCACGTGTTGATAACAGCGCGCCGCTCACCGGGTCGATTATCAGGTTATTTGCCCGGTCACGCACCAGAATATGACCAGCTTGGCCGTCAATGCGAATTGGCTGGCCAGGTTTGGTGGGCAGAAACACCGAAGTGATCCGCAAGTCTGGCCTAGCCGCATTAGCGTGGTTAATGGCTTGTTCGAACACGTCGGGGTGAACCCGCACGGCTGTCTCTTTTGCTACCTCAGAGCTGACGGCAGCATTTGCCGGATAACTGGCTGCTAAGCCGTATTTCTCTACAAAATACCACAGCCCGGTTACGGCCATGATGGCCAGAAACCAACTGCTCCACAAGCCTGTAAGTCGGTGTGTATCACCCCAGAACACTCGTGGGTTTTGTTGTCTGGGTAACCGCCATAGGCCTCGCCACCATTGTGGGTGCAACACTAGCCCAGAAATGAGTGACAAACACAATAAAAAGGCCGTAACAGACACAATAGTTAACCCAATATTTAACGGCAGCATAAGGTGGCGATGTAGACGACGTAATATAGTTTGCCAGTTAAACCACGCGCCACTACCCGTGTATTGAAACGTATCGGGGGTAAAGTAAACGCGGTAACGCTGTGCGTGTTTATCGAGCAAAATTGCTTCGGCGGCAAAATTATTATGCAGCGGTGCAGACAGTTGATAAATCTGATCGTCTTTGGCGACTTTCAAAACGTTTCGATAGTACTCCGGCCAGTTTACCGGTTGGTTGGAAGCGGGCACACGGATTGCGGGGTTGCTTAGCCAATCAAGCTCGTGTGACAACACTGCCAGTGTGCCGGTGAACATAATGAAACACAAAAACACAGCCAGCGGAAAACCCGCGTAGCTGTGCCATTTGTACCATGTCTGTTTATTCATTGGCTGCTAACATTCATGGCGCCCAGTAGATAGGCTGTTGTTGCATGCTAAGCATCAGAAGTCGTAGCTAAGCTGCACTACAACCTCACGAGGCTCGCCGGGGAAGTGACCATTGCGTTCGCTAAAACCGCTCACTGCATACACTTTGTCGAACAGGTTTTTCACGTTCACACTAAGGAGCAGGTCATCCCATCGTGTGGTCCAGCTGGCATCAAACACGGTGAAGGGCTTAACTCGCTGGCCATTAAGGCTGATTTGCTCGCTCACGTAATCTACGCCCATTGCAAACGATGAATCAATTGCAGTAATGTCATAACGAGCCCACAAGCCAGCCTGATGGCGGGGTGAGTTAGCAAAACGACGACCATCGTAGGTGTTGCGGGTGCTGCCACTTGCTACAAGGGTGTCGTTGTAAGCATAGTTGGCTGTAACACTGATGGTGTCGGTTACGTCACCTACCAAAGTAAACTCTGCACCGTTGCTTTCAACCAGACCAAAGTTGATTAGCGCTGGTTCGACATCGTCGTTTACCCCTTCATCGTAGTCAGGGTTATTAATCACTAGGTTTTCTTTGTCTATTTGATATACGGCCAGCGTCGTCATTATTCGGCCATTCAGCCATGCTTGTTTTATGCCCAGCTCTACTTGCTCACCGGTTTCTGGGGCCAGTGGCTCTGCACCTGCGTTTTCATAATCTGCTGGATCAACCGGGTTAAAGCTCTGCGAGATATTCAGATACACCGTAGTTGTGGCACTTGGCGTGTAGATCAGGCCTGCGCGGGGCGAGATGTCACTATCTGAATACTGGGTGTCGGAATCCATACTCTCTTCGTCAAAATGGTCGAGTCTGGCACCCAGCATTAGCGCCCATTCTGGTGAAAATTGCAGTTTATCCTGTAAATATAAACTGGCACGCTCACGTTTTAACCCATCGCGATTCATATTGGTCAGGTTGTATGTACTCGGATCGGTTTCGCCGTAGTTAAGGGTAAAAATATTCAAGTTTGCTACGCCGTCGGCTTCATAGCGAGCACGGTAGTAGTCGTAGTCAGTTTCGACATTATGATAGTCACCGCCAAACAGGAACTGGTGTTCGATACCTGCTGTTTCAAAGTCGTAAACAAAATCAAGGGTTAAACTCAGCTCGTCGTTCGCACGGTACTGTTTGCGGTATTCGCGGCGGATAGTCTGGTCGTCGATATTGGCAACGCCATCACCATTTACGTCTACCCAGCTACGCGACTCGTGATAGGCCTGCTCACGCTCGTTGTCCAAATAGCGCAAGGTACCGTTGAAGGTAAAGTTGTCACTAAAGTCGTGTTGCAAATTAGCTTGTAAAACCAGCGCTTCAAGGTCCTGATAATCTACTTTTTCATTGGCGTTGTAACTGCGACTCACCAAAAAGTTACCATTGTCGTCCACTGGCACACCACGCAACCGGTTACCACCCAGGTTTTGTACTATGTAGTCATAACTGGTAGTTAGCTGGGTGTTGTCTCCCAGTACAAACAATGCACCGCCTGCTAACTCAATGTTTTCAGCATCTGCATTGTTGCGAAAACTATCCTGAGCTTCATAAAAAGCGCCGAATCGATACGCCACCGATTCTGTAATACCACCGGTAAACTCGGCAGAGGCGCCAGCCAGCGAAAAGTTACCGCCTGTCACTGTGACATTGCGTCGTTCGTTAAAAGTGGGTTGGCGACTCACGTAATTGATCATACCACCCGGTTCACCACCGCCATAAAGTGCCGCAGCGGGTCCTTTGAGTACCTCGACGCGTTCTACGTTAAATAATTGCGGCACGCTGAAACCTGAGAAAGGGTCACCCCGAACACCGTCATAAAAGACGTTGGCATCATCGCGAAAACCTCGGAACGTAATACCTGAGTAGCTGAATTCACTGACACCTGCGATTGAGCGGTATAGGTCTGTGATATCTCGCGCAGCCTGGTCAGCGATAAGCTGGTGAGTAAGTACTTGCACCGACAGTGGAATCAGCATGATGTCCGAGTCGGTTTTTGTGCCCACCCTTGTGCTGCTGTCTAAATAAAACTGCTGTGCACGCCCTGTTACTTCGATGATTTCAATGTCAGATTCTGTTGTTGTGTTATTGGCATAAGCGGGAATTGCGGTGCTAAGCGCAGAAAATATAGCAATCGCGATGGCGGAATGGCGCATTGAGAGTCCTTGATGAGTGATTTTTATACGATAATGATAATTATTATCATTATCGTATAAAGTAAGGGTGTTAATCAACTTATTAATGCGGTTGGGTATTTTCCATCGTTGGCTTTTTCAGAAGAATTCCACAGCCCTATAGGCTGGCACAAAGAATGTAACAGTTGTAAAAGTACTGTCCTTTGTTGAATGTTAAGATGAGAATGCTTCTTATTTGTAAGCTGTAGAGTCAGAAGGACATTCCCTTGAAAAATTTAGTATTAGCTGGCGCTGTGTGTTCGCTGGCGTCAGGTGCTGTTGCCGCAGAGTTAGACACAAGCGACGAGCAAAAGGCCATTGAACATATTGCTGTGGTGGGTGCATCTACCAATTTGAGTATTACCGCTCAGGATATCGAACAGTTTCAGGCCAATGATCTAGCTGATGTATTCCGTGAGTCTCCGTCTGTTAGCGTGGGTGGTTCTGTAGGCGTAGCTCAGAAAATCTATGTACGCGGTCTTGAAGACGCCTATTTAAATGTCACCGTGGATGGCGCACAGCAAACCTCCACTCTGTTCCATCACATTGGTCGCGTAACTCTTGATCCAGACTTATTAAAGCAAATTGACGTGCAGGCTGGGGCTGGAGAAGCGACTAGTGGGCCTGGAGCAATTGGCGGCTCTATTCGGTTTAAAACCAAAGATGCGCAAGACCTATTGATGGATGGCGAGCGGTTTGGCGGTAAGGTAAAAGCTAGCTACTTTTCCAACGACGGCACTCGTTACAGCGGCAGCCTTTACGGCAACCTCTCAGAGACCTGGGGATTATTGGGTTACTACAGCACTGTCGATCGCGATGACATGGAAGACGGCAATGGCGATAAAGTTTACGGTACCGCCGCTGATCAGGACTTATTGTTTGTCAAAACAAGCGGTGAACTTGCAAAGCATCACTATCTTTCTCTCAGCGTAGAGCAACGAGAAGAAGAAGGCGCGTTCTCGGCCCGCCCCAATTGGGTTGTATTGGAAGGTGCACCCTTGTATCCGAGCAAAGCATCACGTGACACCTATGTTGCTAACTATGTTTGGGATCACAGTGCGTTAGGGTATTTAGAAGCAACAGCTTACTCTACCAGTTCTGCGTTTCGAGGTGGTAGATTTGACTGGTTGGCTGATATAGACACCGTGGGTTTTGATATTCGAAATACCACTGAAACCACAAACCATACCTTTGTGTACGGCACCGACTATCGCAAAGATGAAGTTCAAAGTGGCCCAGCAAACGGCGCGGTACAAAATACCGAAGAGAGCAGTGTAATTGGAATTTATGCGCAGGCGCACAGCCAAATTACACCAGCACTATTATTTAGCTACGGGCTGCGATACGACAGCTATGATTTTCAGCAGCGTATTTTGTTAGAGGAGTACTACGGCACTCCCGTGACTGACGAAGCAGTGGGTTTAGACGACAACGAAATTAGTCTGAATGCTGGGTTGTCTTATCAACTATCTGATGCCTGGACACTTGGCCTAGGGTTTGCTCAGGCTGCCAGAGGCAAAGAAATTGGCGATGGTTTTACTATCGACGAATACCTTTATGACGGCGAAGATATTCCGGTTGTGGCGAGCGATCTTACACCTGAAACCGTGACCAATATCGAGGCCTCTGCTGCCTACAGCGCAAATAACCTCGAAGCTAAGTTTAGTGTTTACCAGTCTGTTATTGACGATGTTATCTTTAGCGGTTATCCCGGCAACGCGGTATACAACAATATTGGTGAATTGGAATCGTCGGGGGTTGAGTTTAACCTAGCTTACACTTGGGAATCGGTTGATATTTATGCCGGTTTTTCCAGCGTCGATGTGGAACTTTCACCGCGTAGTGATTTGTATAGCATTCCTTATGAAACCATCGATATCAACGGTTATGAATTTGTTGGTCTAGGGAATAGCCGGGGTAATACCTGGATGTTGGGCGCTGATTATCAGGCTACCGCTGCAATCAGTGTGGGTGTTAATGTAACTTACGTAGATGATATCGACATCGATACCCTGCATCAGGCCTTGGAAAATGGTTGGACCGATGCCTTATACACGTTAAATAAAGCGGGTTATACCTTGTTTGATATATACGGCAGCTGGGAAGTTAGCCAGTCGATGCAGGTGAACCTAGCGGTGACTAACCTGTTTGATAAGCTGTATCTCGACCACTCCAGTGTGGGTGATTACAGTGAGGTTTTTGCTATCGTCAGAGGGCCTTATGAAGCTGGCAGAGATATTCGCTTGTCTGTTAGCTATACGTTTTAATTCGTAGCCAACTGCGTAGTGAAAACCATGTCATTTAAAAAGTGGGTCTTCTGGACCCACCTGACGGTTGGGTTGCTAACCGCAATCTTTATTTTCCTGATGTCGGCAACCGGTGTGTTGTTAACTTATGAGCGTCAGTTTAAAGAACTCAGCGAAATGGCGTATCGCGTCGACCCCGACTCTAACGCGGTTCGCCTGCGTACGGATGAGGTGGTTGCTACGCTGCAACGCCTGCACCCCGATGAACCCCACATATTTGTGCGGTGGGTTAACCGAGAGGGGGCCGCGATTCCAGCTTGGGCTGGTATGAACAGTTATTTACTGCACCCCTACACAGGCGAGGTATTGCGAGAAGGTGAAGGGATAGTCGGTGAATTCTTTCATATCGTGACTGATTTACACCGGTATTTATTGCTTGAAGGGGAATATAAAGTCATCGGTAAAACTGTGAATGGTTATGCCAATCTTGTGTTTCTGTTTTTACTGATTTCGGGCATTTATTTGTGGTTACCCAAGCGTATTTCTTTTGCACAAATAAAAAGAGTAGCTTGGCTACCCAAGCGATATATGAATCGCCCTCACAAACACCGCCAATGGCATCTGGTGTTTGGCATTTGGAGTTTACCGGCACTGCTAGTGATTGCCTCTACGGCCACTTTGTTTCATTTTAAGTGGGCAAATGTGGCGCTGTACGGCGCGTTTGGTGAAGAGGTCCCAGTGCGAGAACGACATCCTGAGCCGGATAGTCTGGCTGGAGATCTTGTGTCATATGAGCAATTATTCAGTCTGGCAAAAACACACGCAGATGAGCATGGCTATCAGGACTGGTACTCCATGTGGATGGAAATCGGTAAGCAAACCCATGTTGCCCGCTTCTATATCGACAAAAGTATCGGACACCGCCAAGAGCTGGCTTATTCGCTGTACCTTGATACCCGCGATGCGAGTATCACCCGGGTACTGCGAAAATCAGACTGGTCTGCGGGTGGACAGGCATGGGGAACTGCGCGCTTTTTGCATACCGGTGAATACTTTGGTTTTGTAGGTCAGACAGTGGCAGGTTTGGTTTCGCTACTGGCCTGTATACTGGTGTACACCGGCGCAGTGCTTGCTTACCGACGCTTAATGCCCGTAGCGAAATAACGTTAGGCGGGCAGTAAAATTTGCATTTTCAAGCCTTGCGTTTTTTCGTGTGAATCAGTGATGTTTGATGCATGGATAGTGCCGCCAACAGCGGTGATTTGACGTTGTGCTAATGCCAAACCAAGCCCGAACCCAGTTCTTTTCTCGCCATGAGTCGGTGGTGCGTTAGACGAGGAACGGGCTTTATCTACTCGGAAAAAAGGTTTAAAAATATCCGTTAGCATGTCGTCAGGCACGCCTTTTCCTTCATCACTAATAACAATAGAGTAATGATCTAAAGTGCGCTTTAGTAAGACGCTTACCCTGCCCTCTGTAGGCGTATACTTAAGCGCATTGCGAATAATGTTTTCAAGTGCCTGACCCAAAGCCAATTGACTACTATTTGTTATTGGTGCGGCGTCTGGTAACTGACAGCTGAGTGCATGATGGGGATATTCAAAACGGGCATCGTCGCAGATCACATTTAATAGTTCTGTTAAATCGAAATTGTCAGAGCGCAAGCTCGGCAATTCTGTGTTTAACCACGCGTAGGTGAGCGTATCTTCCGCCAGCTCCCGCATAGTGGCGGCTTCGTAACGCAAACGCTCTAAAGCTTGTTCAGGGCTGATCCCTTGTTCAACAAAGTCCAGCGCCATGTCGATTCGAGTTAACGGTGTACGTAACTCATGAGATAAATCAGCCAATAAGCTGCGCTGGTTTACAATCAGGCTACTGGTTCGCTCTGCCATTTTGTCGAAAGTGTTAGCCAGTCTGGTTAGTTCATCATTTCGCCCAGACAATGCCGGCGTCACTCTAACATCGAGCATGCCTTTACTAAAATCATTGGTGGCTTTTTCAAGTCGCTTCAAAGGCCCCATCACATGCCGGTATAGTAAATAGCTGAGCACACTTAACAGTAATAGTGGGAGAGCAATTTGCAGTAACAAGCGAACCGTCATAAGCAAACCTCCGGGTCGCATTCGCTGAGGTAGCTGAATTAGAAAGTGTGTGGATTTGTCGACAAAAGGGACTTCCATCACCGGATTTTCTTCAAAATACAAATGAATTTTCCACTCTGGGCTGCGGCCGTATTGAAACCGCTCTTTAAAAGCCGGTAGCATACTAGTATTGGCGAATGGGATGATATCTGAGCGGACTACCGCTACCCAAGTTTGTTCGGTTGCTTGAATCGTTTCTATATACTTCGCCATAGCCTCTTCGCCTTCGTTTACGAGAATTTCTTCCGCTTTCTTTCCATAATCGAATAGCTGTTGCTGATAGTGCTCATCGATAAAACTCATGCTGGTTTCGGTGTGGTTAGTGAGCCAGTCAATTGCCCAGAACAACAACACAGTACCTAAGCCAATAAACGTACATAAACGCCAGAACAGTTTATTTTTCATTGGAATCGATAGCCTTTTCCATGCACAGTAGCCAGTCGATCTGCCAGCATACCAGCGTCTACAAGCTTCTTGCGTACGCGGCTTAAATGCATATCCAAACTGCGGTCGTAACGGCTAAACGGACGGTCAAGAACACTTTGATACAAGAACGCCTTGCTGAGCACTTCCTGTTGATTCTCTACCAATACCCAGAGCAATTTAAATTGAATGGGTGTTAATTCCACCTGTTGTTCATTAAAGCTCACACTTTGCTGCGTGCGATTCAGCAGTAACTGATCAAGGTGCAATACCGAATTTGATTGTGGTGTAGCAAGACTGACTTTACTGCGTCGAAGCAATGCCTCAATTCGCAGCATCATTTCGGTAAAATTGAAGGGTTTGGGTAGGTAGTCATCAGCTCCTTTTCTGTACCCTTCTATACGTTCCTGCTCGGCGCCAGATGCGGTAATCATCATTACCGGTGTTTGCTTGATTTGTCTAAGCTGATTGAGCAACGACAGTCCATTTAACGAGGGCAGCAGGATATCGAGAAGGATTAAATCAAAGCGCTCTCGAAGGGCGGTAAGCAACCCTTTCTCACCGTCAAAACACTGAGCAGTGTGAAAGCCCTTTTCGGTGAGTAAACGGGAAACCTGATTGCTGAGTGTTACATCATCTTCAATTATGAGTATGCGGGTATTGTTCATGGGAGCTTTTTCACCGAATTTTTATCGATGATAATAATTGTTATTTGCATTTGCAATGATCGACGTCGCTGACAGGAGAGATTTGAGGCTTTTAAGAGGACGTCTACACTGAAAATGATGCTTTGGTTTTACTGGGTTGGTCACCGATGTTTAACACTCAAACAGACAAGTGCTAAATTTTTAGCATAGGCTTAAAGCGCTGTTTCTTAATAAAAGCAACGCCTTAGCCTAACTAGAAACTACAGTTGTACCGTGTAGTAACCAGAACTATTTGGTTGGCCGAAGAATCCGGCCGCAGCTATGCTGTGAACCTCGGCAGGTAAGCTCTCATCAGGTTTGAACCTTCCTGATACTTTAATATTTCTAAAGTCTGCACTTACGACAGCGTCCATAGATAAACCCAATAAGTTTGGCTCGCTTACCGTCACACCAATGCTGTCACCTTGGCAGCGCAGCGTTGCAGAGTACATTCCAAAATCAATAGGGCCTTGTGTTCCGGCTACAGTAGCGTTTAACCAGTTGCCTTTACCTTGCAGCGCTACACATGTTGGGCCGTAAGATAGGTTGTTAAGTTCGACTTTAAAACGCCCACTAGCATACACAGGCAGTGGCAATTGCACTTTCGCAAGTACGCGGTCTACAGGTAAGTACAATAAAAAGTCTTCGGAATTAATTTGTTTAAGGTTAAACAAACTTAACGACACTGGTCCGGTGAACGCAATAGCATCGGTATCGCGAAGGTTGCCCCCTTTTAAGTCTGCACTTAGGTTGCCTACAAGCAGAGACCATACGCTAACATCCCATGTGATGTTATTGATTGGCAGGCCATCAACCACTAGAGTTTGAGCGCTGCCTTGCCAAATTGTGCCTGAAACGCCACTAATGGATACATTGTTAGGTAGTGTAATTCTGCCAATTACTTGCACGGCAGGAAGTGTGGCAATTGCGAATACTACGAAAGCGAGTAAACCACCTAAAATCCAACGAATATTTACTTTCATGCTTTTCCTAGCTGTAGTCGGCGAATTTTAATATGCCCGGCTGTGTCAGTTTCGGCGATATCCGCTTGAAGAATAACAATACCCATTTTTTCAAGTGACTGTAACCAACCCAGCACATTGTTAAAAGGGGCTTGATCTACCCAGACTTGAAGCTCGTCACCTTGAGGTTGCATTCTCGAAACTGCAATATCAAACTGGCCAGTAGTTCGGTTTACCGCTTGGGTCAATGAACCTGAAAATGCCCGTGTATTTGATGAGCTGCGTCGCAATTGTTGGGCTCTTGTGGCGCTTTCACTCACCCAAGCAAGTAGCTCTTGCTGGTTGGCCTTTAGAGTTTGCTGTTGACTAACTGCGTTGTTCAATGGTTGCCAAATAACAAAGTAAAACAAAGCTACTACACAAACCGCAGCGCTGATTTTTACCAGAGTTTGCTCTCTGGCAGTAAGCGCATTAAATTTATTGATGAATTCTTTCACGACGTGCTCCTAATGGATACCGTGCCTACAACAACCTCGTCGCGATTGTTAAAAGCGCCCTGTTCTACTTCAAAACCCACGTCTCGTACCCTATTGCTGAATTGCTCTAGTGCTTCGAATGAACTGCCCACTGCTTGAAGTCTTATTTCGGTGCGTGAGGCGTCAAAGCGCAGAGTTTGAGGTGTCACCTTGGTTGCTTCAAATGCGCTAGAAATTTGGTCAAGCATTAACAACATAGAGGCTTCTGAGCCCCCTTGTTGAAGTTTGTTTAATTCAGACTGCACTTTAAGTCGTACATTGCGATACGTACCAATACGGGGGAAGCCCGCTTTAACGGTTCTATCTATTTCTTCACTAAGGGCGGCATTCTCACCTTTCAATTGGTACAAGGTGACTGTTTTATCAATAAGTGATGAAGACAATGCCAACACTGCTAGTACTGCTGCAACACGCCACTGTAACCACAAGTTAGAGCGCTTGCGCTTAACTTTGTAATCGCCTTGAAACAAGTTGAACTTAGTTGCCATGGCTTCTCTTGCCAGCAAGTGCATGGGTAGCTCTAGCGGCGCGGCAGAAATTTCCGCGTTGGGAATGTCAGATAAATCGGTGTCGGAGAAATTAGCAATCTGTACGGTTTCTTCCTTTTGTGAGGCAAAGTGCCCAAGCATAGGTAAGAGCCATGCAGACTCGCCCTGCATACCGCCAAAGCTTTGTTGACGCACCAGCATGTTCTCACCCAATGTCATAACCGACCAACCATTCTCATTGAGTGGCACTGCGAGTACGTCTGGAATAAGTCTGTCACAAAAAAGGCCCGCGTCTGACAACCACGATTGCCACAATGCGAGCTTTTCTTTACTCACCACGGCTACGGCTTGTTGATCACCTTCTTTGGGGCCAATGGCAAAAAACTGTTCGCTGATATCACTGGCGAGTTCGTCTTCAAGCATGAAGGGCAATGCATTGATCACCTTGCGACCTGCCCTAGGAGGAAGTGTTACCCATTTGAGTAATATTTCGCTGCTAGGAGCAAGGGCAATAATAGGTCGCTGACCGGCCCGTTCCGCCAGTGTTGATAGCGCGTTTGCATTAGGGAGTTCCCCAGAGGCAATGATTTCTTCTTCCGTGGAAGACCAGACTAGCCAGTTGATGGGCGCATCGTGCTGGGCACCTAGCCGAACCAATAACTGTTCCATTATTCTATCTCTCCAAACTCGCGTTTTAGAATACTTACCCCATCACTTTGTGTTGCATAAAACACAGTAGAAAGCTTAAAGGTAGACTTATTGTAGCGGGTCTTAGTATGCAAAATAAAATGTTCTGTGGTTACGTCGAACCACTCTTGTTGCGTATTCGATAAATTGAGTGCTTGAATGGCAGGGTCGGTTAAAAAATCCTGAACATCATCCCAACCATCTTGGGGCCTATTGCCAATAAGTTGATTTGCTTGGTCAATATCAAGTCCCGTAAGACCTGCCAGTAACGCCACTCTTTCTTCGGTAATCGTATTGATATTCACCTTTAGCAGGTCGCTATCTGGTATGACACAAACTAGGGGAAGTATTTCATTCATCCATGCTGCACTCACACCGTTAATTTGTCGAAGTTCACTTTGAGAAGCAAGTAAACTATTTGCCGCAAGGTAAGGGTGAATTCGCGACTCGTATTCACTGTCTTCACCACCGTAGGGGCGCATATTGTCGTCTTGGTCAACCCAGTCTGCCAAGCTATCTCTCACGGTTTCAGCGGTGTAGCTGTCTATTTCTTCAATATTGGCGGCAAGCAGCATATCGTGAAACGCGTCCATTGCCAGCGTAGTGTCTCTATTGTTTGCAGGCGTGCCTTGCAAAATAGCATTTAAATTGAAGCAACTTTGTAGATCTTCTAATTCCGCTTGGATCCCACCGCCATCTAAAGGGTAAGCAAAGGTTTGAGCCCAAGGTTGATCTAGTGAAATCTTCTCGCCTTCTTCTTCAATAAGGGTTTGAATAGATTTGCGCGCAAATGCCTCGGCGCCAAGGGCATACCAATAGGCTTGGTTGTTGTCTTTGATATTGATAGTACGTTGCACTTGTAGCTGTAATCGGCTCGCCATTTCGGTGGCGAGTATGGATACTAGTGCAACAATCAGTAGCACAATAATAAGTGCTACACCTTGCTGACGTTGTATTCCCGACGACATTTCGCGACGCATTAAGCACCCCCGCTTAATGTAAATTCGCGACGCAGTAGGCCAAAGTCGATACTGTCAATTTCAATGGCAACGGCTTGAGGTAGTCTTTCACCTTGATAGCGTTCAACCCAACTACCGTGGTCGTCTTCGGTAATCGCCTTATCTGGCTCTACAAACTCAACTTCAAAGCCTTCTACATTCTCTAGTAGCACTCTAACGGTGGGTTCGTGACCAACCACGTTGTCTACATAGTTACTGTGAAGCCGTTCTAAGCGGTTTTCTTTTAATCGGTAAACTACATACTGCAATGTGCTTCGGGGCAGCATGAATTGTGGGTTATGCCAACCGCCACGAACAAAGCCAATCCCATCACCTTCACTTTCGCGGCTACCTACATCACCACCAACCATCACAATATTTTGCACCTCGCCTTCTATTCGAATAGCTCGTGGTACGGCTTGTTGAATATCTCGTTCAATGGTAAGCATGGCTCGTTGTAGTTGCTGGAGTTTGTCGAACCTTTCCTCAGACAATGTGTTACTGTCGATGACCGTAGAGAGCATGGCAGACGAAGCAAAACCAATTAACGTAAAAATGGCCATAGCAATGAGAATTTCGAGTAATGTAAATCCTTTTTGCATTAGTTTTCACTCGGCTTTGCCATAAAAGTTGTTACTGATGTAACACTGTTGTTGTAGTTGGCGTCTAGACCTACATAAATGGTAACTGCGCGCAAATCATTGTCGTTGGTTTTAGTTACGGATTGCTGCCAGTACCAGGTGCGATCGGCAAATTCTGCCGAACCCTTTACATTGTTCTTCGGTGGCCAAGGCGTATAAAGTTGGAGTTGGTTTAAGCGATTATTCGCTACCCAATTTGCCATGGTTACTTCTTCTATTTGCCCCACACTGCTTAAATGATCGCTGGCCGCTTTGAGAATAGCCGTGCCAGTAATGGCAAATATAAGAAGTGCCACCATGACTTCTAAAAGGGTTAGTCCTTTTTGATGCTTAATCACCATTGTACGGTGCCTCCAATGGCCCTAATAACTCTAGCGGAGGTACATCTTTATTGTTAAGCGCAAAATACACTGGGAATTCTTGATCGTCGCCTTCAAACACAAAGTTGAGGCTGAACGGCGTAACTTCGCCGCTGGACATAATGAGAATTTGAGGGGGAGGAAGCTTTTTCTCTTCCTCGTTGCCTATGTCTACACCGTCTTCCGACACACTTAAAGACTCGTCGAAGAGCTCTCGGTCGAAAAGACTTTCTTCCAGCTCCCAAGGCAAATCATCAACATTTAGTTCAAAGGCAAATTGTTCTGGTAGTTTGTGAGGCTCAAATATTTTGTCACCAGAGATTTTTTGCCATTCGTCACTCTCTTCATCTAAGTATACAAAGTAATAGCTGGCATCTTGCTTCTCAAACCGAATACCTAACTGCTGCTGGTTGAGCACGGCGAAATCGCTGGCCATAGTCACTATGACTTGCAACCGCTTGGCTTGGTTTTTGAGTTGGTCGGATTGACTCACGCCAAAAGCGTTGTAAACCACATAGCCAGCAGCAATTCCCATAAGCAACAGCACCAACATAACTTCAAGTAAGGTGAAGCCTTTTGACGACGAAGATAGGTTATTGCTGCGGCGCATAGTTGTATTGTTAGTTCAAATAGTCGTTGATGTTCCAGGTGCCAATATCATCGTCGGTGCCCGGCTCTAAATCTGGACCATTTGAAAAAATATCGATTGCACCAAGCTCTCCTGGGCTAATTAGGGTGTACGGGTTACCCCAAGGATCTTCTGGTAAGCGCTTGATGAAGCCTTCATCTGGGTAGTTGCGAGGAATAGGATCTAAGGTGGGAAGGTTTACCAGCGCATCTAGTCCTTGCTCTGTTGTTGGGAAACGATTGGTACGCAGCTTATACATTTCTAATGCGCCTTCGAGCTGCTGAATGTCCACCGCTGCCTTTTTCAACTGTGCTTCTTCTTGGCTACCAAGAATTTGCGGTGCAACCATAGACGCCATAATGCCGATGATAAGAAGCACAACCATGACTTCGATTAAGCTGAAGCCAGAGCTACGATTTAAGGTTTTCATTAGATATTTACCATGTTATTCAATGCCAAAATTGGCTGCAAAATCGCCATTACAATAAACAAAACTATGCCTGCCATAGACACAATCAGTAATGGTTCGAATACTTTTAAAGAGATACCCACCAAGGCTTCGAATTCTCGATCTTGGTTGTCTGCGGCACGAGCTAACATTTGCTGTAATTCTCCTGACTTTTCACCCGATGCAATCATATGCATCATCATTGGTGGAAAGATTCGGGTATTATCAAGCGCTGCTCGTAAGCTGCTCCCTTCTTTTACATTGACCGCGGCCTCTGCCACTTGGTTCTTAATGTGTTGATTTTCTAATACGTCGCTAGATATGCGCATGGCCTCCAGCAAAGGTACTGCACTGGCACTCAATATACTGAGAGTGCGGGCAAAACGGGCGGTATTTAGCCCTCGTGAAACCTTACCAATCAGTGGTAAAGTAAGAAGTACCCTATGATACCTTAGCTTCATATGCTTTTGTTGTAATACCCGCTGAACTACCACTAATAGTGCGGCGAGTATCATGACTAACACTAAGCCGTTGTCTTGTAGCCATGTACTTACAGCAATGAGGAACTGGGTCATTGCGGGTAAATCCTGACCCATATGATCAAATTGGCCCACAATTTTAGGTACCACTACAGTAAGTAGTAACAATACGATACCCATTGCGAAAAACAGCATTAGTGAGGGGTAAACCATTGCTTGTATGATCTGACTTCGCGTTTGTTGACGACGCTCAGTGTAGTCAGCTAAACGGGAAAGTACGGTATCCAGATGACCCGACTTTTCACCGGCAGCAACCATTGCTCGATACAGTTCATCAAACACACTCGGAAATTCCGCCATAGCATCGGCTAGTCCGTGCCCTTCAACCACTTTACTGCGCACAGCCATCATCATATTTTTCTGACGGGCTTTTTCGCTTTGTTCTGCTACGGCTAATAAGGCTTCTTCAACGGGAAGTGCCGCTTCTACCAGTGTGGCTAATTGGCGAGTAAGCAAAGCCAAGTCAGAGGCTGAAATACGAGGCTTGAATAAGGTAAACCCAGAAGACTTTTTACTACCTTCATTACTGCGCTCGGCAACCTGATTAACCTCTAACGGTATCAGGCCCTTTTCACGCAGTTGTTGGCGCACTTGGCGGGCATTGTCACCTTCAAGTACACCATTAGTATTGCGACCGCGAGCATTTACGGCTTTATATGCAAAGGCCGCCATATTAGTCTTCCCTTGTTACGCGAAGCACTTCTTCAAGAGCAGTAACGCCTTTTAGTACTTTATTACAGCCGTCTTCACGTATGCTCGGAGTAGATTGGCGAATGTACTTTTCTATGGCCTGTTCGCCTTGCCCATCGTGCATCATTTCTCGCACTTGCTCGTCTACAATCAGCAACTCGTGAATACCTGTACGTCCGCGGTAACCGGTATGGTTACAACTACTACAAGTTCCAGGCGAGTATATGGTGGTGCTTTTGGGATCGGTGATACCCAAAATTTCAGCCTCTTGCGAAGTAGGCGTGTGGGCAACTTTACAGTCATCGCACAAGGTACGTACCAAACGCTGCGACAATACCGCAAGTAAGCTTGACGACAGCAAGAAGGGCTCTATACCCATATCTTCCAGTCGAGTAATTGCACCGGCAGCGGTATTGGTATGCAGTGTTGATAACACTAAGTGACCGGTCAAACTGGCTTGAACAGCAATTTGCGCCGTTTCAATATCACGAATCTCACCCACCATGACTACGTCTGGATCTTGACGAAGAATGGCTCTTAATCCGCGAGCAAATGTCATGTCTACTCTGGGATTCACTTGTGTTTGACCAATACCCGGTAAGTCAAATTCAATCGGGTCTTCAACGGTGAGGATATTACGGTCACGAGAGTTAATTTCCGTTAACCCCGCATACAAGGTGGTACTTTTACCAGAACCTGTGGGGCCCGTTACCAAGATAATCCCGTGGGGTTTACGGATAAGCGAAGAGAAGTGTTCGCGGTTATGCCCTGTCATACCCAGATCTTCAAGGTTTAGTCGGGCGTTGTTTTTATCGAGTAGACGCAAAACAACACGCTCACCATGGCTAGAAGGCATAGTAGATACACGCACGTCAACGGCTCGGCCAGCTATGCGCAAGGTAATACGACCGTCTTGTGGCACTCGTTTTTCAGCAATATCCAGTTTCGCCATTACTTTAATACGCGACACCAACATAGAAGACAGCTTGCGGTTAGGCCGCAGTATTTCTCGTAAAACGCCATCTACGCGAAAGCGAACCACGAGTTGGTTTTCAAAGGTTTCAATGTGGATATCTGATGCACCTTCTTTTATCGCTTCACCAAGCATAGCGTTGATAAGTTTGATGATGGGGGCATCGTCTTCGCTGTCGAGAAGATCTTCGGTATCGGGTAAATCTTCGGCTAAGGCAAACAAATCGCTTTCGTTGCCTAAGTCTTCCATTAATTGTTTAGCGGCTGAGCTATCACGCTGAAAAGCATCAGTCAGAAGCGCTTCAAAATCGTCCACCGGAATGGTTTGGGGAACGAAAGGCGCGCCTAAAAAGCGACGAACTTCTGCAAACACTGCCACAGGCGTTTCTTCTGTGAAGAATAGCTTGGCTGGGGTTTGTTCAGTATCCAGCAACACTTTATTTCGCTTGGCGAAACTAAACGACAGTTGGTTATTACCAACCGCCTGCTCTTCTAGTATTTCTGCTTCTGCTTCAATGGCGTCCGCTTGAGCCTGTATACTCGAATCAGTCATTGTCACCTTGCTCAAGCTGGTCGCGTTCCGTCAAATACTCTTCAAATGAGGGCGGTAACGTTAGCGCGTCATCCCAATCAGGCATGGTTGGCGTTTCAGCATTTGGCATGAGTGATACGCCATCTTGCTGTCGCTGTAACTGTAGCGCACGCATGTAGTTGTACTTGCGATGGCTAATGGCATTCATTGTTGCCGCATCACGCACAATAGTTGGTCGTAAAAATACCATTAAGTTACGCTTGCGCGTACTGGTAGAAGTTGACTTGAACAAGTGACCGATGAATGGAAGATCGCCAAGCAAGGGCACCTTAGAGAAGCTCTCTTGAACATCTTCGTCAATCAAACCGCCCAATACGATAGTGCCACCATCATCTACGATAACTGTGGTTTTTATTTCACGCTTATTGATTGAAATATCAACGGCAGTGGCACCACTAACACTTGATACTTCCTGTTCTATCAGTAGCTGTACTGCATCACCTTCATTAATTTGTGGCGTAACTTTTAGCTTGATCCCCACTTCCTGACGATCAACGGTCTGGAACGGGTTTGAATTGTTAGCACCTGTGGTTGTGCCAGTGATAATAGGCACTTCCTGACCAACAATGAAGAAGGCTTCTTCGTTGTCCATGGTAGTTAAGTGTGGTGTGGCAAGAATATTTGAGTTGGTGTCGGTACTCACCGCTTGAATTACCGCGCCCCAGCCGTCTTCTATAATACCAGCAATCATTCCGTTAGCACCGCCAAGCAGTGAGGCCAAAGCGGTTAAATCACCTTCGTCTGTAGTGGTAATTTCAACGATATCGCCGTTGTCAGTAACGTATGACTCTACATCTGTGTCGTCTTCTGCTTGTCTAAGCGCTACAGCAAGAGAGCCTACAGGGATAACACCATTGTTAAACTGCGTACCGCCACCTTCTTCTGAAATCCACTGAACGCCTAATGTTGTTCCGTCGCCTTCAAACACTTCTACGATAATGGCTTCAACCTGAACTTGCGCTCTGCGCACATCGAGTTGACGAACCACTTCTTCTAGCGAGCGCATCATGTCTGGCTCAGCGGTAATTACCAATGCATTAGAATCTTCGTGAGCGTCAATGCTTACCTCGCGGTTTGCGCTTCGACTAGACGCGCTAGAGCTTTGCTCTTCTGCTTGAATACTTGCCGAGACTCCCTGTAGCACTTGTACGAGTTCATCCGCTTGCGCGTAATTCAAGAATAAAACTCGCGTGTTACCGCTGGTTTCAAGTTCTTGGTCCATGCGTTGAATTAGGTTAACCAAGCGTTGGCGGGCTTTTATGTCACCACTAACAATTACTGAGTTGGTTCGGTCGTCGGCAACAACACGCGGGTCTGATTTAACCCCTGTATTTGCCTTGCCTTGAGATTTGTTGATGCTTTCGATAATACGCACCATTTCCGACGCTGACGCGAAGCGAAGCTTAATAATTTCAACTTCTTCATCACCGGCTTGGTCAACTCGTTCGATAATCTCTACTAAGCGGTTAACTACCGCCGCACGACCTGTGAGCATCATTACGTTTGATGGGTCGTGGCTCACAACGTTACCGCCACCTGCTTGGTCGTTTAACTGACGCAAAATAGGGGCAAGCTCACGCACGGGTACATTGTAAACCGGCACCACTCGAGTGATCATTTCGTCGCCGTCCCGAGCCGAGCCTTCTACCACCGGAATGTTTGAGGTTTTGGCGTCTTTTGAACGCACTACTTTAAGAATACCGCTGGGCATTTCTACCACGGCGTAATCGTACACTTGTAAGACGTTAAGGAAGAACTGGTAATATTGCTCTTCGTCGAGCATGTCGTAACTTCGAACGCTAATTTTGCCTCTAACATTAGGGTCGACAATAATCGTGCGCTCAAGGTTTTTACTAACGATATTGATGAATTCGTTAATGTCAGTGTCTTTAAAGTTAGGCATGTACTCTGCTGCCGTTGCAGATACACAGAGCATTGCGCCGCACAGTGCGGTACCCAAGCGCGCTAACATTTTCTGGCTGGTTCGCCTCATATTTCTGTCTTCCTTAAGTGCTTATTCGTTTGTCGGCTGCGGTAAGTCTAGTGAAATCGTGGTTTCACTGCCGTCTCTTAAAACGGTCAAGTCTAGACTTTCAGCACTGCGCAGTTCCGACAATGCTTCTCTCGCCTGTTGTTGGTCGGTGAGATCTAGCCCATTAATCGCTGATACAACGTCGCCTGCTTTTAGCCCAGCAGACTGGAATAAAGACGGCGTACTTCCCGGACTAACTTGATAGCCAACAAGGCGGCCATTCTCGGTTTTTGGCGATATTGAAATAAAATCGGTAAAACTTGCTGGACGAGAGCGCAGTTCAGCGGTGGCCTGTTGAGCTTCTTGGCTTAACGTTCTTCGCTGGGTGGGTCCACTGCTAGGTCGCTGGGTAGCAGGTCTCGACGTTGCGGGTCGTGACGTTGGTCTAGATACGGGGCGCGACGCCGTATTGTAATCTACACCATCTAGCATGAGTGCTTCGTTACGCGCCCCATTTTTTATAATGACTCTGTCACTGAATACTTGCTGTAGCGTGGCATTGGTGCCCTCAATTTTATCACCTAATCCGTACACCAGTTGAGTGCCGCTATGTTCTATAATTGCTGTAGCAGCTGAGGGCACAGAACTTGTTACCACACCAGTAAGTGTTAAATTCAAACGGGTTTCAGGAGCATCAGTAACGGGGGTGGTATCAATTACAGGCGGTGCGGCTTCAGCATTACCAAATAAATTTAGTGCTTGTATTTTAGCTATATCGACCCCACTTTGGGCTGTCGAAGGGCGAGATGTTTGTGCGGGTTGCGAGGGAAGAGGTGCTGAGAGTTGAGGCTCGGGTGCAAGACGCCACAATAGCTCGGCAGCAAAGGCAATAAGGTACAAACTCAAAAGCACCACAATAAGCGTATGCAGTTGTTTTTGGTGCTGGGTTACGTAGGTAACCAAGGAATGCGTATTTAGTTTATCGAAAGTCATGCCGCCACTGATGGTAATTGCTTTTATTATATATGAAAATTTAGGTTAACCGCGCTTTAGCTAACCCATAATAGCCTAGTCAAGGCGGGGGTCTCAACACTAAAGCTACACCATTACGAAAATATTACATGGGTCAACATCAATCCGACAATACAACACAAAATGTTAGGCTAGACAAGTGGCTATGGGCCGCTCGCCTATTTAAAACCCGCTCAATTGCACGGGAAATGGTGCAGGCAGGCAAAGTACACTACAACGGCCAACGCGCTAAACCCGGCAAACAAGTAGAGCTAGGTGCTATGCTAAAAGTTCCCTCTGGGTGGGATATTAGAGAAATTTGTGTGCTGGGGTTAAGTGAAAAGAGGTTAAGCGCACCACTTGCCCAGCAGTTGTATGAAGAAACTCAACAGAGCATACAACAACGAGAAGACAACCAAGCGGCAAGGAAAATGAACGCATTTCATAGCCCAAGACCAGAGCAGCGACCTGACAAAAAGCAGCGTCGTCAGATTATTAAATTTAAGCAACAGTAGACTAGTTGCAGTACGTGACCAAACTTTGGGGCAGTATAAATGAGTACGTTTGATCAATTACATCGATTTTTGTTTTCTAAGGCCAATGTGCGTGGAGAGCTAGTTAGGCTTAATGAAAGTCTTAATCACATTGTGCGCAGTTATGAATATCCAGTGCAAATACAGCGTCTATTGAGTGAAATGGCTGCGGCAACGTCTTTGCTTACGGCCACATTAAAATTCAAAGGTGAAGTTGGACTACAGATTCAAAGTAAAGGCCCTGTGAGCTATGCAGTAATAAACGCCACTCACATGCAAACCCTTCGTGGTGTGGCTCGCTGGGATGAATCTTTGCCGAGTTTGCCAGAAGCCTTTAGCGACTTACTTAAAGAAGCAGTGCTGGTTATTACCATTACTCCCGAGGAAGGTGAGCGTTACCAAGGCGTGGTAGCTCTTGATAAACCGTCGCTAGCCGAGTGTCTTGAAGCCTATTTTGAGCAATCTGAGCAACTAGCGACAAAAATTCACTTAATGACAGACTTGCAGCAGGTTGAAAACGCCAAAGCTGCCGGTATTCTCCTTCAGGTGTTACCAACAAGTGCAGAAGCAACGCAAAAGTCCAGTACTGGTGAATTTGAGCACATTGGTACACTGACCGAAACGCTCACAGAAGAAGAAATGTTCAATTTGCCTGTTGACGACATTCTATATCGCCTTTATCACCAAGAAGACGTTGAAGTGTACCCAGCGCAAGCCGTAACCTTTTCTTGTACATGTAGCCGGGAGCGTAGTGCTGAGGCGCTGCGAAATGTAGAAAAAGCAGAGTTACTCTCGATTATTGCTGAAGAGGGCGCAATTAAGATGAATTGCCAGTATTGTCACGCTGAATATCGCTTCGATAGCATAGATGTTGAGGCGATTCACAGTGGTAATCACGCTGCTTCAAATACTAATCAGTAAAAGAAAAAACTTTTTTTAATTATTTTTAGTGGGCGTTTAGATGAAAAAATCCTTCATTTAGCGCCTATTTAAACGAAGCGGCTATTTCCGCTCATTTTCTCTTTCCAGCTATACCTGCGCACTTCTGCAAAAAATTCAATTCAAGCACTATTCGCTTTTTGTAATTTAATTACGAAATTTTTGATAATTTTGTTTGATTTATAGTCGTTATGTGTCATTTAAATGATGGTTAACCCTTATTTACTTTAGACTTAAGTCAGTGTTAGTTTTCTGAAAGCTATATTGAAATATTTCTTAAAGGGGTTCTGGGTATGAGTGCAGCAACATCACTACAAACGGATTTAAAAGTGAGTCCGTTGACTGATTTATCAAACGCAGCATTAATTGAAATTGCTGTGAAGCGTGAAGAAGGTGTACTTGATAAAAATGGTGCGCTGGTCGTTGAAACCGGTGCACGTACAGGCCGTTCACCTAACGACAGATTTATTGTGAAAGAGCCTACTACCGAGAATGAAATTGATTGGGGTAAGGTCAACAAACCTTTTGACAGTGATAAGTTTGATGCGCTTTGGGATCGTGTAGAGGCATATATAACCACTAAAGATCATTTTCTCTCTCATTTACAAGTAGGAGCAGACCCAGAGCACGCGCTTCCTATCAAAGTACGTACCCAAACTGCATGGCAGCATGTATTTGCTCGCAACTTGTTTATCATTCCTGAATCTTGGAACCCCAAAGGCGAAGAACCTTGGCAGGTACTTAATGTTCCCGGTTTTACTTGTGACCCAGAGCGTGATGGCACCAATAGCGATGGTGTAGTGATCATTAACTTTGCACAGAAGAAAGTGTTAATTGCGGGAATGCGCTATGCCGGAGAGATGAAGAAGGCAATGTTCTCAGTACAGAACTTCCTGTTACCAGCAAAAGATATTTTACCTATGCACTGCTCGGCTAACGTGGGTGAAGAAGGTGACGTTACACTTTTCTTCGGCTTATCGGGCACGGGCAAAACCACACTTTCTGCCGATCCAAAACGTTTCTTGATTGGTGATGACGAGCACGGCTGGGCACCTGGCAGTGTGTTTAACATTGAAGGTGGTTGTTATGCAAAATGTATCGATTTGTCTCAGAAGAATGAGCCTGTTATTTGGAACGCAATCAAGTTCGGTACAATTTTAGAAAATGTAGTACTAGATGATACTCGCACACCTGATTATACCGATACGTCGCTAACGCAAAATTCCCGTGCAGCCTATCCTTTGACACATATTGATAAGCGTGTCGAGGAGAATAGAGGCGGAGAACCACGTTCAGTGGTATTCCTTACCTGCGATGTCAGCGGTGTTCTACCGCCAGTCAGCGTGTTAAGTGAAGAAGCGGCGGCTTATCATTTCTTGAGTGGCTATACCGCGAAAGTGGGTTCTACAGAAATTGGTTCAACTGCTGATATTGAATCTACATTCTCTACCTGCTTTGGTGCGCCTTTCTTCCCGCGCCCAGCAGGAGAGTACGCTGAACTATTGATCAAGCGTGTTAAAGAGTTTGGTGCAAAAGTTTACTTGGTTAATACCGGTTGGACCGGCGGCCCATACGGCACGGGTAAGCGCTTCGACATTCCTACCACAAGAGCCATTATTGATGCCATTGTTTCAGGTGCGCTAGCCGATGTTGAAACGCAACACATTGATGCGCTGAATCTGGACGTTCCTGTAGGTATTCCTGGAGTTGATGAAACGCTGTTAATACCTAAACAAACCTGGGATAACCCAGATTTATATGATGAGTATGCTGAAAATCTGGTTAATGATTTTCAACAGAACTTTAAAAAGTACCAAGTTAGTGAGGCCATTGTTAACGCAGGACCTCGAAAAGCATTCTGATTGTAGTCAGGGGACTATCGTCAGGATAAGGGGTTGCACCCTACCCCTTCCCAACGTTCATCACACGTTACGTGATTGATGTTTTGCCCGCGAATTTTCGCGGGCTTTTTTTTGTTGCTAAACATAGCGATTGTTCGTAAAGTAGCGCCCATTATCAAAGCAAGCAATAGACTTGCGATTTCTACTGTTTTTCTAGCCACCACTGGCTTTTTACCCCTACTCATAATCAAATAGTCATCACTGTTGGTTGCTTACTCGATTTGCTAAATGCAATTACCGGGTTACGCATCACAGGTGAGCGCATATTCGTCTTGATTAAAGATAAGGATTTACCCATGGACCGCCGCCCAATAACCATTGTGATATTTACTGGTTTTTACCTGCTTGGTTTGCTGTTTTTATTGTGGGGGATACTACTACCTGACATCATCACCGATTTGAAAGTCACTAAAGTCGATGCGGGAGTGTTGTTTACGCTGTTCTCTTTGGGTTCTATGGCAGGTGCCATCGTTGGTGGTAAATACGCCAGTCGCTTTGACTATTTATTTTTATTAGCCGTTCTCATTGTGGTAAACGCAGTGACTTTAGTGCTTATGTCCTTGGTGAGTAACTGGTATCTAATGCTAGTGTACGCGGGAATAATCGGTATTGTGGCGGCCACTATCATTACCATAGGCCATACGCTTATTGCCCGCCTATATGAAGAAAAGCGTTTTAAAATGATGGGTATCATGGACTTTATGTTCAGTTTTGGTGCTTTATCCGCTTCTTTCTATGTGACTGGGTTGTATCTGTTAAGTGAGAACTGGCGACTTCCACTTCAGGTCATGGCCGGCATTATGTTACTGCTAAGTGCCTATACGCTCGCGTGTGCTGTGCGTTCATCTAAATCGGTTTCTGGCAATACGGTTACAGAGAAGAAAACCCTCTCGTTTACTGTCGTATTGTGTCAACCAGTGTTCTTGTTCATGGCAGTGCTAACTTTTGGTTACGGTGCGATAGAGTTTGGCAATGCTAATTGGTTCGTGACTTATGCCCAAACGGGTTTGGGGTACACAGGTGAGCAAGCACGTAATCTTTTGGCTTGCTTTACGGGTGGTATGGTTATCAGTCGCTTGGTGTATACCTATTTTCTTAGGTTCGTCACAGTTCACCATCTGATAATGGTACTCGCTACAGGCACCTTGTTGGGCACCCTGTCTATCAAGCTGTTTACCGACTTATATCTATTGGGTTTAGGTAACTTCATTCTTGGCTTTAGTTTAGGTGCCTTGTTCCCACTGGTGTTGTCTTCGGCCATGAATATTGACAGTGACAACGGTCCAGTATTGTCAGGAGTTAGCATTGTGGCGAACTCTATGGGTGTACAAATCGCATCGTTTTCCACAGGTGTTTGGGCAAACAGTGCCTCTATTAATGTGGCATTTTGGGTGATTCCTATGGCTGGGCTTGTGTTGTGGTTATCCAGTATTGGTTTTGCTTATAAAATGAAGGCAGCGCGATAATCTGCTTTGCTCACCGAGCCACCTTTCATTGCTTTTAACGTACTTAGTAAGCTTCGATAAGTGTGCCTAGCTCACTCCAAAAACTTCGATTTGCAATGGCATTGTTGCGCAGTTTTGCTAGCTTAGCAGCATCAAACCACGTCCCCTGTTTAACCACTGCATCTGGGTTTACTAGTTCGTCTAGATTGTCTAGCGGGTTACGTTGGGTATAAATAAATTCAGCGTTAAACCCCTTAGCAAGGTGTCCAATAGCTTTCTCCATGCCAAGTGCTTTAGCAGGGTTTATTGTCGCCGCGGCTAAAACGTCGAATCGTGACAGCCCAGCTTGCTCCAATAGTTGCATTTCGCTATGGGTTGCCAAACCATGTGGTGACAATAGCACCCCAGAATCAGAACCCACCAATAGTGGGATATCGGCTTGATGCAATGCACGGGTAATAGTGAGTAAAAATGCCATGGTGGTTTGATTGTGTTTGACCATAGCATCGGGCGCTTCTAGCCAACGAGAAACCTGATTTTTCTTAGCTTCTAAGGCAATAATACTCGAAGTATATTCTTCGGGAAGGGTATCGAGGAACGTCTGTTTTTGTGCGCTGATCATCGTCAGTTGATTAAAGATATTAAGCGTAGGAGTAATAGGTACGCCCGTTGCTTTCAGGTCATCAATTATCGGCGGTAGTAGCGTTTCGTCCATTTCATAGTTGAGGGGGCCTTGATAGATATCTTCTGCGTGTTCGAAAGATTGAAAACCGGCAAGGGTAGACACAGGCATATCACCCGACGCATGTGGGCCGTGTTTGCCTATAGGTATACCTTGTTTATGGGCTTCGTCTAAGAGCGCGGTCAGCGCGTTTTGATTAAGGTTGCCATATACCTTAATAAGATCGTAGCCAGCATTGCTAAACTCTCTCACCGCTTCTCTTGCTTGGCTAGCCGTGTGTACAGTGCGGTGCAAAGGAGCATTGTCGTATCCAGAAACAATGGGGCTACTTACGGTCACCGTGCTACCTACCATGCTGCCGTTGTTTAATGCTTCGCGCCACTCAAGGTGCGCCGGTACGCCATTCATAATGCGAACATGTGTCACACCATGACTTAGTGCGATGGGAAAAGCGGCAGGCTCATACATGTGCACGTGCATGTCGATTAAACCCGGAGTGAGGTAGCCATTGTCACCATCAATAATAGAAACGTTTAGCGGCAAACTTGCTGGCTTGTACTCACTGATTTCAAGTATTTTCCCGTTACCCACGTGAACATTCTGACGGGGTATCACCATTTTGTTCTTTACATCAATAACATTGACGTTGGTGATAACGAACTCGTGGTTTGAGTAGTGGATAGGTTCGGCATTCCCATGTTCTTGCAGTAGTAAAAGCAATAGTGCGAGTGCTAGCAATAAGTACTTTGTGATGGTTGAAGGTTTCATAAATAGCTCCGTTGAAATTACGGAAGTCAGGCTATCTATGGCTGAAAAATAATTCGTCTAATAACGAGAAAGTTCACGTCTATTATCGTGATCCTGTACCCAACTCTTGCTTATACTGGCTAGGTGTTACACCAACAAACTGCTTAAACACCTTATTAAACGAGGCTTTAGAGCTAAAACCCGAAGCAAGGGCTAAATCGGTAAGGGTATGTGATGAACCCTGTTTTAGTTGCTTACAAAAATACGCTACGCGACATTGATTAATGTATTCGTTGAACGAGACCTTTCCATGAAGATTGATAGCTCGTGAAATATCGCGGGTTTGTAATCCGCTCAATTCACTTAAATCATTGAGTGTAAGTCTAGGTGTTAAGTACCACTGCTTGTCTTTGATTTGTGCGTCGAGAGCCGCATAGATGCCCTCGAAGTTCTCCGGAGACTCTGTACTTTCTACGGCTGTTCTTTGGTGGATTTGTGCAGGTAATTGGTTTCGTTCAACCAACTTTACAATGATGACCATACAAGCAATCAACCACACCAAATTATTGAGCCCTTGACCAACAAGGTTCAGTTGATGAGGAATGTAAGGTTGAAGGTTGAGCCTAACCAAATCAATACAATTAAACAGTGCTAGACCAATAATTACCCACATTAGCCACGTCAGTGAGTACTCATCTGCATCTGAGCGTTCTTGGCTAATTGTACGTTGAAACTGGGTTAACATGTGAACGATCAAGCCCGCATAAATCAAGCGCCATAGAGTGCCTATTGCAATAACCTCTTGAGTGAAAGCGGTGAAAAATGCCACGGGTACAACAGGTGCAAGGTGCCACAATGCCTTTTTTGATAACGACTTTTCCACGAACAGCTTTATGGCCAAATAGGAAGCTGGGCCAAACAGCATAATAAATATTGGGCTGACTAGGTAGATGTCGCGAGTGATACCTGTTTCTTCAAGAATATTGATAACAGAAGCAACGAGTGAAAATATAAATAGCGCTGCAATACCTTTATATTCTGGGTTTCTCCATAACAGACAGCCGCCCAGTATGGCAACGGTTGCCGTACCAGATTGAATAAGGTTAATGGCGTTGAGTGGCTCCATAGATTACCTAGCTGCAAGAATCTCATATAGTGATACTCGCACTGCACTTGTTTGATGATTGTGTTGTTATGCCGCTGGCAGATAAAACTCAGCTATCAAGCCTTGTTGCGGATGATTTCTAAGAGCAACTTTGCCATCGTGGGCTTCTACTATACGCCGAATAATAGCTAAGCCAAGGCCTGAGCCGGTAGAGTTTCTGGCTTTGTCACCTTGCGCAAACGGCATAAATAAACTGTCCAGTTCATCTTCAGGAATACCTGGGCCAAAGTCTCGTACTTTACAATACACGCTCTTTTTCTGCTTATTGTAATAGCTGGTAACCTCAATATGATCAGAGCCGTACTTGAACGCATTTTCGATCAGGTTATCTAGTACCCGTTTCATTGCGATATGGCGCAAGCTCAATGTTGGAATTGGATTAAGGTTGAGGCTGATATGATGTTTATCGTCGAGCTGACGAGCTTGTACAAGTGAATTAATAATGTCGTTTAGATTGGTGTTTTCGTGTACTTCTTCATTGTCGAGTCGGGCGTAGTCAATGAATTGGTCGATAATAGCATTCATATCTTCAATGTCGTTGACTATACCGTCTTTAATCCAGCTCTCTTCGTCTGGCAGCATTTCCGATGCCAATCGAATACGAGTTAGCGGTGTACGCAAGTCGTGGGATATACCCGCTGTCATAATATTGCGGTCGTGTTCAAGTTGCTTGATACCCATATTCATGCGGTTAAAGGCGCGGGTAACTTGAATCATTTCAGAACTTCCCAGCTCTTTGAGCGGTGCAGGGTGTTCTCCTTTACCTACCGATAATGCAGCTTTTTGCAATTCGAGTAAGGGTTGTGTCATACGTCGTACAAACAACCAGCCGCCCGCCACACTCAATATACCAATGACCATTAAGTACATGGTTAATGGTGAAATATTCGCTTCATTTAAACCAGAAATAGGCAGTGCAATCCAGGTGTCTGGATAGCGGTCAAGAGATATCCACACAGTGTAGGGAGCATTTTTTCCTTCAGATTGGGGCTGAGTGCTAATTCGTACATCCGCAAGCTGATTGAGCTGTTCGGTCACTTGAGACGACATAAATTGATAATAAACAGCGTTGTCTAGACCATGAGATCTGGCTTCACTCGTGTCATAAACAAAGACGTTGGTTTTATCAGCGTAGCGCTGTCTTCGCGATTCATTGCTTACTAGTAGGTCATTTGCCAGCACGCTTTTGACTTGTGTGGCAAGCAAGCTGTTGATTTGTTGGTAACTGGGCTGAATAAAGTAATAGGTTACCGACAGATATGACACGATCTGGTTAATCAAAAGTAATACTCCAATGAGCATTACTGTTTGAGCAAAGGTACTTTGCGGAATGATACGCATGGCGTCAGACTCGATTATTTATACTTGAGTCTCACCATCGGGTACAAACACATAGCCTAATCCCCACACGGTTTGAATATAGCGAGGGTTGGCGGGATCAGCTTCTAGCATTCTGCGAAGTCTTGACACTTGAACGTCGATACTGCGCTCTAAGGCACTGTAATCTCTGCCGCGGGCTAAGTTCATGAGTTTATCGCGAGAAAGAGGCTCTCGTGGATGTGTTACTAGCGACTTAAGTACAGCAAATTCACCACTTGTAAGGGTAAGCGGGTTGCCGTCGGCAGTCATTTCTCGGGTAGCTAAGTTAAGGCGATAGTTACCAAACTCTACAATTTGTACTTCTTTGGTTGGTGCGCCGGGCGCTTCAGTGCTTTTACGACGAAGAACCGCTTTAACTCGTGCAAGCAATTCACGTGGGTTGAATGGTTTGGGAAGGTAATCGTCTGCGCCCATCTCTAGGCCGATAATACGGTCTACTTCATCGCCTTTTGCCGTCAGCATGATAATAGGCAACTCATTTTCCGCTTGGCGTAGGCGTCGGCAAATAGATAGGCCGTCTTCGCCGGGCAACATAAGGTCTAACACCATAAGGTGGAAGTTCTCTCGCTCAAGTAAACGATCCATCTGTTCTGCATTTGCCGCAGAACGCACTTGATAACCTTGTTCAACAAGATAGCGCTCTAGCAAGCTGCGTAAACGCATGTCGTCATCAACAACGAGAATTTTTGAGGTTTCCTGTCCCATAACTTTACCTTACTACCGTTTTTCTCACTATAACCACAAGTGAGCAAACACTAAAGAGGCGATGGCACTAATCACCACACCTCTTTGTTACAAATAGTGTCAAACGACTTAAAATGTAAGTACATTCAGCGCTTTCGTATCAGCACTACCGTTAAGTGTGTCAAGGTAGAGCTGGACAATGTTGTCGGCGCCATCCACATTTTTCTCGTAAAACGTGTCTTGTACTTTACTAGCAAACTGTTGCCAAGCACCAGCGTACTTAGCTAAAAATGCGTCGTGTCCCCACTCTCCTTGACGCAATTTTACCCGTGCTGGCGCGAAGAATATTTCGGCATCTAAGGCTTTTTTGTTCGGTTTTTCCGACGCTTTCCAATCTGTGGCGCCAATTAGTGTAACCGTTGCTAGTTTGTCGCCGAGGCGATTTCCTAGGGCATTTATCAAGCTGCCGTTAGCGGCAAAATCAAGGAGCCAATAGTTGTCGTTGGTATCAAGCTTGGATAAATCGTCGTAACTCACCACATCATCATAGCAGTCAGAGGCTTTTACCATGTTAACATTCGACGGCGAGGTTAATCCAATAACCCGATAGTTCGCGCTTCTATCAGACTTTTGTTGTTTTAATAGCTGCGCAGTGCCTAACGCTGTTTTGCTTGAAGCACTAGACAATAACAATGATTCA
>Ga0256829_1000646_pt1 | contig 33539 bp, 36 predicted proteins | sample 131447metaG_FD_185979 | JGI IMG/M metagenome (GOLD analysis project Ga0256829, IMG submission 185979) | Hydrothermal vent microbial communities from Lau Basin, Pacific Ocean - 131-447 | ecosystem: Environmental > Aquatic > Marine > Hydrothermal vents | place: Pacific Ocean: Lau Basin | collected... | reverse complement strand
ATTTCTGAAATGATGTCCGCCACCCGCGCAATAGATAAATGGGTCTCATCCAGTAACTCACAGGCGGAGTGTAGTCGCGTGTCATTTAACCAACCCACAAAACTTTTTGAGAAGTTAGCTAAAAAGTGACTAATTCGGCCAGGCGGTTATCACTGGGACGCTCTATCACTGCGTGCTCGATAAATTGATTTTATCCACCTGTGCGAACCGGTGCACTGACCATCATACGCGCTATCTGATTGGCCACTTTAGTACCATAAAAGGTAGCAACTAAGTGCAGACAACAAGCCAGCGCAGCAGCAGTACCCGCTGAAGCGACAATATTTTCCTAGGCGGTAAACAAACGGTTTGAGCCTAGTTTGACTCCGCCAAAACGGACGTTCCGCAAACTCATTCCTGCCCCTTTTCGTGTTACGATAACGTTTCCTATAATTACAGCACCTGAAGTGAAACTGCTACACTCCGCACTATCAAACCACTAGAAAAAACCAACCTATGAAGATGAAATTCAGAAAATACGCCGTTGAAGATAGAGAAGCATTAGTTGATACTTTACTTTCCAACTGCCCAAAGTACTTCATCGAAAGTGATAAGGCTGATTTTCTCGATTTTCTCGATAATTATGCCGATGAAAATTACCTAGTTACAGAAATTGAAGACAAAGTCGTTGGCTGTGGAGGACACTATACAAAAGGTGTTTCAAATGGGATTGCTTGGGTTATAGTTTGAACATAAATCGCTTGGACACAAAAATTTACTTGCGGTAGCAGATAGTTTTTACGCTGAAATTGAGAAGCGTATAAAAGCAGAGGGCCACTTGTATGACATTCAAATCAGTACGACATGGTGAAGTCATTTTCGAGTGGCGATCAACTGGTATATACTTCAGCCCAAAGTCTTCACAGTTGGCACTTTGTAACACAGAAGTGTCCAGAAATGAGTGGGCGGAACGTCTGCTTTTACAATATGATTTAATATACTAAGTTGCTGTTGAACGGCCGACTTTGGCACATAACGGAATTAAAAGCAGCGAGTGATGAATGTCCGTTGTTTGTCTTTAACTGCCCTTGGGTAACCAACAAATTCCCAACCAAGTTTTGCACAAAACGGGATTTGCGCCATTTTGCATAATTTTCAATTTCCAACCTTAGAATGCAAATAGCCAAAAGTAATAAAGAAATGTCAGGTGGTATCAAGCATGTGGTTTTTCACGATAATGTGTTGCGCGAAGGAGGATCTGCATTTCGATTTAAAGCCAACCTTGATAGAGGAGGCTTAGTAGAAAACATTTTTGTGAAGAATTTCCGAGTAGAGCGATTTAAAAGCTTATTTTGGTTTCAACTTAACTACCCAAGACAGGGCGAAGAAAAATTTCCTTCTATTTACAGAGATATCGAATTCGATAATATCATTGCTGACCATGCAGAAATTGTATTTGAAATTAACGCACCGGTAGAACAACCCTTGTTAGACGTGACGTTCAAAAACATTACCGTGAACAGCTACGATACGCTATTTGACGTACACAACGCGAAAAATATCACCTTGGATAATTTTGTTGTAGGCGACCAGCGTATAGACGCTACTATGCATTGGTTCCAAACTGAAAATAGTGACTCGCAGTAAGTTATACATCAACGCAAGGTCAATATCTACGGCTATTGGCCTTGTATGAAATGTATGGGCAGTAAGCAAGTAGTTCGAAAAATACCACCTTGCTAGCAAGCGACATTCATATAGCTACAGTGATAACCACTGAGGAAAGTATCTAAGCACTAAGTGCAAAACCCCACAGGCCATAATACCTGCAATAATATCGTCAAGCATTATGCCCAAACCACCGTGTAACTTTTTATCTATTGGGCCAATGGGCCATGGCTTGATTATGTCGAATACACGAAACAACGCAAAGCCAAGGAGCAGCGTCGATAAATTTATGGGTACCAAAATGAAAGTAACCAACATACCCGCAATTTCATCCCAAACAATACTACCGTGATCGTGTACCTGCATATCTTTAGCAGTTCTGTCACACAAGTAGATACCGGCAACACTTGCCACTAAGGTGAGGGCTAGAAATAATGTGAAAGACATGTCGGACATCAAGAAAAGCAAAGGTATTGCCGCAAGCGACCCAAATGTACCTGGCATCTTAGGCGCCAAACCACTACCAAAACCCAATGCTAAAAAGTGCGTTGGGTTAGTTAGTCGCACTCGCTTTCTGATATCAGGATGCATCAAAACTGTGCTCGTAACCTGCTAAACCGTCTTTTGCGTACGGTTCGTCATTACATTTGAGTACCAAACTACCTGACTGACCATTTAATTGGCCGATACAGGTGGCCTTTACGTTAGTACTAGCTAACGACGTTTCTAAACTGCCCCGTCGCTCTTCACTGACGGTAAAAATTAACTCGTAATCGTCACCCGCGGTCAACGCATAACGATGCGCTTGGTCAAGCTCCACCGCGCTGGTTAGCGCGCGAGATAAAGGTAGTTTATCTACGTAGACTGTAGCGCCGCAACCAGAAGCATTTAATATATGTTGAAGGTCAGACACTAAGCCATCAGATACGTCAATACAGGCGGTTGCAAGCCTTCGTAGCGCTGTTCCCACAGCCACCCTAGGAGTAGGAAAATAATGGCGATTGATAAGTACATCTCTTGCTTCACCCTGCACCGCTAACTTGCCTTGCAATATATCCAACCCAGCACCTGCGTCTCCAAGGGCACCTGTCACATAAACAAAGTCTCCGGGCTTAGCACCGCTCCGTGTTAACTGTGATTCAGGCGGAATAAACCCCTGGGCAGTTATGGTAATTGCCATCGGCCCTTTGACCGTATCACCACCTATGAGTTGGACCGAATAATATTGTGTTAACTCGTGCAAGCTGCTCACAAAATCATCGAGCCACTGAGTTTGTATTTCGGGTAACGACAAGGATAGGCTGATCCAAGAAGGCTCTGCGCCCATGGCGGCTAAGTCACTTAAATTTACTGCAACAGTTTTATGTGCCACCGATTTTGCAGGCGCATCAGGAAGGAAGTGGACACCGGCCACTAAGGTATCAGTAGTAACAGCCAGTTGCTGGTTTTCAGGCACGGTAGTGACTGCGCAATCGTCGCCAATGCCAACTACTACGTCTTTGCGCTGATAACCACTACCTTTAAAATAGTGGCTAATAAGGTCAAATTCTTTCACGTATTCATCAATCCGTTGGTAACTATCCTTGAAGGCAGTCGCAGCCGCCTATTGTGGCTTAGTCACGCTCGTCTTTACGCAATGTGCGAACCGCTTTGTCTAACGCGCCATTAATGAATTTATGACTGTCTTCAGCACCAAAAGATTTGGCCAGCTCAATCGCCTCATTAATAATTACGCGATATGGCACATCCATTCTCTCGGTAAGTTCCAGCGTAGCGATACGCAAAATCGCTTTTTCAATAGCATCCAGCTCTTCTGGCAAACGCCCAAGATAGGGTTTAATCGTTGCGTCTAGATGACTTGCGTTTTGAGACACCCCTCGCAGCAACAACTGAAAATAGGGCATATCAACTTTCTGCATGTCGTTGCTTGTCGCAAGCGCCAATTCAACTTGTGCAATATCATTTTGACTTAACTGCCAAGAATAAACCCCTTGAAGGGCAAGTTCACGAGCTTTGCGACGTGCTGAAACTTTCACTTAATAAGTACCTTAAAGCTTTTCTACGGCATCAATAACGTTAACCATTTCCAAAGCGCCTAGTGCAGCTTCTGCACCTTTGTTGCCCGCTTTAGTTCCTGAACGTTCGATAGCCTGTTCGATAGAATCTGTTGTAATTACGCCAAATGACACTGGTACGCCGTACTCTAATGATACTTGCGCTAGACCTTTGTTACATTCACCAGCTACAAAATCGAAATGAGGCGTACCACCGCGAATAACTGCACCTAGTGCAATAATAGCGTCGTACTGTTTTTTCTCTGCTAATTTCTTAGCCACCACAGGAAGTTCGTAGGCACCTGGTACACGAACAAGAGTGATATCGTCATCGCTAACTTCGCCGTGACGTTCCAACGTATCTAATGCACCTTCCAATAAGCTTTCAACCACAAAGCTGTTAAAGCGAGCGACAACAACAGCGAATTTTTTACCTGTTGCTCTGATATTACCTTCAATTACCTGCATGGTTTCGTTCCTCGAGAAAAAACGGCGCGCAGTATATCACAACTACGCGCAAACAAAATCTATACTTTGCACGCCTTAGGCGAACTAATCGTGTACGTACTCAACGACTTCAAGCCCATAGCCAGAAAGCGCATGATATTTAATAGGTTTACTTAATAAGCGCATTTTGCGCACGCCCATTGACGCTAAAATTTGGCTACCTACACCAACTGTGCGTGAAGAGCCTTGCCAATCGGCACCTGTCGGGCGCTCGCCGCGATCTTCAGCAGCAAAGCGACGTACCTGCTCTTCGATTTGCTCCTCTTTTCCAAGCAGCACTAGCACACCACCTTCATCAGCAATCTTCTGCATACCTTGAGACAAAGTCACTGAACGATGAATACCTCGGGTAGACCCTAATAAGTCACTGAATGTGTTGTGTAAGTGAACCCTAACGAGAGTTGGTTCGTCGTCTGAGATCTCACCTTTCTTAAGTGCAAAATGAAGCTGGTTATCAATGCTGTCTTTGAACGTGTGCAATTCAAACTCACCAAACTCAGTGGGTAATTTGCACTGCGCCACTTTTTCAATGGTGGTTTCATTGAGGTTTCGATACTCGATAAGGTCGGCAATAGTACCGATTTTCATATCGTGCTTTTGAGCAAATTCTTCCAACTCTGGGCGACGAGCCATAGTACCGTCTTCATTGAGAATTTCTACTATCACTGCTGCTGGTTCGCAGTCAGCTAGTCGTGCTAAATCAACGCCAGCTTCGGTATGACCTGCGCGGTTCAGTACCCCGCCCTCTTTAGCAATGAGGGGAAAGATATGACCAGGCTGAACAATATCTTTGTAGGTGGCATTTTTATCTACAGCAGCCAAAATAGTAGTAGCTCGATCAGCCGCTGAAATACCGGTTGTAACACCTGTTGCAGCTTCTATCGACACCGTAAAATTGGTGGAAAACTGCGCTTCATTGTTGTGAACCATCAAGGGTAGGTTTAACCTTTCACAGCGCTCTCTTGTCATAGGTAAACACACGAGCCCGCGAGCGTGGGTTACCATAAAATTTATCGCTTCGGGCGTAACATGCTCCGCCGCCATAATGAGATCACCTTCGTTTTCGCGATCTTCATCATCCATCAGGATAACCATTTTCCCCTGACGAATATCGTCGATAATTTCTTGTGAGGTGTTTAACGCCATATTTTTTACTTCTCGTAGGGTTATTTTTTAAGAAAGCCGTTCTCAGCTAAGAACGCCAAATCAATATCTTTTTTTGTCGATTCCGCCGCTTTATCACCTAGCATCAACCGCTCTAAATACCTTGCGATAACGTCAACTTCTAAGTTGATTTGGGTACCTACTTTATAGGTGCCTATAACGGTCTCTTTCAATGTGTGTGGAATGATCCACAACATAAATTCGCTTCCGTTAACCTCGTTCACAGTCAAACTAACGCCGTCAACGGTAATACTGCCTTTATGCGCAATGTACTTAGCTAGTGATGTTGGTGCTTTTACCCAAATTTCAATGTAATCCGTGTGGTTTTTAATTTGGCTAACACTACCAACACCATCCACATGGCCTGAAACTATGTGCCCACCCAAGCGGTCTGACGGGCGCATTGCTTTTTCCAAATTAACTTTAGATCCCGCTTTGTAATGGGCAAAACCAGTGTATTTTATGGTCTCTTGCGATACATCTGCACAATAGTAGTCATCGCCCATCTCTGTTACCGTAAGACATACCCCGTTAGTCGCAATGCTATCGCCTAATGCCACATCCGACATATCGAGTGTAGGCGAAGAAACCGTTAGACGGATGTCTTTTCCATTATTATCTAGTCGACTGATAGTCCCTAGCGCTTCAATAATTCCAGTAAACATAAGTATTTTCCTCTACTGTGTTGTGCCAGTTTTAACACTGTAGGTTAGTTTTAGATCACTACCTATTTTGCTGTAGGTATCGAGTGAAAGATGAATAGCTTGTGATAACGAAGTGAAATTGGGCAACTGAACCATACTCATTCCTTTGTCGCCCAATATTACCGGCGCTTGATAGCAGATCAATTCGTCGACTTCTCCTGCTAAGAACAACGCTCCCACCAATGTAGGGCCGGCTTCAACAAATACTTCATTATATTGCATATTCCCCAATGCTTTTATCAATTCACTCAAATCAACATGGGGGCTTTCACTGGATAGCTGAATTGTATTCTCACGTGTAGTGGTATTTATTGCGCTTTTAACCATTGCTACGTAGGTAGGGTGGCCATCATTAAACAAGGCAAAGTCATTGGCTAAGTTATTCGAGCCATTCACCACCACGCGTACAGGCTGCCGCAGGGTATCTAGAGGATAGCCAGTATCATCAAATTCAGATGCTCTCACTAACAAACTTGGATTATCCGCTTTTACAGTGCCAGAGCCTGTGAGTACAACGCAGCTCTGTGCGCGGTATTTTTGCACATCGCGCCTAGCTTCTGGGCCGGTTATCCATTGGCTGACCCCATTTTCGAGGGCAATTTTACCGTCTAGGCTAATACCCAACTTAACGCGCACGAAGGGCTTTCCTGTCGTCATACGCTTGATGAATCCAGGGTTTAGCGCCTTAGCCTCATCAGTCATAACGTCAGTTGTGACTTTAATGCCTGCTTCTTGCAAGATACGTATACCATTGCCACTCACTTGAGGGTTAGGATCTGTCATGCCAATCACAACTCTAGCGACCTTAGCTTCTGTTAGGGCTAGCGCACATGGTGGGGTACGACCAAAATGACTACAAGGTTCGAGGGTAACGTAGGCAGTGGCGCCTTCCGCTTTCGCACCAGCTTGATTAAGTGCGTGGATTTCAGCATGGGGAGTGCCCGCTTGAATATGAAATCCTTCGCCAACACATTGATTGTTGTTGTCGACGATGACACAACCCACGCTAGGGTTTGGCGACGTGGTATAACGTCCTTTTCTGGCTAGCTGAACGGCTTTTGCCATCCAGTAATAATCTGTTTGATTTTGCAATGACACCACGCAGATCCTGTGGTTAGTCTCCCAGCTTGGCTATCTCTTCGCCAAACTCCTTGATATCCTCGAAAGACCGATAGACCGAGGCAAAGCGCACGTAGGCCACTTTATCGAGCTCTTTTAAGGCGCTCATTATTAGGTTGCCGAGCAATTCGCTTCCTACTTCTCGCTCACCGGTTGCGCGAAGTGTAGACTTCAACTGTAGAATACATTGTTCTATTTTTTCGGTACTTACCGGGCGTTTTTCTAGGGCTCGTTGCAGACCAGCTCGTAGCTTGTCTTCGTTAAAAGGCTCTCTAGAGCCGTCTCGCTTGATGACTCGCGGCATCACCAATTCAGCACTTTCAAAAGTGGTAAAGCGTTCGTGACACACCATGCATTCACGACGACGCCTTACCTGATGCCCCTGGGAAACAAGACGGGAGTCTATGACTTTGGTTTCTTGTTCACTACAAAAGGGGCAAAACATAATATTTCCTTAACTGGCGCTTCTCTTTTAAAAAGCGCCTTGTCCTTGATCGTTATGGGTAAACAGGGAACTGTTCACAAAGGGCAACAACTTCTTGCTTCACGCGAGCAATAACTGATTCATCACCCATGTTATCAAGAATATCACAAATCCAAGTAGCCACTTGTCCTGCTTGCTCTTCCTTAAAGCCACGGCGGGTAATCGCTGGGCTACCAATGCGAAGACCACTGGTGACAAATGGTGAGCGAGGGTCATTTGGAACACTATTCTTGTTCACAGTGATGTTTGCACTACCTAGCGCTGCATCAGCGTCTTTACCCGTGATATCCTTGTCGATAAGGTCTAACAAGAACAAGTGGTTTTCGGTGCCGTTAGACACGATCTTATAGCCGCGCTCTTGCATTACAGCAACCATCGCTTTTGCGTTAGCAACAACTTGCTGTTGGTACGCTTTAAACTCTGGCTGTAGCGCTTCTTTGAACGCTACCGCTTTCGCTGCAATAACGTGGCACAGTGGACCACCTTGCATACCTGGGAAAACCGCGCTGTTCAAGCGCTTGTAAATAGTTTCATCACCACAAGCAGAAACAATCAAACCGCTACGAGGGCCGCCTAATGTTTTGTGCGTTGTAGTAGTTACTACGTGTGCGTGAGGCACTGGGTTTGGATAAACGCCAGCAGCAACAAGACCAGCAACGTGCGCCATATCAACAAGTAAGAAAGCACCAACGCTATCAGCAATCTCTCTGAAACGCTTCCAGTCAACAATACCAGAATACGCAGAGAATCCACCAATAATCATCTTAGGCTTGTGTTCGTTCGCCAACGCTTGTACTTGTTCGTAGTCAATTTCACCGGTTTCTTGGTTAAGACCGTATTGAACAGCGTTGTAGGTTTTACCCGAGAAGTTTACGTGTGAACCGTGAGTAAGGTGTCCACCTTCTGATAGGCTCATACCCAAAACTGTATCACCAGCGTCTAGTAGCGCCATGAAAACCGCAGCATTAGCCTGAGAGCCCGCATGTGGTTGTACGTTCGCGTAATCTGCACCGAAAAGCTCTTTAGCGCGCTCAATTGCCAACTCTTCAACAACGTCTACGTGTTCACAACCACCGTAGTAACGTTTACCTGGGTAACCTTCTGCGTATTTGTTAGTTAGTTGAGATCCCTGTGCTTCCATTACTCGTGGGCTACAGTAGTTCTCAGAAGCAATAAGTTCGATATGTTGCTCTTGGCGAACAACTTCTTTTGCCATCGCATCGGCTAATTCTGGATCAAAATCAGCGATATTCATCTCGCGTGGTAACATGGAGGCTCCTTAACTGCGGTTAAAACTGAACTGGCTAGAAAGAACGCATATTCTAGTCATTTTCATGAGCTTGTATACCGCTTTATCACCAATTTAATCTAATTGATGTAGCAATGGGTTTACTGACTGTAAACTAGAGCTTGCTGAACAAAAAAAATACTGCAAAGTTCAACGCGCTCTAACGGTTTTCGAGGCTTTTCACTCGCTTGTACAGATCGTCTATTTGACGCAAACGAACGGCATTTTTGCGCCATTCTCTGTTAGTCATCGCTGGCTGTCCTGAAGAGTATACGCCGGGTTCGACAATATCTTGAACCACCATGGTGTTGCCGGTGATTTGCACATTGTCGCAAATAGTAATGTGGCCATTGATGGCACAGCTACCAGCAATAATCACGTGCTTTCCAATATGAGTGCTCCCAGCAATACCTGTGGAACCGCAAATACAGCTGTGGTCACCAATGTGGATGTTGTGTGCAATTTGTACCTGATTGTCGATAATAACGTTCTTGCCGATAACAGTGTCTTCTAGCGCACCGCGATCAATAGACGTATTAGAACCGATTTGACTGTCATCACCGATCACTACTGAACCGGTTTGTGGAATCGGTATCCATGTACCTTTGTCATTTGCATAACCAAAACCATCAGAACCAATGGCGGTTTGGCTATGAATAGTGACTCGTTTTCCAATGGTTACGTCGTGATAAACGGTAACGTTGGGGTGTATGACAGAACCTTCACCAATCCGAGTACCACGTCGAATAACCGTGTTAGGCCCAATTTGGACGCGATCACCAATCACTACATTGTCTTCGATAATAACCTTGTGGCCGATTGCCACGTCACTACCTATATTTGCAGAGCTTGCAACCACTGCTGAATCAGCTATCCCAGTTTGCGCTACCGCTGGCGTGGTGTCGAAAAGCTGCGCGATAAGCGCAAAAGCGACATGGGGATCGGAGACAATGAGTGCCGCACCTTGGACCTGGTCTACAAGTTTACTGTTTACAATGACAGCACCCGCTTTTGTCGTCGATAACTGGCTCTTGTATTTTGCATTGGTCAAAAAGGATATTTGATGTGCTCCTGCACCAGAAAGGGTGGCTACAGAGGTAATCACGATATTACCGTCACCCTTTACTTCGCCGCCTACGTGGTTAGCAAGCTCAGCCAAGCTGTATGCCCTTTTGCTCATACCAGTCATAAAAAATCTACCTGTCGTGTGTTTCACTTTTGCCGTGAAGTTTACCTTAAATCTGTCGTACTACCGACGATATATTTAAACAAAATACGTCAGTCGCACAAAAATACAGCATCTATGATAGCAGATGGCGCTACACGGTGGCGCGAGCTATCCTGTTGGGAGTACAATATTCTTTTTTCTGGCAAGGACTACTAATGTCTCAATACGTTTACAGTATGCATCGCGTGGGCAAGATCGTTCCGCCGAATCGTCATATTTTGAAGAACATCTCACTGAGTTTTTTCCCCGGCGCTAAAATTGGTGTTTTAGGCCTAAATGGTGCGGGTAAATCTACCCTACTTAGAATCATGGCGGGTGTTGATACCGACATTGAGGGTGAAGCTCGTCCTCAACCTGGATTGAAGATAGGCTATCTTCCTCAAGAACCACAACTTGATGAAACAAAAGATGTGCGCGGAAATATCGAGCTAGCGGTTGCGGATGTAAAGCACGCTCTGACGCGTCTTGACGAAGTTTATGCCGAATACGCTGCGCCAGATGCGGATTTTGACGCCTTGGCCAAAGAACAAGGCGAATTGGAAGCCATTATTCAATCGAAAGACGGGCATAACTTAGAAAATGCCCTTGAGCGCGCCGCTGATGCCCTGCGCCTTCCACCTTGGGATGCGGATGTAACTAAACTGTCTGGTGGTGAGCGACGTCGTGTAGCATTGTGTCGCCTCCTACTAGAAAAGCCAGAAATGCTGTTATTGGACGAACCGACTAACCACTTGGATGCAGAATCTGTAGCTTGGTTAGAGCGTTTCTTACACGATTATGAAGGTACTGTTGTGGCGATTACCCACGATAGATACTTCCTCGATAACGTTGCTGGCTGGATATTAGAACTTGACCGTGGTGAAGGTATTCCATGGGAAGGTAATTACTCGTCGTGGCTTGAGCAAAAAGAGAAGCGACTTGAACAAGAAGAACGCATTGAGTCTGCTCGTCAAAAAAGCATCAAACAAGAACTTGAATGGGTACGTTCAAACCCCAAAGGTCGACACGCCAAAAGTAAAGCACGTATGGCACGTTTTGAAGAGATGGCAACGGGCGATTATCAAAAACGCAACGAAACCAACGAACTATTCATTCCGCCAGGTGAACGTCTGGGCGATAAAGTCATTGAAGTGTCGAACCTTAAAAAGTCTTACGGTGAAAGAGTACTGATTGATGATTTGTCGTTCACCGTCCCCAAAGGCGCTATCGTAGGTATCATCGGCCCTAACGGTGCAGGTAAATCAACACTATTTAGAATGCTTACCAATGCTGAAGACGCTGATTCGGGCACGGTAGACATTGGCGATACCGTACAAATCGCCAGCGTGGAACAGTTCCGTGATCACATGAACGAGAACAATACAGTGTGGAAAGAAGTGTCGGACGAATCTGACATTATTCGCATTGGCAACTTTGAAATTAACAGCCGCGCGTATTGTAGCCGATTCAACTTCAAGGGTACCGACCAGCAAAAATTCATCAAAGATCTATCCGGTGGTGAGCGCAACCGGGTGCATTTAGCCAAGCTATTAAAAGCTGGCGGTAACGTACTGCTGCTCGATGAACCAACCAATGACCTAGACGTTGAAACCTTGCGAGCATTAGAAAATGCCCTTCTAGAGTTCCCTGGCTGCGCCATGGTTATTTCCCACGATAGATGGTTCTTAGACCGCGTGGCAACGCACATTCTAGACTACCGAGACGAGGGAAAAATTAACTTCTTTGAAGGTAACTATTCTGACTACGAAACTTGGTTAAAAGCTGAATTTGGTCAAGATATTGTTGAGCCGCACCGCTTAAAATACAAGCGTATGTCAAAATAACAGCCAAACTAACGGATAGAAGCGGGTATCCTCGCCCGCTTCTGTTGCCATTGAAGCCAAACTGACTAATACTAGATGTAACTAAAATGTTACATCCAAAAGGTTTGCGCTTCATGTCAGATAAACGCCAATTTCAACGAGTCTCACTATCGGTTGTGGGTACCCTGGCCCATCACGATATAGAAATTCCAGTTACGATTACTGATATCTCGTTAAAAGGCGTTCGACTTTCTGCTTGTGAGATAGATTTAAACAAGCTTCCCTTTGATAGCCATGATCCTTACATTGCTAAATTTCAAGTCAATGAAGACAGCCCTTCTATATGTATGGAAATAGAACAGCTTTATCGACAAAACAATGACAGGTCTGACAAAGTGACATTAGGCTGTAAGGTTGCACAAATGGATGTAGACAGTATTAGCGCCCTTCGCCGATTAATTTTACTTAACGGGAAAGACGCGTCTCTGAACGACAGCGACCTTAACGCACTGATAGATGCGGTTTACTCTAAAGCGTCTAGCGCGTCACTTAGCTGAGACACCGGCACTACCTTCATACCTTGAATAGGCTGCTTTGGCGCATTCGCTTTAGGTACAATAGCTCGCTTAAAGCCATGTTTAGCGGCTTCAATGATTCGTTCTGTTCCGTTGGGCACAGGACGAATTTCACCGGCTAACCCCACTTCTCCGAACATTATAAGATCTTTAGGTAGCGGGCGATTTCGAAAACTAGACACCATAGCGAGTAGTAACGCTAAATCAGCGCCGGTTTCACTCACTTTCACCCCACCAACTACATTAACGAACACATCTTGATCGTTCATTTGAACGTTTCCGTGCCGATGTAACACTGCCAGTAACATGGCAAGTCTGTTTTGCTCAAGACCAACAGCAATACGACGTGGATTTGCCATTTGTGAATAATCAACAAGGGCTTGAATTTCCACCAGTAGTGGCCTGGTACCCTCCCAAATCACCATAACACTTGAGCCTGGGGTTTCATTATCGCCTCGACTTAAAAATATTGCCGAGGGATTGCTCACTTCCTTGAGTCCCTTTTCGGTCATGGCAAACACACCCAATTCATTCACGGCGCCAAATCGATTCTTTTGACTGCGCAGCGTTCTGTAACGACTATCACTTTCACCTTCAAGCATCATGGAACTATCAATACAGTGCTCTAGTACCTTTGGCCCTGCTAGGTTACCGTCTTTAGTGACATGCCCCACGATAAACATAGCTATGTGTTCTTGTTTGGCAAAACGAGTAAGATACGCAGCACTCTCACGCACTTGAGAGACACTGCCCGGTGCAGACTGAACCTCGGCAACATGCATCACCTGTATTGAGTCGATAACCATGATTTTTGGTTTTTGCGTGAGTGCAAGGTTACAGATGGTTTCAACATTGGTTTCTGCCAACATCATGAGTTTGTCATCGGGCAAGTTGAGACGTTTGGCTCGCATAGCCACTTGCTGTAGGGATTCTTCGCCAGTGACATACAGGGTTGAAGCTGACTTAGCGAGCTCGCACATCACTTGGAGTAATAGTGTACTTTTACCTGCCCCTGGTGATCCACCTATTAGCATTGCGGCTCCTGGCACAATACCGCCGCCGAGAACTCGGTCTAACTCTTTAAACCCCGAGGAAAACCTTGGAAGCTCGTTTAAATCAATGGCGTTTAAAGGCTCTATTTGGGCAGATGTTTGACCTGCGTAACCTGAATGTCCGGTTTTGGCGACAGATTTGGCCGTTTGAACGACAAATTCACTAATTGTATTCCAAGCTTTACATTCAGAGCACTGCCCTTGCCAACGTGGGAATTCTGCCCCGCAATCGGAACACACATATGCAGTTTTTCGTTTTGCCATTATTTTTTATTAAATTAGCTAAAAGTCGTAGTTTATCAGCTAATATTAGATGTGTTGACCTTGTATTTTCGATTAGTTTTTAGCGTGTACTCCGAAAAAACTACTCGAACTAACCATACAAAATCAGCACAATAGGAAAGAGGGAGCGCACAACTTCTCCCTATGTAGCATTGACACCACCATTGCATGGGTGAAAAATAAGTGCACAATTCATGGGTTTATCACTCATGCCGATAATAAGTTACTAGTTAACATCGCTGTTAGAAGTCGCAATTACATGAGCCAAGATTTACAGCAATACGCTGATATCATTGAACAGTTGAAACCAACGGTTAATACCCCAGACTTTAACAAAGTATTACTGCAAGTTGCCGGTGGTTTACCTAAGGAAAAGCGCTTCCTTATTAAAATGGAAGTTAAACGCTTGGCCAAGCCGTGCGTGCGTTCTATCGATTTACGAGGGTTGGTTGAAGGTGAATGTAAACTTTATCAAAGTGGTGGAATTAGCCATTACATGGATGAAGTCGCGGTAGAAACCTTCGAACAGCAAATGAAGATTTTTGGCGGTTACACCTTTGGTGTTTACGAAGCGGTTCAAAATACCGAGAATAATTTTCGTGTAATGCGGGACAAAGCCATTGCCAGAGAAAAGTACGAAGAAGAACACGCCGATGAGATTAAAGCCTCTCAGGTGTTAGATCAGTTTAAGATCTCAACGGTCAACTTATTAGATTACCGCCAAAGAAAAACCGAGCGCATGAACTTTGCCGTGGCTGTTGAGTTATTCAACGAGAACAAAAAGTCTATGCGGGGAATAAGCGTAGATATTTCCCTTGAAGGCTTACAGGTTAAACTCACTAAGGACTTTCCCTTTAAAGACGGCGAACTGCTTTATTGTTATTTCCGCGGCTTGGAAGAAGAGTTTGCCATGGATAAAACTAACGGTATTGCTTATCGTTTAGTTAAAATTACCGAAAAGAAAGATATTGTCTATCTTGCGCTACAACGCGCAGAAGATTTCCCAAATCCTGCCTTTGACAAATTTTTAGAAAGCTTTATTCACGGCAATAAGCGCAGGTATAAAGTGAATATGACCAACACCATCGAAGCTATAGTGAGTAAGATGTGTGAACAGTTTTTCTCTCCTAGAAGCCCAACGTTACCAGTTTACATTGACGAAATTGAAGGCCAACTAGTGCCTCGATTCGCCATGGTGAATGAAGTTAACAGAGAGACGATGAATTATTGGCAGGACGAGGAAGACGAGTGTCGCTTGGGTTATCTACTCAATAATAAGCGACTCACGCAGTTGTTGGTTAAGCCCGAGTCCCGCCGCGAAACGTTTTTATTTAGTTTTACCCATCTTCAACAAGACAAGGTCTATTTTTACTCGGCATCGGTAGAAGAGCTACAGAAAAAAGATATTCTCAAGCGTATTTTCCTTGGCTTTGGCTCACGGAAAGCTAGCTGGCGAGCGTACAAGCTGACAATTACTGAGGCAAGTTCTGATCAAGCTTACACCCCACTATCAATACCAGATTCGGCGGGTGAAAAGATAAAGCGTCAAAACAGTCCCCCCCCTGCACGACTGCTCTCTAAGCTAAAGCATCTTAAATACCTTGCTCATCTTACTGATGTGACCTCGGTTTTTGGGCAACAAACCTACAGCCAAATGCCCTTCAGTAGAGACAAACTGTCATATTTAAGAGTGTTTGGACATGCGAGAAATCATCCCCCAGTAAACATCAAACAGTTCAGGTTCAAGCACCAAGAGCAACGTTTAGAATCCCGCTATCGTTTGCGTTCGCAAATTGAGCTAAAAATAGCTGGTAGTAATGCCGTGTTTAACGGGATCAGCGAAGACATCTCAGTTCATGGTCTTGGTTTACGCATAGAACTAACCAAAGAGTTTGAAGGTGAACTCAACGGACATGTTGAAATTGCCTTTCCAAAGCTACAAAAAATAACCAAATCCTTTGATGTGCTGCACCTTCATTACATTGTGATTTACCACAATGTGGAGAAAAACATACTCCATCTTAAAGCGGTGCCAGGTGATCTCGGCAAAAGTGCAAGACTATTTTTTGAAGAGCTTATTAAGAAAAATAAAAATGCCTTGGAAGCACAGCCGGAAGACGAAGAAATTCCGGGAATGGGGCACGCACTGCGATGCATCAATGCGAGGAATGCTACCTCTTTGTCATTCTTAATGAGCAAAGAAGGCGTCCGCTATTCTCCACAAGCCTGTATAACTGGTAAGCAAGACCAAAGGATTACCCGTCTCGCTGAACAGGACGTTGATGATAGGAAGGTCAACCTTGAGTTTATGTTTAGAGATCGCAAACTCGATACGCCATTTATGCAAAGTGGTCTCAAGCAAATCAAAGTCGAAAAGATGCCCCTACGCCAAGAGCTATTTGTATCTTTCGACCCCACGAAAAAAGATCCAAGACGAGCTATTCTTCCCCGTTTTTCAAACCGATTTGAAACCGATGAACAGCGCAAACTATTTATTGAAGAGGCCATTAACCGCGGCCAGTTTGTAGCTATTCACGTAATGCTAGTAACCACAGGTAAACCAGATTTAGACATGATTCAAACTGAGTTTAACTATGTGAGTATGTATGCTATTCACAAAGCGAAGGAATTAGAAGAGAAACTGTGGAGCTTAGCAGCGTGTGCCCACCTCATTGACGTTACTGATGAAGTCTTACTTCGCTATGGTTTTGACAATGATGTTGTACTGGCCAACCATGATATTGATGCCAAAATGAAAGGCGCTAAATCTGGTATTCAAGCCTTGTTACAGGCGTAAACATCGCGAACTTTTTACAGCACGCTAGCCCCATCCATGGGGCTTGGCTCGGGATCCCTGCCTTAGATGGCAGTAAAAAATCCACGGCTACCTATCTAGTATGTCAAAACACGATTAGCATAGTCGCCCAATATCGCGGATCCCAAACACTCTTTTTTTAGCACTTATCGCATGAAATACAGCATATTGTGGAGTCCACCAAAACGTATAGCCACATCTGCTTTTTGATTCACCACAGGCTTACCATGACAGGCTACACCAAGGGCAGCTTCTTCCATCATCACCAAGTCGTTTGCACCGTCACCTAAGGCAACGGTTTGAGTATTTGGTATATTCCATTGCGCTGATAGTGCTCGAACCGTGTCGGCTTTTACTTGGGCATTGATAATGTCACCAATCACTTCTCCAGTTAGCGTGCCATTTTCCTCACCCAAGGTATTGGAGACTGCTGCATCTAATCCGAGTCGGTCTCTGAGATAATCGGCAAAATAGGTAAAACCGCCCGAGGCAATGGCCATTTTCCAGCCATTTTCTGCAAGTGTTTGCGTAAGGCTTTGTACACCTGGCATCAAAGGAATACCATTTCTGATTTGCAGAAGCTTATCCACACTTACGCCCTTTAAACAAGCCACACGATGTATCAAGCTATCATTAAACGCTATCTCACCGCGCATAGCTCGGGCTGTCACATTTGAGACCTCCTCACCTACACCGGCCAACTTTGCGATTTCATCAATACACTCTATGGATATAAGCGTACTGTCCATATCCATAACCAGTAAACCCGGTTCTGAAAGTGTTGGTTGTTGGTGCTGTAATCCCACATTAAGGTGAAGCGAAAGGGCTACGTCTTCTAATCGAAGCGCTAGGGCATCATGAGCAATAGTTACAGGTTCACATTGCACAACCACCACACTATCGCCAAAGTAACCATCTAAGGCGTGTAAACCAATAACTTTTGGTTTTACTATGTCTTCAAGAGCAGTAAGCACTAACTCGACACTGTGAAGCGTCATTGCTTGCCCTACTAGGGTAAGAGTAGCCAGCCCTTCCTCGTATTCAATGGGACTGAGGGAGTTTTTTAAATATGCAGCGCTATGTTTAGCGCTTTCGTTGAGATCACTAAATAGGGAGTTAAACATCGATAGTATTGAACGGAGTAAGCGTGAACATATGCTAACCAAAGTCAGAGCCAGTTAAAATACGTACTTGGAAAATATCTAAAATTAACCTACTGTGGGAGCTAGAAAATGGTAAATTATTGAAAAAGCTACATGCTCTCAAAAGAAAAAAAACAAAACACCCTGATTCACTTTGCAAATCCACACTCAACATACACTGCATTTAAACGGGTTGTACACACACTGATGTTCAGCATCAGTATTGGTTTACTCATTGCATTTTTCTTGTTATTTCAGCGCTACCAAGCGCAGTGGCTTGATGTGCAGACGTCCCAACCAGGCAAAGCACTCACCGCTCAGTACGCTTCACTGATCGCAGCCCCCCTGCAAAGTAAAAATACAGATGTGCTACTTAGCATGGTAACTAAATTCACCAGCGACCCGTTAATTACGTCAGTCACTATATACGATGAAAAAGGCGTGCATTTAGCCCCTTTAGCCCAACACGACAGTGTTGTTTCTTTACTGCAAAATACATCCCTTCCACCAACGATTTACTTGGAAAACGTGCTATCTACAGACGGCTCAGTAGTGGGTTATTTGAGAGTCGTATTAGATTCAGAAGCCCTATTAGTTAAACCTCTAGAGATACGAGCACAACAAGAGCAGCTTGTTGTAGTGCTTGCCATGCTGTGCTTTATTCTTGGCGTGTACGCTACTCGTACTTTCTATAAAGCCAGAGTTTTTTTAGTTGGGTTAGATAAACCATCACGGTGAAACAGCCTATGGTAATTGGCTGTTGTAATATCAATGATATGGCTGGCGTCCTGCTCAAGTAGTTCTGCTAAACCATTGACTACATCTATCAAGTACGCTGGTTCGTTTGTCTGTCCTTGTCTACCGTGCATAGGCATATCAGGCGAATCAGTTTCGAGTAATATGCGGTCTGAAAATTCACCGAATAGCGCTTTTACACTAGCCCGAGTTTTTGCGCCTCTGGGATAAGTTATTGTCCCTCCTATGCCCACATAAAATCCCTTTTCAATGTACTGCATTGCCACTTCTACGCTGCCAGAAAATGCGTGAACCACACCCCCACTGTCAAATTGGCGTTGTTTTAACGCAGCCAAAAGTAAATGATGACTTTTTCTATGATGGAGTATCACCGGCAAACGATAGCGTTTAGCTAAAGATAGTTGTGCATTGAGTACGTCATGTTGAATATGTAACGGGCAATTGATAGCAGTGTCGATCCCTATTTCACCCACGGCAGCCACATTCTTATTATTTCTCAACAGTGTTTCCAAAGTGTCTAATGCAGGTTTGAGTTCACATTGTTCGATAAAATAAGGATGGATCCCTAGGGCAATGTCGATATCAATGTCGGATACATTGCTATTTACCAACACTTGTTGACGGTGCCATCCGTTAGGCGTGGTACCTGGTATCAATAATCGAGTGATACCCTTGCTTTTGGCTCGTTCGAGTACTGAATCAACAGAAGAAAATAACTGAGGTAGGTCTAGGTGACAGTGGCTATCAATCACGTTTGCCTCACCAATGTAGCACTAAGGCATTAAGCGCTGTATTGTCCACGATCCATCGGCTTGCTTATTATATTCAAACCTATCGTGAAGTCTGTCTTCGCCACCCTGCCAAAATTCAATTTGGTGGGGCACTATTCGAAAGCCGCCCCAAAAGTCAGGAACTGGCAAATCTTTGTTGGCGAACTTTTCTTTTAGTTGAGAAAACTGTGTCATGAGCAATTCACGACTGCTAATAGGTTTGCTTTGCTTTGATGCAAACGCTGCCAATTGACTTTCTTTGGGGCGAGAAAAAAAGTAGTTCGCGTTTTCTTTTAACGAGAGTTTTTCGACCACACCACAAACGCGTATTTGACGTTCCATAAAAAACCAAGGGAAATGACAGGACACTTTAGGGTTGTTTGACAACTCTTTCGCTTTGCGGCTGCCTAAATTGGTGAAAAACACAAATCCTGCATCAGTAACGTCTTTAAGCAAAACAATGCGTTGCGACGGCTGCCCTTGGTCAGAAACGGTAGCAAGGGTCATGGCGGTAGGATCAGGGAACTGAGTTTCTATAGTGTCATTCAGCCACTGATTAAATAAGGTAATAGGGTTTGGGGTTAAATCGCGCTCTGACAATGTCCCTTTTGAATACTGCCTGCGTAGGTCACTTAACGCCATAAAAAATCCCTCGTATTAACCTCTGTCTTCGCCATAACCCAATGACCGAAGTGCTCGCTCATCGTCTGCCCATCCTTGTTTCACTTTAACCCAAAGCTCTAGAAATACTTTGTTATCGAACAAGTTTTCCATATCCTTACGGGCTTGTTCACCAATCGTTTTAAGGTGTTTACCACCCTTTCCTATCACCATGCGTTTTTGTGTTTCGCGCTCAACAAGAATTAACCCATTAATGCGGTAAACACCGTTGTCGGCTAACTTAAACTGTTCAATCTCTACCGTGGTGGAATATGGAAGTTCGTCACCGGTAAAACGCATCAGTTTTTCACGAATAATTTCCGCAGCCATAAATCGACTTGAGCGGTCGGTAATGTAATCTTCAGGGAAGAAAAATTCGCTAGGCGGTAAACTGTCAGCAACTAATTGGCGAATATCGTCTACCATCTTGCCTTGTTTAGCACTAATTGGAATGATGTGCGCGAATGCGTGTTTCTCGGCAAGGGCTTGCAAGTGCACCATAAACGCTTCTTTGTCGTCGACCTTGTCCATCTTATTGACGATGAGATAGCAAGGTAAACCTGAGTCTTTAACTTTCGACAACACTAAATCGTCTTCTGGGTTCCAGCGAGAGCCTTCAACCACCATTAGGACCAAGCCTACTTCCGCCAAAGAACTCTGAGCTGCACGGTTCATATAACGGTTAATCGCACGCTTTTCGTCGTGGTGTAATCCAGGTGTGTCGACGTAAATCGCTTGATAATCACCCTCGGTATCAATACCTAAGATACGATGTCGAGTCGTTTGAGGCTTGCGTGAAGTAATACTGACCTTTTGACCGAGCAAACGGTTGAGAAGCGTCGACTTCCCTACATTTGGGCGCCCTACAATAGCCACTAAGCCACAACGAGTTTCACCGCTATGCATGCCACTAGTTGGCTGCGTCATCTAATTTCTCCAACGTTAAACGTGCGGCTTCCTGCTCGGCTTTTCTACGGCTGTTTCCAGTGGCGATAACGTCACGAGAAAACTCAGTGATTTTGCAACTTACCGTAAAGGTTTGATCGTGGTCTTTCCCAGACACACTTACTACAGTGTATTCTGGCAGCGGACTTTTACGCGATTGAAGGTATTCTTGTAATCGGGTTTTACTGTCTTTCGGGTGTGCATTAGGATCTAACCCAGCGATTCTCGTTTTCCACAAGGTTAAAATAACCTTGCGTACTTCATCGATACCGGAATCTAGGTAAATTGCACCAAGCACAGCTTCGACTACGTCTGCAAGGATAGAGCTTCTGCGATGCCCGCCACTTTTAAGCTCACCTGGCCCTAGCTTTAATAAATCGCCCATACTGGCCTCGCGAGCTAACTCAGCAAGGGTTTCACCTTTAACCAGCGTTGATCGCATCCGAGTAAGCTTACCTTCCGGAACATTAGGAAATCGCGCATACAAGGTATCTGCGATAACCATCCCTAATATTGCATCACCCAAGAACTCTAAGCGCTCATTATGCTGCTTAGAGGCGCTGCGATGTGTGAGTGCCTGTGCAAGCAGAGCTTCGTTTGTAAAGGTATAACCTATCGCTTTATATAGCTTGCGGTACTTGTCAATTCCCAGCATTAATCAATGCCACCTACGCGATCGAAGCGCACACCTGTAGGGATCCAAGTCGGCAAGAAATCAGACTCTTTGCGCTCAAATTCAAAAGAAATCCAAATGGCTACGGCTTCACCCACTAGGTGTTCGTCAGAAACAAAGCCCCAGAAACGACTGTCACGGCTGTTGTCTCGATTATCACCGAGTACAAAATACTTACCTTCAGGTACTAGCCATTCATTTCTGCGCGTACCCGGTTGTGTATAGAAATGCGCAGGAGAAACATCTCTTGATGGATGGCGAAGGATATCGTGCTCTCTGTCACCCAAAGTTTCCGTGTAACGCATCAATTGCGTCATTTCCTGAACGAACTCTCCACGAGACACAAATTCTAGTGGTACGGCTTCCAGTGGTGCACAAGCATCGGCAGCCCCTTCACACTTGGGTTTGATAAACACTTGCTTGTTGTCGTAAACCACAGTGTCACCTGGAAGACCTACAACACGTTTGATGTAGTCTACACGAGTGTCTTCGGGATACTTAAATACAACAACATCTCCGCGCTCTGGTGCTCCAGTATCTAAAAACTTGTGACGAAAAACTGGATCTTTCACACCGTAGGCATATTTTTCTACCAATATAAAATCGCCGACTAAAAGCGTAGGCATCATTGAGCCAGAAGGTATTTGGAATGGCTCGTATAAAAATGATCTCAATACCAGTACAAAAGCAATAATCGGGAAAATCTGTTGTGCCGTGTCTACGATGTATGGAAGTTGCGGGTCCTCACCATACTCAGCACCCTCGGCATCCGCAGCCGCTTGCAATTGGGCCTTGCGCTTTGGAGCGAACACTAGACTATCAACGAGCCATATCAACCCAGACGCTATAGTAAGCGCAACTAGGATCAATGAAAAATAATTGGCCATTATTTACCTACCTTCAATACCGCAAGAAACGCATCCTGTGGTAACTCTACGTTGCCTACCTGCTTCATTCTTTTCTTCCCTTCCTTTTGCTTTTGCAAAAGCTTTTTCTTACGACTTACATCACCACCATAACACTTGGCGATTACGTTTTTGCGCATTTGTTTTACCGTACTGCGAGCAATAACGTGATTACCAATGGCAGCTTGTATTGCAATATCAAACATCTGACGAGGAATTAGCTCGCGAAGTTTTTCAACTAACTCGCGGCCACGGCTTTGAGAGTTTTCTCGGTGTGTGATAACCGCTAGCGCGTCGACTCGCTCGCCATTAATTAAAATATCCACCCGCACCATGTCTGAAGTTTGGAAGCGCTTGAAATTATAATCTAATGAAGCAAAACCACGACTGGTTGATTTCAAACGGTCGAAGAAGTCGAGCACTACCTCGGCCATAGGCAATTCATAGGTAACTGCAACCTGTTTGCCGTGATATGCCATGTTAGTTTGGGTGCCGCGCTTCTCAACACATAGGGTAATAACATTACCCAAGAATTCTTGAGGCACAAGAATATTAGCTTCAACTAGAGGCTCTCGAATTTCAGCAATATCGTTTACTGGCGGTAACTTAGAAGGGTTATCAACCGTGACGATTTCGCCTTTGGTGGTTTCTACTTCATAAATTACTGTTGGTGCTGTGGTGATAAGCCCAAGGTCATACTCTCGCTCCAGGCGCTCTTGAATAATTTCCATATGGAGCATACCCAAGAACCCGATACGGAAACCAAAACCAAGTGCTGCTGAGCTTTCTGGCTCATAGAATAATGACGCATCGTTCAGGCTCAATTTACCCAGTGCATCTCGGAAATCTTCATAATCATCTGAACTGATCGGGAAAATACCTGCATAAACCTGAGGTTTAACTTTTTTAAACCCAGGAAGCGCGCCTTCAGCAGGGTCTTTTGCAAGGGTAATGGTATCGCCCACTGGCGCACCTTGAATGTCTTTGATGCCAGCGATAATAAAGCCTACTTCACCCGCTCGAAGTACACCTGTGTCTAGTGCTTTTGGCGTAAATACACCTATTTTGTCGACTTGGTGAGTTTGACCATTCGACATAATTTGAATCTTGTCTTTCTTGCTTAGCTCACCTTCTACAATGCGCACTAACGATACAACACCTTGATAATTATCAAACCAAGAGTCGATAATTAGCGCCTTTAGCGGGGCGTCGCGATTACCTTCTGGCGGAGGGATATCATTAACGATAACCTCGAGTACGTCTTCGATACCAATCCCTGTTTTCGCAGAACAGCGCACTGCATCAATAGCATCAATACCAACAATGTCTTCAATTTCTTCGGCAACGCGCTCTGGTTCAGCCTGTGGCAAGTCGATCTTATTCAATACAGGAACCACTTCCATATCCATTTCTATGGCGGTGTAACAGTTTGCTAGGGTTTGTGCTTCAACGCCTTGACCTGCGTCAACAACCAGCAGCGCACCTTCACAAGCAGCCAAAGAGCGAGATACTTCATAGGTAAAATCTACGTGTCCGGGAGTATCGATAAAGTTAAGCTGATAGGTTTCCCCATCTTTCGCTTTGTAATTCAAGGTGACACTTTGCGCTTTGATGGTAATGCCACGCTCGCGCTCCAAATCCATTGAGTCCAATACTTGTTCCGCCATTTCGCGGTCAGAAAGGCCACCACAGTGTTGAATAAGACGATCCGACAAAGTGGATTTACCGTGGTCGATATGAGCGATGATACTGAAATTACGAATGTGCGATTGTTGCATAATGCTGGAGATTACCTGCAGAAAGTGTCATTAAACCAAATTCTCTGTGACATATTTCGATGAATACACAGAGCGTGCGGATTTTACCCATTTATTTGGTGAAAAGCGAATTAAACCCAACCTGTTAATAATACACATAGAGTAATGATTGGGTTTAGGTGATTAACTGAATGCTACTAATTAGCTTTAGTGGGCAGTATTACAGGCTGAAACCTGCCTGATTCAAGCCGTTTTAACTTGTGTGAAACCCACACGTACGACATAAAAGTGATAAGCGCTGCCGGTGGAATGCGCCAGAGTTCGTGTACCAGGCCTAATGCGTTAAACACGACTGTAAACAGTCCGATGCTCACAAGGAATGTGAGTAATGGCACCACATAAAGCATTAGCGAAGCGCTAATAACACCGGCTTCTGGTAGTCCAATGGTTACGGACTGCCCGACCATTACAGGTACGGGAGTACGTAATGTGAGTAATTGCTTTTTCGGTGCAAGCGCCCTTGAAATAACACCAGTACCGCAGTCTGACTGCGCTTGACAACTATTACAGGTAGACTTAACTGCGGCCTCTACGGTCACTTCATCACCAGATACAGCAACAACCACCGCCGTTTCTTTTATCATGGGTTAGCCGCCGTTAAGGATGTGGCTATAGCGTTAGCCGTAGCAAGGGGAATTTCTCCTACCACTGTTACCTGCGCGTTCCCATCTGTCAGTGTTAGAAAGGTGTTGAGTTCATGGCGCAGTGCTGCATCACTACCTACTGCGTCTGAAGCGGGTTGCACGTAAACAGAAACATCGACTAACCCATCACTAAACATCTTATACTCGACAACTTGGCCTGTAAGCGCCAAGCGACGTATATCTCTGCGAATTTCTTTCATTCCCACGGGTAAATATTCGACTTCCCAGCTATGTTCACGCAAAGGCTGAGACGCTATCTCCATTGGAGAAGGTAACAAGGCTTGATTAATTCGAGAAAAATAAGGATGTGGTACTTCTGCTATCATTAGGGAGGTGACTTGGATCTGCTCTAAAAGCGCCCCCTGTAAATCCAACATATTGAGCTTGAGCGGCATACCTGACGCCTCGTCTAGCCATAACTGATAACTAAAACGGCTATTGTCTCGGCTTACAATACGAATCTGTTGCGCAGGGCGACCCGCTACTCTTGCTCTTCCCACGCTAACAAACTCGTAGCTGGGTTTTAAACGCTCAGGATAGTACAACAACTCACTGGGCAAGGGTCCATCTATAATGCTAGAGCGTAAACTGTATGGCGCAACATCAGGTTCAAACACGCTCACAATATCGTTCACACGAATCAGCTCTTGCCCCGGGCCATTTTGTAAATTCAACTGCTCCATATGGGTGCCGTCTTCAAGCACGGCGTGGCGCCATAAGTACGGTGTAGTCTCGTTACCAGCCCGACTTTGCACAAAAGCCACTTGAAAGTTGCTATTTTGAACAACCTGAGTCATGCGATTTAACCAATCCCATGTTGTCACCACCTGAGGAACCACTGGCTCACCGACTGAATCTTCTGGCTGAGATTCTTGTGCAACAGATAAAGTAGAGATTGCGAAAATAACTACTGACGCTGCATATTTTAGTTGGTTCAAAAACACACGTACCAGCCGACATTGGGCTGGTACGTTAAAAGCACTAAATTTTCTCATTAAACTTCGCTATTAATAAATCACTTATGGACGATCGTCCTGTTCTTCTGCGTCGTCTGCACTATTGTTTTCTTGAGCCTGTTGCAAACGAACTTGCTGTTCATGATCAGCAATCAATGCATTTATTTTGCGGTTTCTTTCCAATACTTCACTCATGTCATTACGCGGTAACTCTCGCGTTTGTTCTAAACTGACTGGTGAAAGACCACCCTGAGTGAAGTGTGTCGGCGCTGTAGTAAATGGTTCTGTTGGTGCAGGCTCATTCATAAACTGAACACCTAAGATCATCGCCACAGCCACAGATGCCGCAACGGCAAACTGTCCAGATTGTTTAGCAAAAGGAACCACATTGTTGAGCACAGGAATTGACTTCCAGCGCGCGGTTTTGGGAGCTAGGATCGCAGGTTCACTTTCTAGTGCCGCTGCTACGCTCGCAGTAATATCTAGCTGTGGGGCTACCGTCGCTTCCTTACGCATTGCACTTCTTATTACATGGTAGCGCTGCCACTTAGCTTGCATTTCATCGTCAGTTTTGATTGCGTCGATGATTTCATTGCCATCGATTTCACCGTCCATGAATGCAGACAAATTTTCTTGCTGTTGCGTCATTATGTTCACTTCCAGATCATTCTTGATCATTTACTACCCTATCACAGCTGTTAGTCAGCGTCATATTAAGAAAGTTCACTTTCTTTATTAATTTTCTAGCAATGGTTGAATAACTTTGTCTATTGCTTCACGCGCTCGGAATATACGAGAGCGCACGGTTCCCACTGGACAAGCCATTACACTTGCAATTTCCTCGTAGCTCAGCCCTTCAATTTCTCGTAGGGTTATTGCCATACGTAGGTCTTCTGGTAACTTTTCAACGACTTTAAATAAGGTCTCTTGAATCTCATCAGACAGCAAACTACGTTCAGGAGTGGTTTGTTCTCGCAAGGCGTCGCTACCTTCGTAATAGTCTGCTTCGTCAGCATCCACATCACTTGCAGGCGGTTTTCTGCCCTGCGCGACTAAGTAATTTTTAGCACTGTTAACTGCAATACGATAAAGCCACGTATAAAACGCACTGTCACCACGAAAGTTCGGCAACGCTCGATAAGCCTTGATAAAAGCATCCTGCGTTACATCCGCCACATCACCTGTGTTTCTTACGTATCGAGACACCAAATGCATAACTTTGTGCTGGTAACGAGTTACCAGTAAGTTAAATGCATTTTTATCGCCTTTTTGTACTCTTTCGACCAACTGTTGGTCGGTAATCTGCTCGCTCATTCGAGCCATCTCTCCATACTTCTTACTACTCAATAGCTCTAACAAGCACTAAGTAGACGCATCACTTTGCCAAAAGTTCTAAAAAAATTTAATTTTTTTTAAAAAGCCGAATGAATCAACTAAGAATCGTTGTTTTTTAACACCTATCCATTAGACTTGCCGAACCTAGCTTCTTCTTATGCTTGTAAAATACATGAAATCAGTGCCTTCTTCATTAACTTCCAGTTCAAATGCCATAGAACATCGTTGCGACGTACTTATTATCGGTAGTGGCGCGGCGGGTTTGAGCCTTGCGCTCAAACTTGCAGACCATTGCCAGGTTATCGTTTTAAGCAAAAGTGATCGCAACGAAGGGTCTACCCGCTATGCGCAAGGGGGAATTGCAGCGGTATTTGACGAGCAAGACTCAATTGAGGCTCATGTTAAAGATACATTAAAAGCAGGCGGTGATTTATGCGAAGAGGCTGCCGTGCGCTTTACCGCGGAAAAAGCCAAAGAAGCACTGAGCTGGCTGATTGAATATGGCGTGCCTTTTGACACCGAAACCACGGCCTCAGGGGAAGAGCGCTTTCACCTTACTCGTGAAGGTGGTCATAGCCACCGCCGAATACTCCACGCCGCAGATGCCACTGGGGAAGCGCTGCAAATCACACTTAATGACGCCGTATCTGTACACCCCAATATACACATCTTCGAGCGATACAACGCTATTGACCTAATACCGTCAAAAACCCAAAAAGGGCATTGTACAGGTGCGTACGTTTGGAACCGTCAACAAGAGCACGTTGAAGTGATTCGGGCACCTTTTATTGCATTAGCCACGGGTGGCGGCAGTAAGGTGTACCAATATACATCGAATCCAGATGTATCCAGCGGAGATGGTATTGCCATGGCATGGCGAGCGGGCTGCCGCGTTGCCAACATGGAATTTAATCAGTTTCATCCAACCTGCTTGTACCACCCGCAAGCTAGAAACTTTCTTATTACCGAAGCACTTCGTGGTGAAGGCGCTAACTTGTGTCACGCGGATGGTACAAGGTTCATGAAAAAATTTGATGAAAGGGGCGACTTAGCGCCGCGAGACGTGGTAGCAAGGGCTATAGACTACGAAATGAAACGCCTAGGTGAAGACTGTATGTATTTAGATATTAGTCACAAACCGGCGGATTTTATTGTTAAACACTTCCCCAATATATATCGCAAATGTCGCTCGTTAGGGATAGACATAACCCGAGAACCCATTCCGGTAGTACCTGCGGCGCATTATAGCTGTGGTGGCGTTATGACCGACTTTAACGCCAAAACCGACCTTGAAAATGTCTATGCAGTGGGTGAAGTTGCTTATACTGGCCTTCATGGCGCTAACCGTATGGCATCTAACTCTTTACTCGAATGTATTGTTTTTGCCCGATCGGCAGCGGAACATATACAGAAGCGTTTACATACCGTGTCTTACGAAGAACCTATTCCACCCTGGGATGAGAGTCAGGTGTCTAATTCTGACGAAGAGGTTATTATTCAACACAACTGGCATGAACTACGGTTATTTATGTGGGATTACGTGGGAATTGTGCGCACCGACAAACGACTAGAGCGAGCGATGCGCCGTATAAGGCTTCTAGAACAAGAAATTCATGAATATTACGCACACTTTAAAGTGAGTAATAATTTACTAGAACTGCGCAACTTGGTGACTGTGGCAGAACTTATCGTACGCTGCGCCATGCAGAGAAAAGAAAGTCGCGGACTGCACTTTAATCTTGATCACCCAAATCAACTAGACGATGCAAAACCCACTGTACTCATTCCCGATAAAGCAAAAGCGAACGTTACCGTAGGCTCACTCACCACGTGAGCCTAAAACAAACGACTTCGCGGTTAGTTTTTAATATTTGTCTTAATGGAAAACAAGGCCGTTAAATGGGTCTCATTGTGAGACTCATCAGCCACACTAATCTCTATAGAATCGTCGGTTTTATTGTGTTGCAGAATTTCAATGACGTTTGGCAAAGGTATTGGACGTTTGAAGCTACATTCAACTTCACTAATCTCTCCACCAGCTACTTGTGCAGCCGAGGATATACCTTGAGCCAGTGTCCACATACCATGCGCAATGGGTTGCTTAAACCCGAAAATTTTAGCGCTTAAGCTGAACAAATGAATGGGGTTGTAATCGCCAGAAATTTTAGCGTACCGACGGCCAATGTCACTAGGCGCTGAGATACTGTTAAGCAGCACAGTCGGCGCTGTTTCTCGCCACGGCTCATTAGCTATTTTTTTAGGTTTTGGTGACACATGTACCGCTTTAACTTTTACTAAGTAACTGCTCACCGCCTGATATACCATCATACCGTTTTGAAGGGCATCTAGAGAAATATCTACTACCCAACCTTTACTGTGAGGCGTTACTCGCAAGTACTTCACACGGCATTCAAAGGGAGAGGCCAGCGACAGGGTTCCAGAAACCGTTACTCGGTTTTCCACGTGAACTAAACCTAACAAGGGGAAAGGACTCTTTTTGTCCAATAAACACTGCATTTGGAGCTCTAATGACATCATCTGTACATACAAAGGATGCACATACGCCGACGGCTCCCAATTTACCAATTCGCAAAATGCTTGATAATGGGTTTGTGACAAATCAAGTGTTTTAGCATATATCCTCGCTGGTAGCACAGGAGGCTTGAATTGCATGAGCTGCCGTTTATCAACCCGTTTAAACAGGGCCTGAGAATACTCACGAAACATGACTAGTTAGCTCCATTGTTAGTCTTTCGCTGCACAGCTAATATTACTCTAGCGAGTCGCCGATAATTCGCTTCGCTGCACTCATTTTTTAACACCCATCGCTCAACGTGAACACCTTGCTGGTTTTTAGCCACAGCGACTTTTAGGTATAACCCCCAATAAGTCAATGTAGAGGCTGGTGTTAATATACCCTCAACACTAGTGTCGTCCCTTTGGCCTTCGCCGTCGCTAGATTGACACCAGGATACGTATCCGTTTTCTTGCAAATGAATGCTAGTGTTGTTATCTGTAACTACTTCACAGCGACTTAATACCGCTAAGGTCAGTAAAGACAATAACACCAATACAATTATTGGGTTAATCCACGTCCATACCATCCAGGGCATGCAAACAAATGCAAACCAAGCACTAAGTACAGGTAGTAAGGTTGTGAAACTTCGTATTGGCGATGTGGTAACTTGAACCCTATACCTTAACACGCTTCAATATGCGGCTGACCATTTCAGCCAGTTCAGGGTCGTCACATTTTTGATGCCCCATAAACCAAGCAAAAAGATCTGGGTCGTCGCAGGTTAAAAGACGCTCAAAGGTTTCTTGTTGCTCAAACGTCAAACTGTCGAACGCCGCTTCAACAAAAGGCAACAGCAAAACGTCTAACTCAAGCATTCCTCGGCGGCAAGCCCACTTTAATCTGGCCAATCGTTTTGGTTCAAACATATTTGTCTTCTTAAGATTACTTTGCCCTAATAATACCACGGGGCCACTTATTCGATCACTGCTCTTTTGACCCAAAGGCAGTATACTTCATATTTTTTTAACTAATAGATGATTAAATTGTTAGGAAAACCCTCCCGCCCCCTTGATAATCCTGTGGATTCCCCTACTTTGCTGTTAACGATAATAATTTGTCTTGAGAGTACGCAATGAATAAGCTCAATCACCTAACCGACCTTTCCGACTACTATGCCATTTCGCTCAGTGAGCAAGCTGTAATAGCGTTAGTCGGCGAGCAAGCTTCTCAATATCTTCACAGCCAAGTGACCATTAATATTGAGACGCTAGGTGAAAGCCAAGTACGTTGGGCAGCCCATTGCGACAATAAAGGCAAGGCTTGGTCAGTATCGCAAATATGCCGATTTAACAATGCTTTGCTTATGCTAGTTAACAGCAGCGCTCAGCAGGCTTCATTGGCGGAGCTTAAGAAATACGGGGTCTTCTCAAAAGTTGAAATTACTGACAGTACTGCTGAGTTCAAACAGTATTATGTGAGTAATGAAGTAGCTCAACTCACGCTGAGTCAAACCTTTGCAACACTTCCTACAGAAACACTTCAAAGTACCCGTAATGAACACGGGTTAGTATTTAAGTCTGATTTACATGACGGTGGTTATTATGTTGTCTTGACTAAGGATTACAGTGCTGTTTACGAGCAACAACTCAAAGACCAGAACATTCCTCAGTATAGCCATGAGGTATTTACGGCGCTGTCTATCGCGAGTGCCCGCGCCGATATCCAAGACATAGGCGGTGGTGAGTTTGTTCCTCAAATGCTAAATGTACAAGCGATCAATGGCATCGACTTTGATAAAGGCTGTTACATGGGACAAGAAGTTGTCGCCCGTACGCGCTTTTTGGGTAAAAACAAGCGTGCGGCGTTTTCCTTTGCAGTCCCACAATGCTTGCCCATAAAAGCGGGAGATACTATTGAGAAGCAACTAGAGGACAACTGGCGCCGTGGCGGTACAGTGGTAAAAGTTGCCGTGCTTGGCAATGAAACTCACTTTATGGCAGTGTTACCTAACGACACCACAAGTAACGATAATTTTAGAGTGAGCGATAACCTTAACGTTTCATTTAGTGTGCTCCCATTGCCGTACAGCATTGAGCAAGCGGCAAGCAACCTAAAACGAAAGCGCTCGTAATTACATTTAAACCCAAAAAGTATTCAACTTCACCTATAATACTGGGTTAAAGCACAATAACTAGGAATAACTATGACCATTAAAGCCGATAGCGTCGTTACGCTTCACTATACCGTTTCAACAGAAGACGGTACGACGCTGGACTCTTCAGTTGATAAATCTCCATTGGTGGTACTTCTTGGAAATCACTTTCTTATTGAAGGGCTAGAAGACGCACTTATCGGTAAAGCAAAGGGCGATGAATTTACAGTGACGGCTCCGCCTGAAAAAGCCTACGGTGAGCGCGTTGATACCCTAGTTCAACAGGTACCCCGTTCAATGTTTGAAGGTATGGATGTGGAAGTGGGTATGTCGTTTAGAGCCACCACCGAGGAAGGCGAACAGTCGGTCATTATTATTGACGTTACTGACGAAGAAGTGGTTGTTGATGGAAATCATCCACTTGCTGGCATACCACTCACATTCGACGTTAACGTAATTGATGTTCGTGAACCTACTGCTGATGAACTAGCCCATGGTCACGCACACTCTGAAGGCTCCGCTTGCGGCCATAAGCACTAGTAAAAGAAGCCCGGTAACGTACAGTTAGCGGGCTTTTTTTTTGTACTATCAAACTCGCACTAAATCGCTTCTTCGCCAGTCTCTCCAGTACGAATACGAACGGCGCTCTCTACCGAATAGACAAAAATCTTACCGTCGCCGATTTTTCCCGTTTTTGCTGACGCCTCAATGGCTTCGATAGCTTTCTCGGCAATATCATCAGCAAGCACAAGCTCTAGCTTCATTTTAGGTAGAAAATCTACTTGATATTCAGCACCTCGGTATAGCTCAGTATGGCCTTTTTGGCGCCCAAAGCCTTTAACTTCAGTCACTGTCATACCCGTTATACCAGCTTCTGATAACGCCTCTCGAACATCGTCGAGTTTGAATGGTTTGATTATCGCTTCAATTTTTTTCATGTCGACTACTCATCATATACCGTAGGAATTGGAATGCGTTTGTGTTGTGTACGCTCGTAGATATACAGCAACTTTTCTTCTACGTCAGCAGGTACTTCTCGACCTTCTAGGAAGTCATCGATTTGATCATAGGTCATCCCTAGCGCTTGCTCGTCTGCCTTTTGCGGCGTTAACGACTCAAGATCTGCCGTGGGGGCCTTGGTGATGATAGTTTGGGGCGCGCCTAGGTGCTCTGCGATTTGACGAACTTGTCGCTTACTTAACCCAAAGAGCGGAGCTAAATCACAAGCACCATCACCGTATTTAGTGTAAAAGCCAGTGATATTTTCTGCCGAGTGATCGGTACCTAACACCAAGCCATCAACCATACCAGCAATCTCGTACTGTATAACCATACGAGTTCGCGCTTTAACATTACCCTTCACAAAGTCTTGCTTGGCTTCACTTTCAGGCAGTAAACCCGCCGCACCCAATGCTTCGCTTGTACTTTGATGAATAGCATCTGCTCCGGGTTGAACATTAACAGCGATAGATTGAGAAGGAGAAATAAAGGACACAGCCTGTTGTGCGTCATCCTCATCAGCTTGTGTTTGGTAAGGTAAGCGCA
>Ga0256829_1000645_pt1 | contig 33636 bp, 35 predicted proteins | sample 131447metaG_FD_185979 | JGI IMG/M metagenome (GOLD analysis project Ga0256829, IMG submission 185979) | Hydrothermal vent microbial communities from Lau Basin, Pacific Ocean - 131-447 | ecosystem: Environmental > Aquatic > Marine > Hydrothermal vents | place: Pacific Ocean: Lau Basin | collected... | reverse complement strand
TCACAAAGATTTAACCGTGAGCATGGGCGTGTCGGGCATGTGTTTCAGGGTAGGTTCAAGTCTATTATTGTTGATAAAGATGCCTATCTTCTTGAACTAAGCCGCTACATTGTTCGCAATCCTGTTGCTGCTAACATGGTTGACGATGCTGGTGATTGGTTTTGGAGTAGTTATCAGGCTACCTCAGGCAAAATAGCCAAGCCTAATTTTTTGCACGTTAACTGGTTATTGTCACAGTTTGGCAATGTAAAAACAGAAGCCAAGGTGGCTTATATTGATTTTGTTCGTAAAGATAATGCTTCCTCCCCTTGGAAGAGTCTGAATGGACCAGATATTCTGGGTAACGATGAATTTAGAGGCAAACTACAAGGAAAAATAGACAAAGTTCCGCTAGGGATTACGAAGCAAAAGGCTTTGCTAAGGCATCTAGCTCTTTCTGATATTGCGCGAGATGACAGAGAGCGAAGTGACTGGATGCGAGAAGCCTATCGAGAACATGGATACACGATGCAAGCAATCGCCAACTTTGCAGGGCTACACCACTCAACCGTTAGCAGGATGATTAAAAAAGGAGATGAAAATGCGCGAAACAAGCACTGACCCCTCCTGTGCTTGTGCCTGACCCCTCCTGTGCTCGCCAGAACTCAAAGGGCTGTCTGCATACCTTGCAACATAATTGTACGCGTAATTTGATCAGATAAGTTTTTTTCCATCATTTTAATCTCTTGATGAAACCAAGGTGATATATCCATCACATCTTCAATCACCGTAAAATCAATACACTCCAATTCACAATCGGATTCTGCCACATAAATCAAGTTTGATGCCTCATATCGCACAAACTTATGCAAACCTAACACTGCACCAGGCTTTAAACGACCACAATAAATTCTCGCATCACTTGTTTCCTCATACAAATGCACCACACCAGATGCAATCAATGCCATATACGGCATATAATCAAGTCTATCTTTAATCGTTTCCCCAGACTTATAAGTTACATTCCACGTACGTTTAGCAATAAGAAAGCGTACATCCATAGGCAGGCGTGAAAATAACAGGCTGGAAGAAAGAACTGCCATACGCCGCCTAAGCAACGATTCCTTACTAAAGGTTAAATTGAGATCTGGGTAGGCTTCAAATGCTTTTCCTAAATTTTCTGGCGAAAAACGCATCAATAATGTTTCCGTGTTTGAAACCACTGTAGCTCTACGAACAGCTTGCTTAAACATAGCACCTTCTCCAACAAGGCAGCCCTTATGTAAATAATTCAGCAATACAGGCTTACCATCCACCTCTGCTGTCACCGCTAGTTCGCCCTCTAAAATCAAATAAACACTATCAGCAGACTCACCTTGCCGAAATAACACGGTGCTCTCAGTCAACTTCACTTTGTGGCGTTTTTGTGAAAAACGTCCATAAAAATTTTGCAATGCTAAATAGCCTTTAGAAGCCGTAGGTGTCATGCTATCCAAAGAAACTTCTACACCATATTCCTCTACCAATTGCTGAGCATCAGCTGGGTTTTCTTTGATTAAAATTTGATAGGCATTTCGTAGACTTATAACTGCAGCAATTTCCCGTCCTTCCTCCATCAGTTGCTTGCCATAACCTGTATGCAACGTAGGATCATTCGGATGTAAAGCACACAATTCTTTTAAAGATGTTGCCCCAGTTTTTGTGATAAATGTTACTTCCATTTTTAAAATCTACTCCTAGACTCGCGAATATAACTTTTAAATACATTTTTGCTAGAGGCTAGAAAACGTGAAATTATCTGATGTTGTTTCAAGACTGCATAACGCTAGAGCTTCGCACAAAGCTTGGGTAGCACGTGCAGAAGCTCTTGTTGCAGGCATGGAGTTGGAAAAAGAACAAGTTCCTATGCTTCCTACCGATTGTATTTTTGGACAATGGTATTATGGCTCTGGGCAAATGTTGCGTAAACTCCCCGCCTACAAAGCCTTGGAAAAACCGCATGATCAACTACACCGAACCTATATGCAGATATTTAGACTTCTTTTTGATGAGCCTGATGTTTCCGCATTGGGGCGTTTGTTTGGCAAATCAAAAAAAGCAAAAGCAGCGCAAATCAAACAAGCTGAAAAGCTTATCCCACTCTTACATGCATTATCAGATGAAGTGTGCGATATTCTTGAAAACTTGGAAACCCAAGTGATGACTGCTGCGAAAAAACAAAAAATGACCCAGCTTGAGAATACTATAGAAATACACAATGGCGAAGGAAGAAAAGAGTCTTAAAAGTTAAATAACCACACACCCTAACCTTGATAAATTTATTATTCAGAAGGGGCAAAAAGCTGGCATTCATCCTCTCTCATCAAATCAAAGGCGTATTTTCAGTGCTTCAAGCCAGCGTCTCAAAACAACAATTCTCGGGCTAGAATAGGGCACCTCGAAAAACTTCACACGAGTTAAACGACATTGATTTTCGCTCATAGCAAGGCGCAATAAAATGAGTCATAGCATCGCTATTGTCCATTTTATTCAACGCAGCTAGGGGTGAAAAGCACAAGTTTGGCGAAGTGCCGAGGTTTTTCGAGGTGCCCAATACATAATCCAACCTATTCATAAGCCCAGAATGGCAATATTCCCGTACAAAATCAAATAATTAGAGTTTCCTCAGAAAGTTATTTTTTACCACAGAGGACGCGGAGGAAAGTATATGAGCTAGCATGTGCGCCGAAACGTCAGGTTTCAAAAGGTTGGGCGCAGTAACAGGTGCCCTTTTGAACCCTGTAAGTGCAGGAAACCAGCATATTGCTAAGATGCCCTTCTTTGACTCGAGCCATCCGTGGCTCTCTGGGCAAGCCCGCACTTAAGTAGAGCTTCCTCAGAAAATCGTTTGTTACATTTTTCCACCAAAGGGCACAGAGAGAGAAGTACATGTGAAGGCAACATTATCCCTGTTCAAGATGCGCCGAAACGTCATATTTCAAAAGGTTGAGCGCAGTAACACGCGCCCTTTTGAAACATGTAAGTGAAGGAAACAAGCAGATTGCTAGGGTGCCCTTCTTTGGTTCTTTCTTGGGCATGCAAGAAAGAATGAGGCATTTGCTGTAAGGTTTTAGCCTCTTTTACCTCTATAAGCTTGCATTCAATGGAATGCATAGCGATTATTTTTGTTGAAATATATGCGTTTCTTAGTTTCTGAGTAGAATCTAAGTACGTCTAAATCCGCTGTCCTGCGGGTTTATGGTTCTTTCTTGGACATGCAAGAATGAAGAATTTTCTGCAAAGTTTTAGCTTCTTACACCTCTATAAACTTGCATTCGATGGAATACATGGCGATTATTTTTGTTGAAATATATGCGTTTCTTAGTTTCTGAGTAGAACCTACTTAAAATAGCGGGTTTGATTATTAAATCTGCGAACTCGTAGGTTTAAGCACTCGGTGCGATAATTTAGCTACACCTTGACTCTCTGCTATTCAAGACTCCTGAATATGATCAACCCACTCATCTTCCGGCACATCATTCTCAGAAATACAACGCTGGCGCATAGAAACACCCCCTTGATGCACACTCTCAGCATCACCTGATAATAAAGGATGCCAAGCAAACAGTGGTTTCTTTTCAAAGCGTAAACGATAGGCGCACGTTTCAGGCAACCAGTGGTAATGCTCAGTTTTAAAGTTACGAATATTAAGACAATCGGAAACTTTTAATAAACGTTGCGCGTAATCACTACAAGCACACTTATCTGCATCAAATAAACGGCAGGCAATATCTGTACTTAGCATTTCCCCTGTATCTTCATCTTCAAATTTATGCATACAACATTGTCCACAACCATCACACAGCATTTCCCACTCGGATTGACTTAAATCTTGTAAATCTTTATCCCAGAAATTCACATCTAGCATCCATTTTCAACACTTAGAAGAGGCTTTTCATAAGCATATTTGGCAATAATAAAACTTTCACGTTCGGCTACCAGATCAAGTGAGTGTTGGTCATAATAGAAGCTTAAATCACGCTCCCTCGCCGATTCATTGGTACGAAAAGCCGTGGATAACATCGCATATTTCTCATCATCCAACACGATACCCAACTTACCAACAGCTTGAATCAAGTCCTCATCCAAACATTCATTACGAATAATATAATCAAGCATATTCTGCTGCTGATCAAACACACAAACATCACCTTCATGGCGCATAGAAGAATCATATAAACCCGCAATGTTTCGACTATAAAGATAAAGATACGAATAAGTGAAATAGCCAGCAAAAACACTTAAGTTTGAGTGCCCATAACCATTGCCAATGTCCTGCTTGCGTGCGGGGTCAAACATCATTGCTAACCATAAACGAAAGCGTTCAGGATCTTTGATATCTTCATAAACATATTGCCACTGTTTTATCGGTTTCCATGGCTGATGCAAAATTGAGCGTAAGGCAAAGTAAGGGTGTTCGCGCATACCATACCCAGAAATACCCATGCCTGTTTGACGCAAAAACAGCCCTCCCTGACTTTCACAGCCAAAACCCCATTGCGACACATACCAGTCCCAAGGGTTACGAATCGAGCCCATCATGGCGCGCCCACTTTTTAAGAGTTCAAGCGATGCACGGTTATGCTTGCCTTCAATCACGCCACCTTCTTCAAGTTTGCGTAACATCCGAATCACATGTGTGCTGCCCGTCTTTTCCAACTCTAGGTAAACAAGTCTGTCAGAAATATACATGTTTAACGCTCTTTCAACCAACCACGCAAAAATCCCCACGCATAACATGTTTCACATAACACCCACAGCCATTTTCCTTGCAATAAACTCTTCAACATATTCAATGGGAAACGTAATATGCGTTGCCATAAAGGCACACGCAGCGTGAAATCACCATGTTCAGCAGGTGTTTCAATCACCCATTCAGGCGAATGAATATTGGCATAGGCTGCCTGATAACCATTGCGATACATTTGCCCAAGCAAGCCACCCCAAGTTTCAGGCGGTAAATGATGGTAAATAATATCAGGAAGCACCACAACACGGGCATCCGCTTCACGAAAGACTTGTCGTAAATAAGGATCCAGCCCACGTGGAATCACTTCATTTTCTCCACCAACTTTACGAAATAAATCAGCGCGCATAATCAAGCATGGATGCTCTGCCAAATCCGAATCAATAATTTCTTCCACAGGCTGCCAGCTACGACGCGGAACCTGAATCATCACTCGTTTTACAAATGGCGTTGCCCAATCTGGCACCGTATTATTACCACCTGCCATGCCAATATCGCTATGCGCATCCATAGCAGTAATCATTTTCGTAAACGTTTGAGCATCTGGCAGCGATGAATCATCATCCACTGTCAGCAAATATTTACCTTTTGCCATCGCCGCACAAATATTAATACCACGCCCTTGTCGTTTATCACCTTTAAGCACAATCAACTCAAAATCTTGCATATCCTGCTGCGTGAGTGATTCCATCAGTTTGACAAAATAACCACCACGATCTGCATCGGCAGTTGGGATAATCACAGAAAGGACTGGCGACTCACTTGCAGAAGCTACGAACCAACAAACACCGCTTGGATTATCATCATTGCGATAGCGCACCCAATCACGTTTTAATTCAGGCGAGAACCAGTCTGCTTCTTTAAATAATTGTTCAAAATTACGTGGCACATTCACCCCTTAGAACTGAAAATAAATAAATGGCGAACTATGTGTTGGTGACCACACCAATAATGCCATCACCAACCAAAACCATGCCGCAATATGCAGTATTTTTACCTTTTCCGATATAGGCAAGGATACGTGCCATGCTCCAATATGCTGCTGCTTGTATGCCATTACAATATGCACTGCTGCCACCAGTGCCAACAACCCCAACACTTGCGGCATCATCCAGCGTATACCTTCACCCGAGCAAAGCCCTGAAAAGTAGGATAAACTTGTTTCAAAATCTACACAGCGAAAGGGCACCCACGTAAGCAATACAAACAAAAAGCATAAACCCCAAGCTGGCAATGCTGGCATATCTCCACCCACCGCCTTCCAAGCACGGTGTACACATAATGCCAAACCATGCATCGCACCCCACAGCACAAAATTCCACGATGCACCATGCCACAAACCACCGAGCAACATGGTAATCATCAAATTAACATAAATCATGCTCGGCGCAACGCGACTACCACCCAAAGGAATATACAAATAATCACGCAACCAACTTGATAGCGAGATATGCCAACGCCGCCAAAATTCTGCAACCGATGTCGCTAAATAGGGCATGCGGAAGTTCTCTGGAAGCTTAAATCCCAACAGCAAAGCAATACCAATCGCCATATGCGAATAACCTGAAAAATCACAAAAAATCTGCACAGCATAAGCCAGCAAGCCCAACCACAGTGTTGCCGCATCATACAATGATGGCATCGCAAACACGGGGTCACAAAACATCGCCAACCTATCTGCAATAAAAACTTTTTGGATAAACCCCAAAGCAAAAATCTGCGCGCCAAGATAAATATAATCCCAGTTGACCCCCACATGTTGCTGCAATTGTGGCAAGAAATCTTTGGCGCGAACAATCGGCCCTGCTACCAGTTGCGGAAAAAATGCCACATACAAGAAAAACTCTTTTTTCGATGTGCAGGCACGAATATCACCACGCCACACATCCACCAAATAGGAAATAACCTGGAAAGTAAAAAAGGATAAACCAACAGGCAGGATAATATCCAAATTCTCAGCCTGAACAGCCAATAATACAGCAGCATTATCGATGAAAAAATTGGCGTATTTAAAATAGCCCAGCACCAACAACATACTAAAAATACCCAACCACAAAGCAGTATTCTTTTTTTGATGATGTTGATGGTTACGCTCAATCGCCATCCCACAGGCATAACCGACCCATGAAACAAAACCAAGCAGCAGCAAAAAGCGCACATCCCAAACCGCGTAAAAAGCATAGGAAAAGAGCAATAATACCCAAGCATGGAATCGTTTAGAGACAAGCCACAAGGCTGCAATAAGCCCTATGAAAAATAATAGGAAATCTACACTTGAGAAAATCATCGTAAAATCACACTGCGCTGCTCATCAAGCCAGTTCGCCAATATTTGATGTCCGTGAGCATTGATATGCCCTTTACCGTAATGCGTATTGGCAAAACCAATAGCAGGTTGACCACTTTTCTCAAAATCTTGGGCAAAGACTGCATTACTATCCAATACAGGAATACCAAGCTTGATAGCCTCGCTAGCCAATATCGTACGCCCTTGCCGAACACGTAAATGCACTTGTTTATTGGGTAGGTACTCTAACTCTGGCATCATTAATATACTTAATTTCACACCTGTTTTCTGTAAAGATCGAAGCACAAAGTGCCAGTGCTCCACTGCCTTTTGCAAATCTTTCCCCGCCAGTTCATGGCTTTTGCGTGCCACCTTCTTTTCATTGAAACCTGTCAGCCAAGCACGAATATCATTTTCATATTTCCATTTTAAGTGAGTAATCAATGCAGAATGCCCATAAAGCCATAATTTTAGCGGTGTAAAACGACTAGGCTTATCCACTGGTCGAACCAATGCCGTTAAGTCACCAGCTGCATCACGCCGCTCTTGTGCTGATAATATTTCATATAAATCACTAGCATTCACACATAATAAGACATGCGTTGGTTTTACAAGTGGCGCAAGCATATCATAGGAAATCAGTGATTTATCAGGTGCTGCCCCCGAACTTCCCGCATTAAACAACAGGCTATGTTGCCACTTGTTTCCCAAACGGCTAACAAAGTTCTCATCACGCATCACTTGATAAGCTTCTACAAACGAATCGCCTACCACAAACACGCGGTTTGTAGGCAACACTGTTGGAAGCGGCTCATTATTCAGCCCAAATTGGTCCAATGTAAAACGTGCATAACCCTCATAAGTACGTAAAATACTTGCATAAGGGGCATGCACATAACCCAAGCGTGGCTCAAATACTTCTTGGGCAGGGGATAATACAAAGAATCGTATAATCAATTCCCAAAGCAACAAAATAAATAATAATAAGCCTGCTATCTTCCAACGAAACATCAGTCCATCCACTCTCGAAACCACATCTCAAGCACAATCATACTCCAAATACGGTGTCCTAGCTCATAGCTTCCGCTTTGATGCAGACGTAATAACGCTAAGACCTTTTCAGGTTTAAAAATGCCACGCTGGGAGAAACTATCAGATACAAACAAGCTTTCTGCCCACTGTCCCAAGTCACCTCGCAACCATTCACCTATTGGAATGGTAAAGCCTTGCTTGCGTGGTTTTAAAATATCAGCAGGTAAATAACGTGCTGCTACTTTGCGCAATAAATATTTGCCCTGCCCATTTTTGAATCGTAGCTCTAAGGGCAAACACATTTCCCATTCTAGCAGCTTATGATCCAGCAATGGAACACGCACCTCCAGACCATGTGCCATACTCATGCGATCCACCTTAAACAATACATCCTCAGGCAAGTACCACTGTAAATCCACATGCGAGAAGCGTGATTCATCAGCCTGTAAAGCCAAAGCGTCAGATAAAACATCTATTGGCTCACTCAATAAGCTAGAGCGATAATCATCCGAGTATAAATGATGGCGAAAAGCCTGTGATGTTGTCATACGCCTGACATAACGCGCATCTTCATCATGCGAAATATCAAACAGCCCGCGCTGTAATAAACCCAATTTGCCCGTTTGATATGCCCACTCCCAACCAGTATAAGAAATATTCGGCAATAAGCGCGGTAAACTTAAAGCGCGACGTGTCCAGTCATAACCCAAAAATGGCTCATCGCCGCCATCCCCAGCCAAGACCACTTTCACTTTTTCACTGGCAACGCTGGATACCAAATAGGTAGGCAAAATTGAATTATCAAATAAAGGCTGCTCAAGGTGTTGCAAAAATATCGGTAGCTTTTCCACCAAATCTAGGCTCGCCACATGGGCATGATGTTCACTAGCAATATGTTCGGCGACCATCTTCGCCCAGCCGCGTTCATCACCGCCACCATCAAAACCAATCGTGAATGTTTTCAGTGGCACATCCATCTGCTTTGCAGCCATCGCACACACCAACGATGAATCAACACCGCCCGACAAAAAAGCACCAATATCCACATCTGCCAACAAGTGCGAAGCAACAGCATCATTAAGCCGCTTATCCAACTCATCGGTGAGCTCAAGCTCGCTCCCCTGCAATGTTTCACCATCCGGTAGCTGCCAATAAGGCTCAATGTGAATATTTCCAGCTTGCCAAATCAATGCATGGGCTGGTGGCAATACACATACACCTGTGAATATTGTTTGCGGACGAGGCACATAACCCAAAGCCAAATAAGCATCAATCATTGGGGTATTCAGCACCTTTGTAATACTTTCATGCTTAAAAATTGCTTTTATTTCCGAACCAAATACCAGTCCTTGATGATGCTCGGCATAAAATAACGGCTTGATGCCAACCCTATCCCTTGCCAGCAACATGGATTGTTCTTTTTCATCCCATAATGCAATGGCAAACATACCTGATAGACGCGCAAGAATAGCTTTTCCCCATTGCATATAACCATGCAAAATCACTTCTGTATCAGAATGCCCACGAAATGTGTGCCCTGCTCTTATTAACTGCTGTCTTAACTCTGGTGCATTGTAAATCTCACCATTAAAAACCATGTGCAGGCCTTGCTCCGACATGGGCTGCGCTCCAGCCTCACTTAAATCCTGAATCGAAAGCCGAGCATGTGCCAAGCCTGCATGCTCATCGAGCCAAGTTCCATGTGCATCAGGTCCTCGATGATGCAATACACTCGCCATCCCTAATAAAACAGCTTGTTTGCCCTCACCAACGTAGCCAGCTAATCCACACACTACTTCTTCACCAACACATTAAAGCCCGAGCAGTTTTCAAAAAAGAAATGTTGCCGAACGCGGTCGAGTTCAGGTTTTCGCCCCTGCAACACACGCAACAATGAATAAGCTCCAGCAATACACCACCAAGCTGGATAACGAACAAGCTTACTTAAAATACTACCTACAGGTGAGGTAAAACCACCCAAAAAACGCATGCTTACACCTGCATAACCATCATCAGCTGCCTGAATTTTAATCTGTGAAAAATTTCGACAAAGATAGCTTATACCACTTTTGGTAAAGCGAAAATAATCATCCGGTGATTCATGGTATGGATATAAAAACGGCACATAAAAGAATGCTTGCCCACCTTCTTGCAATACACGGTACACTTCATCAACCACCCGATGCGGCTCAGGCACATGTTCTAAAAGCGCCTCGCAATGTACAAATGGCATGGATGCCTCAGCAAAGGGTAAATACAAGGCATCACCCAATACATCGGGTTTTGCTGGTTCATCTATATCAAGCCCAATCGCCCCCGCAGGAAAATCCACCTGATAACGCGGCATCCGCCCACTACCTGCACTCCCCACAATCAAGACTTTATCATGTTTGAATAGCGATAGAGCGCGTTCTTTTAAGTTTTCTTGGGTTTGTTCCACAACTGATTCAAGCATCACTATTCTCCACCAAGGTTTGCATTCTCTTGTTTAAAATTTCTGCTGAATAAGCCCAAGAACCATGCCTTACAATCTCATCACGCATCGAAGACAAACATAGCCGATGGTTCACAATCTTTACGACAGCATCCACCAATGGCATGGATGATTCAGGCTCAATATAAGCACACGCACTCTCAGCAAATGGATAAGGCTCACCTTGAATATGTGATAATACTACAGGCACTTCACACGCCAAGTATTCACGGGTTTTCAAAAAACCTGCCTCACCCATTTTTTGCAAACGCTCTTTGGGCTGTAATGCCAACATCACATCACAAGCATTGATATATTGAGGTACTTGAGCATTGGGCACCGCACCAATAAAATGTACAAATGCGCTGATGCCTAAAGTATCAGCTAGTCTTTCCATCTCAACTTTACGCTCGCCATCCCCAACCATTAAAAAATAAACCTTACGGTTTACGGCTTTTGCAATGGCTTTGTATGACTCAAAAATCGTCTCCATATCATGGTAAAAATCAAAGCTTCCTACATAACCAATATATATAGCATCCGATTCAAGCCCCAATGACTGCCGACAATCTTGTTGGTTCAATGGGCAAAACACATCAGGGTCAACACCATTCTCCACTACCATAATCTTATCATCAGCAAGTTGGTAATGCCTCATCATCCTTTGCTTTAAAGCTTCATACGGCACAATCACAAGGCTGCTTGCTTCCATGATTGCCGCTTCCATTTTTTCCACCATGCGTATTTTCCAAGTTGCTGCCCCGCCTGTTTGATAGTTTTCTAATAAAAAACCATTCACTTCACACAATACAGGCACAGAGAACTGCTGACATAAACGATACAATGCAGGAAACGTAGATATTTGGCGCGTATAAACCACATCCCAACGCTTTTCTTGCAACTCCTTTTTGAGTTGTCGGTATATACGCCGCTGAAAAAACCAATCCCCCAGCAAACGGATACCCGAATACGGCAACCATACATGTGGAAACTCAAATTCAGGCATGACATCTCGCGTACGCGGCGCACGCAGTAAGACTTCACAACCAAATCTATGCCAATGTTTCAAGAATTGACTGACATGAATTTGTGGGGCTTTATGCGGCGCAAGATCACCATCGGTAAGATATAAAATTCTCATCGTCATGCTCTTATGCAACCTGCTTATACAGCTTTAATAGTTGTTTGTTCAAAGCTTCAATATCAAAGTTCTTGCACACAAAATCATACCCTTTAATGCCGTCATAGCCCTTGTTTTGGTGGGCTTGCAAGCAATCAATGATTGCTTGTGCCAAGGCATCGCTATCCTTTTCTTTTACCAGTGATACTCCATCAGGCACACTTTCAGCAATGCCACCGCTATTGGTTGCAACCACAGGCAACCCTGATGCTTGTGCCTCTAATAAAACCATCCCCTGCCCTTCTTCAGCACCATCATGCCCACGCACCGATGGCATCACAAATATATCGGCACCATGATACATATCTACCAGCTCATCTTGGCTCTTTAAACCACAAAATCGTATACTGTCTTGTAATTTCAAGTCTCTCACTTGCTGCTCTAGCTGCTCTCGCAAAGGGCCATCTCCCACCACATCATAACGCAACTCTGGAAAGACCTCTTTCACACGCTGCATCGCAGCGATGGCATAGGCAAAACCTTTTACTTCAACCAAACGCCCAACACTGATAAGCACGGGCTTATCACTCACACTCGTCCGAGGCTCCTTAAAGCCCCATTTTTCGACATCAACACCTACCGCAATACGATGAATTTTATGATTCGCACAGCCCAGCATCTCAAGCTTTCGATGAATAAACAATGAACTAACAATAAAACCATCACCCAACTTAAAAAGCTGCTCATAATAATGTTTGCCCAATAAATGCGGCACGACATTGGCATCAAAACCATGAAAGGATGTTACAATTTTGCCTTGCAAAAAGCCTGCCTGCCGCAAACGTACCGCCATTAAGCCATTGGGTCCAAAATGCGCATGAATCACATCATATGTACGTCCACCACGTAATGAAAAAGCTACAAAGAATAATTCAACCCATTCACCTAAAGGCATATCTCGACGCATATTAAACAATGCCGAGGTGCGCTGCCTATCGCTATACAATAGAAATATAGCCAAATAGCAGGCTTTGAAGACACGCCATAATTTCACATCAGGGACAGTCGGGCGGAATGACACATATTTGAGTATGCCATACTTATCCAACAAGCTATGACGCATCCGTGTCGAACCCTGCCAAGCATGAACCTCTACATCCTGATTTGCCGCAAACATGCCTGCAATTTGATGCAGCACAAATGTTTCCGAAGCACTCGGAAAATCACCTAAAAAATAAGCAATGCGCAAAGGCTTAGACATGTACAGGAGGCTCTAATGTTTTGATGATCTTGGCTGGTACACCTGCCACCAATACATATGCAGGCACATCTTTTGTCACCACCGCCCCCGCAGCAATCACTGCGCCCTCGCCAATATGTACGCCTGGCATAAGCATTGCCCCAGCACCAATCCAAACAAAATCATCCACGCGAATAGCTGTACTACTCACATCTCTAAAACCATGAGTATCATGGGATAAGCTATGATTCACTGTTTCAAAGCTGACCCTAGGTCCAACAAGCACTCCGTTACCCAAGCTAACCTTGGCAAATGCACAGGCAAAACGCACTTCAGAATTAATAAAACAATGATCCCCTATATAAATGTGCTTGGCAGCCGTTAGCGGTCGAATCACAAGCGGCGACCAAAACTTGCTACCTACACCAATATGCATACCACTCATACGCAAACAAAAACGCCGCCAGCGGTTACAAACTGGCAACATCGGCACCACATTAGCAAACCATAACCAGAATGCCTTTAACACGCTGGATAACCCATTTCTTGCAAGCGAGCATTCATCACTTTCGCCATGCTTTGCAAATCTTCTACGGACAACTTTTGACGACCCTTTCCCATATGCTGCGAGGAAATAGCCTCATTGGCATGCTGGTAATGTGCATAATGCTGCATATCACCCATACCCGATACATGCTCCCGTTGCTCAATCATATACATCTCAAAATCCAATTCTAAAAATGCACAAATACGCTTCATCTCATCTATAGGATTACAACTTAACTTCTCATATCGCGTTTCCAAGCAAGCATCTACATGTTTGATAGAAAACTCACGTGCCAACTTGACTGTATCACACCAGCGCCCTGCTGCACTCTCAATGTTTGTAATCAACCCTGTGGTTATATATGAATGCACTACATCCACACCATCTCGTAATAAATGAATAAATTTAGCCTTGGGAAACACTGCATAAATATCATCTAGCGCAAAGGTATTGATAGGTGTTTTATCCCCCCAACGTTCACAAGCTACACCCGTTTGCTCAGCATGATAACGGTAAAACATATCCAAGATTTTTGCCAAGCTACGTTCAGCTTCAGGCAAGCTTAATAAATCAGGCAATAAAGGTCTTAGGCTGATTTGAAATGTTTCAAATTCAGGGTGTAATTCAAACAAAGCCATGCATTGTTTTACCAAGGTCGGCCATTCTAAATAGGCATTGCGACGATAAAGCTCAATCACTTGCGATAACACATAGGTCTCTGGGGGAATATGCACCTGTTTTGATGCCACCAACATTCGACGTAATAAGGTTGTGCCTGAACGACCAGAACCAATGATAAAAAACGGGCTTATATTTTCATTGCGATGCAAAGGATAAGGCTTGCGCGTAAGAATCTTACCCAATCTTGCCGCCATATCATGCCATGCCGCCAACCTGCTCATGATAACTCCTTACGCTCTTTTAAGCTTACCAACAACTGCCCTATTTCTGCCCATTCACGCTTAAGTGGTGCAAGCAAGAATAAACCTAACAATAAAACCAACAACATACCAAAAGCACTCACAAACAACGTTTGCCACGCCAGCAAGCTTTCCCCCAACTGCACAACTGTAAACCCCACCAGTGCCAAACATAGGCTTAAACTTGCAGGTAAAAGCATGGCTCGACATAAGTCTGTCAGCGTAATGGCTGTACCAGCCAATACATAGCGAAAATGAAAATATCGACTGGCATAAATAACCAATAAAAATGCCCATGCCATACCTACCGCTCCCCACGGTAGGGCACAAACAAAAGCCAAGAGCATGGCTGGAGCCATCATCATATTCCAGCGCAACATGCGTCGCCCTTGCCCACGCGCCATCAATATCCAGCCCATAGTATTATTCACAGCTAATATCCAACCTGCACATGCTAGAATCACCACAATCGGTATAACATCCAGCCATTGATTTCCCAGAAATATCTTTACCACAGGTTCGGCTAATACTGCCAACGATGCCATTAATGGCATCGTTGCATAAGCAACGATTCTCACCAAAAGTAAAAAAGTCCGTCTAAATCCCACAGCATCGGATTGCATACGGCTTAATGTCACTACTGCCACACGGGTTAAGGGCGCAAGAATTTGCCGTATCGGCAACATCAGCATTTGCATCGCTGTACTGTACAAACCCAACGCATGTGCCCCTGACCACCAGCCCAACAAAATCTGATCCGATTGTTTGGATAAATATTGAATCACATTAGAAAACGTTAATTCACTACCAAACACCGCCATTTTGCGCACACCTACTTTCAAAGAAGGCAATGATGGCAGCCATTCCATCACAACCCATAACAACACAACCCGCACAACAATCGCCACCACCTGCATCCAAACCATTGCCCAGTAGCCCGCTCCTGAAATCGCTAACAACACGGCTGTTGCTGCCGCACATAAAAGTCCTAAGACTTCTATCACAACTAGCCCTCGAAAACGCATTTGGCGACGCATCAAAGCTTCATGCTGAATCGCCAAGCCTCCCAGTACAAAAACTAAAGATAATACCTGCACAATCTCCAACAGGCGAGGCTCATGAAAAAATAACACAATAAAAGGTGCACTAAAATATAAAATGCTCGCCAATAACAAGCCAATCAGCGCATTCAACCAAAACAACAAACTAACTTGCTCATGTGTGACTGTTTCTTGCTGTATGGTCGCAACTGAAAAACCTGCATCCTTGAATAGGACAAAGAAATTCACGATAATCATCACCATCGCAACCAAACCAAAATCTTCTGGCACAAGTATATGGGCGAGCCAGATAGTTACCGCCATATTCAGTATAAATTTCACTAACTGTGCGGCAAATGTAATCACACCACCGCGTACAGAGGCATGTTTTAGCTCAGCCTGCGTTAGACTTTTCTCAGTCCAGCGACTCATTGATTTAACTGGACAACTGTTCCCACAACACCCGCTGATCCAGTGCGCGCGCCAAGGTATATTCATCCAAATATTCCAATTCACCACCTTCAGGCACACCGCGTGCAATACGTGATACTTTCACATCAGAGGTGCTATAACGACGTGCAGTGAAATGTGCTGTTGCTTCACCATCCACCGTGGCACTGGTTGCCAAAATAAGCTCTTGAACCACCCCCGATGCCACACGTTTATCCAATGCTGCAAAGTTTAATTGTTCCGCTCCCATACCATCTATAGGGCTTAATCGCCCATGCAATACATGATAATGCCCCGTAAAGCCTTGTCCGCGCTCAAGCATTAAAACATCCACTGGCTGCTCAACCACACAAACCACCGAGCCATCACGCCTCACTTGATCACATACCGTACAATGTTGATGTTCGGCAAAGCTTCCACAACGCGAGCAAAAGCCCATTGTTTGATGCAAACCAGCCAACGTTCCTGCTAGCTGTTTCACTTCTTCTTCGGGTTTGGATAACAAATTCAGACTTAAACGCATGGCAGTCTTTGGACCGATACCTGGCAAGCCGCTTAATTGCTCGACCAACTGCGCCAAGGGCAAAGGCATGCCTGGGAAATGCTGTATCAAAGCGAAAAGCCTGGTGGTAATGGCAAACCTGCCATCAATTTTTGCTGCTCTTCTTTGGATTTTTCTTCGGCAATTTGGCTCGCTGCATTCACCGCTGCTGCCACCAAATCTTCAATCAATGACTTATCTTTTTCTTCCCATAGCTCATCTTCAATCACAATGGATTTCACCTGTCGATCACCCGACATCATCACCTTCACCATGCCGCCACCTGACTCACCACTGACTTCAATCTTCGCCAGTTCTTCCTGCAAACCTTTCATATTAGCTTGCATTTCTTGGGCTTTTTTCATCATTTTACCAATATTCATCATGACTCATTCACTCCATTTTCTTTCGCCGCTGGCTGTACATCCACCAAACGGCAATCCAGTTCTTGTTTTAATCGCTGTACCGCAGGATCTTGTTCAGCCTCCTGCCATACACGCTTTTTCTCTTCATCCGCATGTCGGGCTCGAACTGTAGAAATTGTTTCCACATGCCCACCCTGCGATTTGTTTTCCCACAACACATCACGCCTCAGCCATGTTTCAAAGGCTTTACGCTCTTGCGCTACAATAGCTCGCTGCTGATGTGCATCCAGTGCCAAACGCACCTGCGATGCTTGATATTCAATACAAATCACATGCTCCAACAAAGCCGTTATACCTGGTCGAACATGGCTATATGCCTCAACAGCATCTTCCCAACGCTCATAAGATGGCTGCACTTTTTCGGTTACTTCAGAGTTTTTTCTTTCAACCACAGGAACTACAACACTAGGCTCAGCCTTCACCAACTCCGCCCGCTCCGTAACCACTGTTTCAGATTTTTCAGTCCTCGCATGACTTACCGAAGAAGCCTCTTGCCCAGGCTTTTTTTTCTGCAAAGAGTGATTACCTTCAAGCAGTGTATTCAAATGACACAAGCGCATGGCAATCATTTCCACGCCACGTTGTTCATCTACCAAGCCCAAGTCGCGCAGCCCATGAATCAACACCTGATAGCGCATATCCAAACCTTCAGAAGAACACTGCATAACAGCTTGTTCAAGCCATTGCTGGGTCTGCTCCGATGGCACATCTGAAATCAAACTACCATCCACTTTCATGCAGGCTACTTGATGCCATAATTCCGACAATGACAGCAACAATGCTCGTGGCGCACTACCTTGCATGGCTGCCTGTCGCACGGTCAATACTGCTGCCTCTGCATCACCTTCTACAATAGCATCGGATAATTGCTGCACCACTTCAGGGCCAATCATCCCCAAAGCCTGACGCACATCCTCCGCCTTAATATTCTCATTCGCATAAGCCAATACACGTTCAGTTAACGATAGTGCATCACGCACACTACCATCTGCGGCACGCGCAATGGTCAACAATGCTTCTAACTCTGCTTCAACAGACTCTTTTGTTAATACATGTTTTAAATAATCTGCTATTTCCTGCACACCCAAGCGTCGCAAATCAAAACGCTGACAGCGCGATCTCACGGTTACAGGTAACTTTTCCGATTCAGTCGTGGCTAAAATAAATAATACTTGCGCAGGCGGTTCTTCAAGCGTCTTCAAAAGTGCATTAAATGCTGATTTTGAAAGCATATGCGCTTCATCAATAATATATACTTTATACGGCAAACTCACAGGTGGATAACGCACACCATCAAGAATTTCGCGCATATCATCTACGCCCGTATGGCTAGCAGCATCCATTTCTTGTACATCCAAATGACTTCCAGCCGCAATCGCCACACATGCATCACACTTACCACAAGGCTCACCATCATGTTGATCAGAACAATTCACCGACATTGCCATCAAACGTGCAATGGTCGTCTTGCCAACACCACGAATTCCCGTCAGCAAATAAGCATGTGCCAAACTATTTGAGCTTAAAGCATTTTTAAGGGTGCGAACCACCACATCCTGACCCACAAGATCAGCAAAACATTGTGGCCGCCAGCGTCGAGCCAATACCAAATAAGACATGCGAAAATCTTACAACAAGCGCATACAAAAAGCATCCAGAAAAGGATAGCATCGATGATGCTTGACTCCCCCCCCCCACACACTTAGCTTGCAATAATTGGTGCTTTCTTAAACACCCTTAAAAATAGTAAGGAGAATGAATTAATATGAAAACTTTTTTTAACGTGGCTGCTGCCAGCATTATCGTGGCTTTTGCGACAGTGAATGCACAAGCTTCAGAAGTGAAGCCTTATGTGGGTATTGGTTTGGGAACTTTCACCACCGATTTCGGCTCTGGCTTGAAAACCAGTTCAACTTTTGGCGGCTTCCTGAAGGGAGGGGCTGATTTCAACCCATATATTGGTGCAGAGTTACGCATTGGTGGAATCAAATCATCAACGGTAAGTAATACAGGAGGCGTGTCATCCAAAGTAAGCTTTATCTCTTATTTGATAAAACCACAGTTTCCCATTGCAGAACAAGCCAGCATCTATGGACTTATTGGTGCGACAACGGCTAAAGTAACTGTCACTGGAGGCGGAAACCCATCCACAAGTCAGACAAAAACTCAAGTCAGTTTCGGCGCAGGATTTGAGTATAAAATCCAAGATGCTATTTCTATTGGCGCTGAATATGTACAATATTCAAATAAAGCAGACAGCTCTCAGAATTTTAAAGCTAAAATCAGAGGCATTTCCGCAACCGCTAATTATCACTTCTAAAAACAACAAGCCCGACCAGCCTTTAGGCTGATCGGGTTTATTTAGGTTCCTCTAAACATGGGCAGCGACAAGCTTCAACCAACGTGCAGTCAATACCTCCGCACGCTCTTTTGGTTTCGCGGTCAACAAAGCCTCTTTTAATTCCTGCACATGAGCTTCAGAAATATGATAAACTCACCCTTAGTTCAGGAAAACAACACACAACTCAAGCTATCCACACCTCTGAGGTGACAATTTTCTAACATGGAATTAAACACTTATAAACCATAGTTCCGAATCATTTATATCTTGGCTTGTAATATGCTTATGCTCATACATGAGTAAACAATTACAAATTAACAATACATCTTCTTGCTACACCGCTATTTATTTGTTCTATGTCCCCAAGCTGATGCTCAAGACACTAAAGTCGTGTTTATTCAGAGCGACAGATAAGTCTCGCAACTATTTTAAAGCACAAAGAAGGTCAACCTATTTTCCAAAAAGCAACAAGCTTGGTGTGTCTACAGGGCTATCACTTTTATTGCTGCTTATAAGTGTTTCTATGCTATCTAGCGTTGACCATGCCGAAGCGGGTAGTTTGCATGCGCTACTAAATGGCAAAGCGATTCACCTTGAATCTGCCCCAGCCAGCCAAACCTATAATGAAGATAATTGGGGCGGTGGCCTGCAATATGATTTTGACCCATGGCATGAGAACTGGATTCCCTTTGTGAGTGCATCAGGGTTTCTTGATTCCAATTCAAATGCTTCTTATTATGCAGGTGGGGGCATTGTGCGGCGTTTTACAGTTTCTGAAAAGCTGGATAACTTGCACGTTGATGCGGGAGTTGTTTCTTTCCTCATGACACGAAAAGGATTTCGTAATAACAAACCATTCCTAGGGTTATTACCTGTACTCTCTATAGGGACAGAATACGTATCAGTCAATATGACCTACATCCCAAAGGTTGAGCCTAAAATGGTGGCATTGTTTTTTTTCCAACTTAAAATAAAGATGCTAGACTTCTAGACTTTCCATCAGGGAGGTGCTGATTAACTCAATGCATGGTGTTTATGCGCCCAAAATTACCAACGCTGGCGTTGGCAAACTTAACAATAGCGGTGCTATTACTTGCGCTTGCCGCCTTGGGGTTGAAAATTTTGAATCGCATATCCACTCATCCAGAGTTAATCAGCACCTCCCTAGGTACTGTATTCCCCAAACTCTCAGAAGTATCCAATAAAAGTTTGGCTAACCCTGCGCTCAATGAAAATACAGAAGTGTTTTAGTTTCTGAGTAGAGCCTGCTTAATACCGGGTACCTCGAAAAACCTCGGCACTTCGCCAAACTTGTGCTTTTCACCCCTAGCTGCGTTGAATAAAATGGACAATAGCGATGATATTACTCATTTTACTGCACCTTGCTATGAGCGAAAATCAACGTCGTTTAATTCGTGCGAGGTTTTTCGAGGTGCCCTAGCCTCTAAACATGGGCTGCGACAAGCTCCAGCCAACGTGCAGTCAGCACCTTCGCGTGCTCTTTTGGTTTCGCGGTCAATAAAGCCTCTTTTAATTCCTGCACATAAGCTTCAGGAATATGATAAATCGCACCTGATGTTTCCATACCTGCAGGCGTTTCCAGCAATCTTAAAGCAACAACATCATCCTCTTCAAACATGCGGCTGGCATAACTATCAACAATAACAATTTCCTTACCCTTATCTTTCAAAGCGTCACACACAGTAAAGCTTTGACCTGCCTGACAAGCTGTTACTTGATACAATTGCAAGGCACAGGTTGGTAGTTGCTTCAAATAATCACGTTGAGCATCATTCAAGCCCAGATCATCCGCAGCAAGCACCAATGTCAATGCACAGGACTCGCCATCTATATCTAAGAAGTTTCCTTCTGATAATAATTGTTCTAACAAGTTAATGTCATGGATACTGCGAATTCTTGCATCCGCACTGGCAATACCAGCCCTTTGCTCATCCGATATACCATCAAGCCAAACCTTCTCAACCCAAGCTTCAATCGCTTCGCTGTAATGCTGATTCAGCCAAGTCAATGCAAGCTGAACACCTTCTTTGCGCCCCAAACTTGCCACGCTCTGCTCACGTTTTTGAAGCATACAGCACTTTTTATATTTCTTGCCGCTGCCACATGGGCAAGGCTCATTGCGTTGAACTTTAACAGTCACTTTAGAATCCTTTATCGAAATTAACCAGCGAGAAGCGGCTAAAGCAGCCGCTTCTCAACATGGTAATTACTGAATATCTTTATCTGGTACAATCAACATTTCAACACGACGGTTAAGTTGACGGCCTGCTTCTGAATCATTGCTAACACGCGGTTGTGATTCACCACGCCCTTCCGTAGTCACACGCTGCGGGCTCACCCCCGCATCTTCCAAGCTCCATGCCACGGCATTGGCACGATCTTCAGATAAACGCTGATTGTATGCCGCTGAACCTACATTATCAGTATGTCCAATAATACGAATGCTTGAGCGCGGATAACGCTGTAAAATATTCGCCACCTTGTCCAAAGTACGGCTAAACGCTGGCTTTAATGCAGATGAATTGAAATCAAATGATACTTCAGAGTTCATGGTTATTTTAAGGTTTTCATTTTTCAAACGTTCCACTTCAATTTGATTAGCACGGCGCTCAGATGCCAGTGTACGTTCAAACTCTGCCTGCTGTTTATCCATATAGATGCCTGTACCAGCTCCAAGCGCACCACCAACAGCTGCTCCAGCTAATGCGCCACGTAATGCGCCGCCAGAATGGTCACCTTGATAGCCAATAATCGCACCCAATAAAGCACCTGCAGCTGCACCACCAGCAGCATTTTGTTTGGTATGCTTGTTTGGATCATCAGGGCCTGTCACACATGCGCTGAGAAGTAAGACTGTCGCCATCAATATATATTTTTTCATTTCAACTCTCCTGTTTATAAATCCGCATAAACCACTAAAACTCAATACATCTGCAAGTTTGATACTTTTCTCAATTTGCTGCAAGCACCCTCATAAAGAAATTTTTACACCCTATCATTACACTCAACAGCCCGCTTTAAAACAACCAAGCTGCTTCTTTCTTACGTTTTCCCTCATAATCACGAATCACTTCAGCATTCTGCAAGGTCAACGCAATGTCGTCCAAACCATTTAACAAACAATGTTTGCGAAAGTCATCAACTTCAAAACGAAAGGTTTGTCCACTTGGCGTAGTTACGGCTTGCGCTGCCAAATCAATACTAAGCTTATAACCTTCTGCCGCCTGTGTTTCAGAAAACAACACATCCATTTCGTCATCACTTAATACAACTGGCAACACACCATTTTTAAAACAATTATTATAAAAAATATCCGCAAAGCTCGGTGCAATCACACATGAAATGCCATAATCCAAAATCGCCCACGGCGCATGCTCACGTGACGATCCACAACCAAAATTCTCGCGTGCCAGCAAAATCTGCGCACCCTGATAACGCGACTGATTCAGTACAAAGTCTTTTTTTAATGGTCTATTTGTGCAGTCCATTTCAGGTTGACCGACATCTTTATAACGCCATTCATCAAATAAAAAAGGACCATAACCTGTACGTTTGATACTTTTTAGAAACTGTTTTGGAATAATCGCATCAGTATCCACATTGGCACGATCAATTGGTACAACCAGTCCGTTTAACGTTGTAAATGCTTGCATGACTTAACTCCAATTCCGAATGTCTACAAAATGACCTTTAATCGCCGCTGCCGCTGCCATCGCTGGGCTTAATAAGTGCGTGCGCCCACCCGCACCCTGACGACCTTCAAAATTACGATTGGATGTAGAGGCACAACGCTCACCATTGTTCAAACGATCTGCATTCATTGCCAAACACATCGAACAACCTGGTTCACGCCACTCAAAACCTGCCGCTTTAAAAATCACATCCAAGCCTTCTTCTTCCGCCTGTTTTTTCACCAAACCTGAACCAGGAACCACCATTGCCAACTTTACATTACCCGCAACTTTATGACCTTTAGCAATAGCTGCTGCTGCACGAAAATCTTCGATACGTGCATTGGTACAAGAGCCAATAAACACTTTATCAATCAAAATATCTGACATCGGCGTATTTTCTTTTAGCCCCATATATTCAAATGCACGTGTCCAACCTTCACGTTGCACATCATCTTTGGCATCTGCCAAGGCAGGTGTTGAGCCAGTAATCGGCACAACCATTTCAGGGCTGGTTCCCCATGTTACCTGCGGCACAATATCAGCGGCATTTAAATTTAATTCTTTATCAAAGACAGCATCCGCATCCGAATATAATTCACGCCATGCTGCTTCCGCCTGCTGCCACACATCGCCAGTCGGCGTTGATGGGCGACCTTTCACATAATCAATGGTCACATCATCCACGGCCACCATGCCACAACGCGCCCCAGCCTCAATGGTCATATTGCATAAACTCATACGTCCTTCCATGCTCAATGAGCGAATCGCCGAGCCTGCAAATTCAATCGCATAACCCGTACCGCCAGCCGTACCAATTTCACCAATGATATACAATGCAACATCTTTACCTGTAATACCTACTGACAAATCACCATCGACAGAAATACGCATGACTTTCGGCTTCTTCTGAATCAATGTTTGAGTCGCCAAAACATGCTCAACTTCCGAAGTGCCAATGCCCATCGCAATCGCGCCCAATGCGCCATGCGTGGATGTATGTGAATCGCCACATACCACAGTCATACCTGGCAAAACCAAACCTTGCTCAGGACCAACTACATGCACGATTCCCTGACGAATATCACCCATAGAAAATTCTTTAATGCCAAACTCTTTGCAATTCGCATCCAATGCTTCGACCTGTGTTCTTGCCACAGGATCTGTAATACCAAACTCTAACCCAGTCGTTGGTACATTATGATCAGGTGTTGCCACAGATGCGCTTACGCGCCAAGGCTTGCGCCCTGCCACTCTCAAGCCTTCAAATGCTTGCGGGCTGGTCACTTCATGCACCAACTGCCGATCAATATACAATAATACGGAACCATCATCATTGGCTTTCACCACATGCTGCTGCCAAACTTTTTCAAACAATGTCTTGGACATGCTCACTCCCTAACATGGAGGGCACCTCGAAAAACCTCGGCACTTCGCTAAACTTGTGCTTTTCACCCCTAGCTGCGTTGAATAAAATGGGTAATAGCGATGCTATTACTCATTTTATTGCGCCTTGCTATGAGCGAAAATCAACGACGTTTAACTCGTGCGAGGTTTTTCGAGGTGCCCTGGAACAATAGACGACCGTGACCGTCTGGGCGACATAGTACCCAAAACAAAAAAAAGGGCGACCCAAGGCCGCCCATTTATTTTAATTCCATCACTATCAGAACTTTTCTCAACAGTAATTTCTCTCTTACCACAAAACTTGGATACTGCCCTCACTACAAAAAACTAAGATTGTGGCACAAGCAAAACAATATCAATACGGCGATTTTTCTCTCGACCTTTCAATGTTTCATTATTGGCAATCGGTTTTTCCTCACCAAAACCTACAGATTCAACGGTACGAGACTTCTCAAGCTTCGCCATTAAATAAGCTTTCACCGCCTCTGAACGTCGCTCTGATAATGCCTGATTATAAAGATTGCCACCTGCCGAATCTGTATGCCCTTCCACACGTATCGAACGATCCGAGAACATTAAAATCGACTGTACTGCTGCATCAATCATAGTGTAAGTATCTGGTGGAATCACAGCACTACCACTGCGAAAATTTAATCGTTTCATACGCAAAATAACATCCGCATCGGGTGTCAAAAGAATTTCAACATCATTAGGGTTAAACAACTTGGTGAGCCGCTTAATTTTTTCTTCAGCGTCCCTCTTAATTTGTAACTTCCTGCGTAATTCATTCATGCTAGCAAGATCGCCTTCATAAACACCTAGCTTCGCATTTAATGAAGCTATCATTTTATCAGAGTCTTGAAGCTGTTTGTTATAACTGTCTTGCATGCGTGCCACTGCCTGCTGCAACATCAAAGCTTGCTGTTCAACGCTATCTGCGCCACTAAGCTCAATACCAAGATCTTTGCCCAGAGCACTCAGACGCGCTTCTTCTGCATCACGCAATGTCTCAACCATGGATGGATTTTCACGTATATGACGACCCAATTTTGCCACTTCAATCGCACGCTCGGCTTTAGACTGACCTTGTTCTGCAAGCGCATGCATTTTCACCTGCTTATCTGGGCTATCTTTCACCAAACGCTCAATTTCTCTTCTCAAAGCAACCGCTTCACCCGTCGCTTTGGGAGCATACTCTCTAGCTTTTAACTTACGCCCTTCAGCCACTTTCAATACCACAGGGCGCACAAACTGCTTGCGTAGGGAAACAACTTGCGCCGAACGAAGGGTTTGCAAAGCAAATTTAGCTCGCTCCTTTGCCCGTTCCATATTTCCATCTTCAACATACTCAACAACACGGTTAAAATCTTGTTCCGCACGCAGCACCAAATCATCACGTAAGTAACTTGCATCGGTCATCTGCATACGATCTCGAGATTCCACTAACCTTGGAAATTGTGAACTCATCGTCTGCACAGCTAAAATCGCCCGATCAAGCTCATTGGCACTTTCATCTAAAGATTTTCTAGCTTTATCACTTTTGCCCATTTGAATATATTCTTTAGCCTCTGCCAAAGATTTTTTTGCATCACTATAATGACTGGGTGAAAATTCAGCGGCTCGAAGCTGCTCTGCTTCTCCCATGCGTTTTTCCACATCATCCATGCTCGTAGCGCATGCTGCCGATGTAAAAAACATTAGCATAAAAGAAGTAATAAAAATACGTAGTAACAGAAATATATAATGAAACATCAAAAGCTCCCTAATCATTAAAATAGGGATTTTACAAGCTTCACTTTATGAAAAAATGACCCGCATCACAAAATAAACAACTTTATCCCAAGAACCGATATTGACTTTGGATATAGGGTGTAATCACTTGCTTTGTATGGTATTTCAAGAAATCATGTAGTCACCTCACTGGTAATCAGTGATTTCTTGGAATGTCAGGCGAATCAAAGGCTTGCGATATGTGCCGAATATCAATGTCGGGTCTTGGGTTTATTGTCTAATCGCACACAAGAATCAATCTAAGACTTGAATAAGTGACTCACATGCTTTCTTAGCATCATCGAAAATCATCATGGTTTTATCCATGTAAAACAAATCATTATCCAAACCTGCATAACCCACAGATAAAGAACGCTTGATAACCAATACATGTGCGGCCTTAGAAACTTCCAAAATTGGCATGCCATAAATAGGGCTGGTTGGATCAGTTTTCGCAGAAGGGTTGGTCACATCATTCGCACCAATCACCAGCACCACATCAGTATCGGCAAACTCAGGATTAATCTCATCCATTTCATGCACAATATCATACGGCACATCGGCTTCTGCTAAAAGTACATTCATATGCCCTGGCATACGCCCTGCCACAGGATGAATGGCAAATTTCACCTGCACGCCCTGTTTCAATAATATATCCACAACTTCTTTGAGCGCATGTTGCGCACGTGCCACTGCCAAGCCATAACCAGGCACAATGACTACGCTGCGTGCATTTTGAAGTAAAAAGGCAGCATCTTCTGCCGCACCTGATTTAAAAGGTCGGTCTTCTCTGGCACCACCTGCAGCTGCAGCAGGTGCATCGCCACCAAAACCACCCAGCAAAACATTAAACAATGAACGGTTCATGGCTTTGCACATAATATACGAAAGAATAGCACCCGATGAACCTACCAAGGCACCAGCAATAATTAGCATATTATTGCCCAGCGTAAAACCAATCCCTGCTGCTGCCCAACCCGAATAGGAGTTCAACATCGATACAATCACAGGCATGTCTGCACCACCAATAGGAATAATCAGCAATACACCCAAGAGCATCGCAATAGCCAGCATAATCAAGAATGGTGTCCATGATGGCTCAATGCAAAACATCACACCCGCAGTAATCATTACAATGCCCAACAATAAATTTATCAAATGCTGACCTGCAAACGTCACAGGGCTACCTGATAGTGAGCCATGCAATTTACCAAAGGCAATCAAGGATGCGGTAAAAGTAATCGCACCAATAAATGTCCCTAAGAATAATTCAATCCGACTAGCAACATGTAAACTTCCCGTTGCATCAGCAATACCATAACCAACAGGATTAGCAAAAGCAGATACCGCAATAAATACCGCCGCCAAACCAACCAAAGCATGCATAAATGCCACTGTTTGTGGCATATGTGTCATGGGTACTTTCTTCGCCGTCACTGCACCAATCAAGCCGCCCACTGCAATAGCTGCAAAAATCCATGCGTAATTCTGCACCGATGATAATTGCAAGGTTACAACCACTGCAATAAACAGGCCGACCATGCCAAAGGTATTACCACGACGTGATGATTCAGGCGATGCCAAACCTTTGAGTGCTAAAATAATTAAGACCGATGCGACCAAATAGGCCAATGCCACCATATTTGCGGATAACATAACTTCCCCTTTACCTTATGTGTCTTACGAGCGTTTTTTAAACATGGCAAGCATGCGCTGTGTCACCATAAAACCGCCAAAAATATTCACCGATGCAAGTCCAACAGCAATCAAACCCAACACTGTTGCTAAATTCATTTCAAGAGGCCCACCCGCAATAATCGCCCCGACAATCACAATACTGGAAATCGCATTGGTGACGCTCATCAACGGCGTATGCAAAGCTGGTGTTACGTTCCAAACAACATGATAACCAATAAAAATAGCCAATATAAAGACAGAAAATGACATCACAAAGGGATCAGCTACCTGACTTGCTTGTGCAGCGTGACCTACAGCATCACTCATTAAAGTATCAGACATTGTTTACTCCTTCTCGCCCAATAATTGCGGTTTTAGAAACTCGCCATCTTTACAAATCAATGATGCTGCAATCACCTCATCATCCATATTGATGTTGAAGCTGACTGGCTCATCGTCTGACTCCCCATCTGATTCAGCAGCCAACATCGGAGAGATAAAATTGAATACATTGCGTGCAAACAGCTGGCTAGCATCGGTTGCCATCAAGGCTGGAATATTACTTATACCAACCAAGGTCACACCATCTTTAATCCATACAGCATCTTTTTCAGTAAGCGGGCAATTACCGCCTGCTTCAGCTGCCATATCCACAATTACACTACCAGCTTTCATCTTAGAAAGCGTTCCTTCGGTTACCAATACAGGCGCAGGGCGACCAGGAATCAATGCTGTGGTAATAATAATATCTGATTTAGCAGCATGCTCGGCAATCAATGCCGCTTGTTTTTCTTTGTATTCATCCGACATTTCTTTGGCATAACCACCCGCATCTTCACCGTCAGCATCATCTACGGGTACTTCAACGAACTTCGCACCCAAGCTTTCCACCTGCTCTTTGGCAGCGGCACGCACATCAAACACTTCAACCATCGCCCCCAAGCGACGTGCCGTAGCAATCGCCTGCAAACCTGCAACGCCTGCCCCCATAATTAACACTTTAGCAGGCTGAACGGTGCCAGCTGCTGTCATCAACATCGGCATAAATGATTTGTAATGCTCAAGTGCCAGAAATATCGCTTTATAACCTGCAATATTGGCTTGTGAGGAAAGTACATCCATGCTTTGCGCACGCGAAATACGAGGAATCATTTCCAAACAGAAACAACTTAAACCTGCTTTGGCATAATCATTCAATAGTGGATTGGAAAAAGGCGCAAACAAAGAAGCTACCGCCGTACCCGATGCCAATTGCGCCAACTCTTCTTTCGAAGGCGCACGCACTTTCACAACAAGATCGGCATTTTCACAAGTTTCCGCAAACGAATCAGCCAAACGCGCACCTGCATCAACAAACGCAGCATCGGTTAGATTCGCATGCTCGCCAGCACCTTTTTGAACCACAACTTCACAACCTGCAGTAATAAACTTCTTCACCGTTTCAGGTGTTGCCGCAATACGCGTTTCATAAGCCAAGGTTTCAGTTGGAACAGCAATGCGCATCAGAGATCCCCCTCACTGGATAAAAGAAAGCAGAACCTTAAACGCGCCACGGTGATTTACAAGCGTAAGGACACCTGCGTGAGTACGTTTGCCCTAACAACAGGCAACCTTAAATCAATCAATTCGGATGCTGGAACAAACACATGCGCGTAACGGGACAAATCATCATCCAATATATCATCGCCATACATCAGCAAATCCAAGTCCAGCGTACGTGGTTTCCAAGAGCCTTTCGTACGATCCCTACCATACTTATCTTCCAATGACTTCAGCCAATGAAGCAGCTCCTCTTTCTCTGGAACACCACTCAGCAAACAACAGGCATTAAGAAAATCATCACCATCCATACCAATCGCCGCAGATTGATACACTCGCGAATATCTAACAGCTGAGAAATATTGCCGCATATCCTGACTGGCATTTTGCAAATATTTCTCAGGCTCAATATTCGAGCCCATGCCAATAAGCGCCGTTGTCACGTTAATAACTCAATATATCTTTTAGATGAAGGTGCTGATTCCAAAAGACCATTTTCCAGACATTTTTATTACAATCAATTCTTGCAACCGCAGCATTATGCATCGACATCCATGGCATATTATCAGAACAACCAAAAGCTACAGAAAAGACACGATCAAATAATGCCCCATGACCCACAACCACCACAACATCCTCTTGATGTTTTTTTTGCAGCCATTTCAACCACACACTCACCCTCTCCAGAGCTTCCTTATGGCTTTCTTCGCAGAGAAACCACCAGCCCAAAATAGAATAGTCTCGTACACAATATGAATCCCCAGCCACCTTCAACGCATCGGTTCTAGGTAACCCACCCCAAACTTCCCCCTTAACTGTTGAAACAGCCCCTCCTACTTCATGCAAGCGCACATCAATACCCACTGGCACATTAAGAGCTTCACCTAAGAAACGAGATGTCTTTAAAGCCCGACGAGTGGGGCTAGAATAAATAGCATTGGGAATGAAAGGCTGATGCTTTTTATCAAATTCATCGACCATATAATGATGCTCTCTCAAAAAATCAGATGTTAATTTAGCCTGAATACATCCTTGATCTGTCAAATCGGGATCAGGCATTAAATGTTGATATTCACCACCTGTCTCATTCGCCACACTCTGCCCATGCCTGACCAAATAAAGCTTCATTTTAAAGATACTGGTCGCCCACCCAGCAATCGACCTTGAAAAGAAAAATATATCGGCTTTAAAGTACCTTTTCGAACTGGGGGCAAAAACATCAAGGAAGATAGGGGGGCATGCAAATAAGAATGTTTCATAATGGTTTCAACACGCTCCACCCATCCATCACAATCACTCCATGTAATATCAACATCTAGTGTACGGTTACGTAGCGAACATTTGGGATGCATCCGGTCACGCCCACTTTCCACCTCCCACATACATAAGCACGTCTTCAAATCAATTATATCCATTCTCGACTCAACCATCACCGCACCATTCCAGAAGCTATGCCCCGACTTCATACCACTTGGCTGCGAATGATAAAAACGCCCAACTCTCACATAATCAAACTCACACTGCATCCTCGATAGCACCCAACGAACATTCACTTTGGGGTGCAAGTTACTGCCCACGGCTAACAAATATTTCATCGCAACAACTTTCTAACATAAGCACCAACAAAAACAGTTACAAAAATAATACCTAACACACTCTCGGTTAATACAAGCCAACTCAAAGAACCGCCAGCAACAACCTTAGGAACCATTTCACCAAAAAATGCCATAAACATTGATTGTGTGCTTAATTGAAAGGCATCCGAAATGTCTAATGATGGAAAATTCAAGTGGTAAATAACTGCATACGCAACCAGAACAAGCAGAACAGAAATAAGGATGTTTTGTAAGCGTACCCCCCAGCCGAACATATAGTTAAATACCATCATACCTGCATCTTGATACCAATGCCCTAACTTACGCATATTATAAAAAGCTTCATCCTCAAGCTTAAGTTGCCCTTCTTGAGACAGTAAGTTTTTGAGTAACACATACTCTTGCACCAACTCAATATTACAGCCTTGCTGCAACCCTTGCTTCTGATGCTCTCTCCACAACATATTAAACGGTGGGTTCTTCCACTTTGAAACCGACTCTCCCAAGTTCAAACCATACAAGGCCGAAAAGTCATCCATTACAAAACGGTTTGCACTCAACCTCGCCAGCTTCAAACCGCCCATATTGCCATTTTTCTCGTCAAAGCTTACTTGATGTAAACGCACCACACGTTCAACCGTAGCATCATCTAAGTTCAAAGCTCCCCTTATATTCACTTCTTTTATGCTCAAATGCCCTTCAATGTAACTACCCTGAAAGTCCACCGACTCAAGCTTCGCATGCCTACCATGCCCTTCGACGCTTACACTTCCCAAGATCTTGCTATGCACACAAGAAAGAAGCACCTCACCGGACACATCAATCAGTTGTAGTGAGCCCACTTCACTATACTCAATATCAATACACTCTTGATGTGCCAAGCCTTGCACATCCAAGCCCGCTGATAACACACTGCGATTGATATTTTGGCTTTTATAAAACTCCTTACCCACATACAAGTTTTGAAAACAAGCCCGCCCTTTGGCATCATTGTCTCGACATGTCTGCGTGATGACACGGTTGTCTTGCACTCGCATCACCTGTATTGCCCCTTCAAATTCACCACCAAGCACTACATCATTTTGAATCCACATTTCATTTAGCCAGACCATGTCACGAGGGCCCTTTACACCAAAATCAAGGTACAAAGCCTTGGCTTGAAGCCCTCGAAAACTTGCCCCACCTGCGCCCGAAAAGTCACAGCCTTCCATATGCACAGAACCTGTCACCCTCGCACCTTTTAATGTGAACGATTGATGAAAAGTACAACCTAGAAACACTAAATCGCCCTTCACATTCCAGCTTGAGAAATTGGCATGCTCCAACCACTCACATTGATAAAAAATAACATCGCCCTGCTTGGGTGGTTGCCAACCCTTTGGCGAGCAGACCTGCATCACTTCAGGAGCATCAAAGCCTCCTTCCTCACACCCCAACCGTCGAACAAAACCACCATCCTCACCACTCGCAGCAAAACTCCGATGGAAATGCTCGCCTAAAGTTTTGTCCAAAACATATTCAACCCGCTCACCCAGTTCCAACCCTTGCCAGCCTTGTTGCGGTTCAATATCCCGAAAGTGTACAAATACAATATGTGTCCCAGCCTCATCATCATCACCATAAATCAATCCGCAACCCGCTTCTGGCAAAAAACCGATACATGTGCCCCGCCTTAACACTGAAAAATCTCGCCTTGTTTCACCCAACCAGCAAATCCTTTTAATTTATCCTGATGAGATGCAATTGCATCATCATAATGTATCAAACGTATGCGTTTCAAAAGCTCCATCGAATAAGCATCGCGCATTTCTTGTACTGTCGCATGAGCAGGGTGAAACTCCCCTGCAACATAGGAGTCATGAAAAATATAAACATCATTCTCTACCAAGCGTTCAAAGTGTGGAATTACATTGCTATCGGACGTAAATGTAAACCGATGCGGCAAACGCATACCAAATGATGGTTTTCCTTGGGTATGCGGTGTGGGAAAAAGCTGAAAGTCTAAACCTTGCCAATGAAAGCTATCCTCCACCAGAATTACATCAAAAAAGTCCTGCATAATGTTCAGCCCATCGGATGAATAGCCCATACTGCCTTTCAGTGTTTCATCCCAAAGCAATGGAAATACACTTTTAGGCACAAATAATTTGATCCGATACCCATTATGCACATAACGACTTTCAAAACCAAAACGCTCCAAACCAAACACATGATCCCCATGCACATGCGTGATAAAAATCGCATCAATATCAGTAATACCTATTCCCAAGTCATGCAGTGCCCGCTTAGCAGTCCAGCCACAATCCACTAGCAAACTCTTTTCTTCATGCTCAATTAACAAGTTGGTATTGTAATAATCAAAACTCTCCGAATCACCAGTGCCAATAAACCTAAGCTCTACACTCATTTGTTTATTCTCCGTTCAATCACAATAGCCGCGCTATCCATGCCTAAGTTTTTTAATGGCTTGGTAATTTTAATACGCAACCACGGCACAAAAAACTCCTGCAGTATCAAGTTTGCACAGTTCTCAATCAAAGCTTCCACAAGCGCGAACTCAGAGCCTTCCACATACTCAATCAAGCGTTGAGACACAGCAAAATAATCCAACGTATCAGCAATATCATCACTTTGCCCTGCCTTAGAAACATCCCATGCCATTTCAATATCCAAACGGACTGTTTGACGAATTTCTCTCTCCCAGTCATAAATGCCAATAACTGTGCGAATTTCCAAACCTTCAATCAATACCAAATCATGTTTCATATCTCAACAC
>Ga0256829_1000644_pt1 | contig 33649 bp, 36 predicted proteins | sample 131447metaG_FD_185979 | JGI IMG/M metagenome (GOLD analysis project Ga0256829, IMG submission 185979) | Hydrothermal vent microbial communities from Lau Basin, Pacific Ocean - 131-447 | ecosystem: Environmental > Aquatic > Marine > Hydrothermal vents | place: Pacific Ocean: Lau Basin | collected... | reverse complement strand
ATCAATATTTTCTCCACTGATAATAGCTGCTATTTTATCCATTTGCAGTATATGTGCTTCTCTTGCTTTTTTTATAGATTCAATTGTGTTTTCTTTTGTCATCCAATTGTCCTTATCATGATAAAATCTTATTTTTGACACCATTATTACATATATTTAATAAATAAAAGTATATACTTTTTCTAAAAAATTTCAAAGGAGCTATTTATATGTCTAGTCCAACACCTACAAAGAACGAAATAAAATTAAATCCTAAACGATACATTGTATCTAAAACAGATCCAAAAGGTATCATCGAATATGGCAATGACTACTTCGTTGAAATTTCAGGTTACAGCGAAGCAGAACTCATAGGAAGACCTCACTCACTCATACGACATCCAGATATGCCAAAGGTTGTTTTTAAAATGATGTGGGACAGAATCAACAAAGCGCAAAATATCATGGCAGTTGTAAAAAACCTGGCAAAAGACGGGAGTTACTACTGGGTCATTACAGAGTTTGAGCCAAAAGTAGACCCTATTACAAATGAAATCATCTCCCATACCGCATTTAGAAAAGCTGCACCTGTAAAAGCTGTTGAAACTATTGAACCTATCTATAAAAAACTTATAGAGATTGAAAAAGAGGCTGGGATGGAGGGAAGTGAAAAATACCTCCGCGGATTTTTAGAAGAAAAAGAGATGACCTATGATGAATTTGTAGATCAACTCGTAGGAAACAAAGGAATTTTTAAAATCTTTTTCACTGCAATGAAAAAATTATTTTCTTAATCTACATTTTTAAAGATATACTCTTTTAGAGCAAGAATTCTTCTTTTTGAAGAGGTCAATGCTTCTAAAAGATCATCTGTCGCTTTTTGCAGTTCTTCATAACACTTTTTAACCTCTTCATACTCTTCGGGTTGTAGTTTTCGTCTGTTAGCAAAAAGTTTTACAAAAATCCCTCTCTCCTCTTCATTATAGTAAATATCATAAAGTTTTTCATACTGCATATGCCAATACTCATGAATCAGTTCCATACTTGTGTAAAAGTGTATTCCTATAAGACTCTTAATACGACTTGCATCACCATAAAGCCACTGACCAAACTCACACTCATTCTTCATACGCGGTGTAGGATTTTTTACTTTTTTACCCTCCATGAGCAAGGTCACTTTTCCCATCTGCTCAACATGATATTCATATGCATGTTCAATCGCTCTAAGAACCTGTTTTTTCATCATCAGTCTAAATCCTAAAAATAAACATATTAAATTATTGTATATTATCACATTATACCATAAGTAATTGGTAAAAATTATTATCTATATTGTATATTTATATTTATTGATGTACAATTATTTCAATCGAGAAAAGGTTTATGATGATAAATGCTAAGAACTTTTTACTAAGCGGCTTTCATTTTGAAGAAGATGAATATGAGTTAAAACTACAGTTTATACTCCTAAACTCCATTCTTACCATTATTATTGTGATGTTGGGTATGCTCTCTTTCTTTCGTCATCTTTATGGTCAAGATATTCAGGCCGTCATTGACCTCTGTGCTGCTTTTGCCTCTTTACTCACGCTTATAATTGCAAGAAAATCTAAAAAAAGCATTCGCTACTCCATCCCTGTTTTACTCTCACTATTTTATTTACTTATCACATTTACATTTAGAAATATTGGTATTTTAGGCTCTACTTGGTACATAGTTTTAATTCTTGGTGCCTTCTTTTTAAAAGGAAAAAAGGTAGGTCTCTTTTTCGCTGCTATCTCCATACTTGCTATTTTAGGACTTGAAAATATCTCTGGGACAAAATATACAATGTTTCAATATTTCTATATTACCGTTCCAATTATTTTAAGTATGACATTTTTATATCTTTATGAGCAGCGCAATGAGATACTCAATGCCCTGTTAAGAAAACAAAAAGCCACTTTAGAAGGTGAGGTAAAAAAACAGACTCTAGAGCTCTCAAAACTCCTACTGAAGAGTCAAGAGCTCGCAAGTATTATGAAAAATTCACTCTTAGAGATATATATCGTTGATTTTGAAACAGACCACTATCTTTATGTCAATGATGGAGCCCTGAAGGCCTTAGCTTATACTGAACAAGAAGTTTTAGCTATGGATTTATGTGATGTCAATGCTTCCATGATACATGAAACTGTGAAAAATTTCAAAGCACTTATGCTGCAAAACGGCAATGCCATGAATATCTCTCAGCATGTAAGAAAAGATGGTTCTAGCTATGGCGTGCAATCTTTTATGCACAAGATTGTCTATAACAACAAAGAGGCTTATGTGATTTTTGATATTCAAATTTCGCATGCACAAAAAGCACAGTCAGCGATTTTAAAACAAAAAGAGACGCTTGCATATCAGGCACACTATGACACTTTAACCAAACTTCCAAACAGGGTTCTTTTTAAAGACAGGCTCACGCAGGCCATAGCCAAAGCAAAAAGAAATCAGACACAGTTTGCACTACTTTTTGTTGATCTTGACCATTTTAAAGAAATTAATGACACCTATGGACACGAAGCAGGAGATGCTGTTCTTGTTGAAGTAGCTCGCCGGCTTAAAAACTGCGTGAGAGAGTCTGACACTGTTTCTCGTCTCGCAGGAGATGAGTTCCTCATAATTTTAGAAAATTTTGACTCGACACAGAATGTTGCTGTCATTGCAAAACTTTTGGTAGATACTCTGCAGATACCCATCAAATTTCAAGAGAGTGAGCTTTTTGTGACCTGCAGCATTGGTGTGAGTATTTACCCTGATGACAGTGATGAGGGAGACACACTTGTAAAATATGCCGACCGAGCTATGTACAATGCGAAAAATATCGGTAAAAATAACTTCAAATTCTATGTGTAAATGGATTTGAGACAATTTTTAAGATAAAATGTCACTATAAAAGGATATTTGTTGGATTTGAAAACACGCATTAAAGCAGAAAACATCACATTGCCAGACAATTTTTTTCACAATGTACAAAAATATAAAGAGCATCTGTTCAAATGGAACAAGATTCACAATCTCACGGGAGCCAGAGATGCTGCTACAGTTGATGAATTTATTTTTGATGCCCTTTTTCCAATCAGCTTTTTACCACCGGTAAGTTCCCTGCTTGACATCGGTACGGGTGCTGGATTTCCGGGTATGATTTTAGCCTTTGGACTGCCTGACACTCAAGTAACACTTGTAGAGCCTTTAACAAAAAGAGCGAGTTTTTTACAGTTTATAAAAGCTGATTTAGGGCTTGATAATGTCCGTGTAGTCAAAAAAAGAGTCCAAGAGATGCCAAGCGAAATATTTGAACTCATCACTTCCCGCGCTGTGACCGACACAAAAATGCTCTTAGAACTCAGCAAAAATTTCCGAGATGAAAAATCAAAACTACTTTTTTACAAAGGTGAAAAGGTTTTTGATGAGCTCGAAGAGACACATGGCATGCCATACAAAATAATTGAAAGAAAAAATAGACACTACTTACTTTTAGGAGAAGATTTATGATACTAAAACTCTTGCTTATAAGCGCTGTTATTTACATCGTTTACATTATGTTTTTCAAACAAAAAAGCGTAGCAACTACAACAAAAAAACAAAAAAAAGAGAACAAGCCTCAGGCTGATGAGATGGTAGAGTGTGCTAACTGCGGTGTCTACACAGAGATTTCTGAATGCATTTTAAGTAATGGCAAATACTACTGTTCTGATGAGTGCATCATCGAGGCGAAGAAATAATGCTTCTTTTTGGTCACAGATTTATCAAAAGCGATGAATTTTTTCATATTTTCGATATAGAGAGCATTGAAAAGACACCACCCTCTTCTAAAATTTATCTGAACTTCTCTGAAAAAAATCTTGATATTATTATACATTTACAGATAAATCAGATCACTTTTGCTCTTGGTATTAAAAACATCACCGAACTCATCTATGCCGCTTCTTTGGGTGCGAGTTATATTATGTTAGACAAAGAACTTGCAAAAACAGCACAAAGTATCGTTGAGAATTATCTCTTTGATGCGAAGATTTTAGTCCATATCAGTCAAGAAGATGCCATTGAAGAGATGGCACTGCTTGGAATTGACGGTGTTGTTTTTCCAGAAGCCATCGTAAAAATAAGTTCCTAAACCTTATGAAAACAGCGTTTCTCTTCATCTTGACACTGTTTTTCTTTTCAGCTTGTTCAAGCACGCCAAAAACATACAAAAAACTCCCTACAAGCCATAAAACTCACGTCACGTACAAACTTCAAAAGAAAAACTTCGTCACAACTACACTCTACAAAGAGTATGAGAAATGGGCAGGGGTCAAATACTGCTACGCAGGGGAAGACAAAAACGGCATCGACTGCTCGGCACTTGTGCAGAGAATCTATAAAGAAGCCTTTAATATCAAGCTTCCAAGAACAACAAAACAACAGATTAAAGTAGGAAAAAGAGTCTCAAAAAAAAGCCTCAAAGAGGGTGATATTCTCTTTTTTAAAACCTCGTACACTGTTTTGCATACAGGGATCTATCTTGAAAAAGGAGAGTTTATCCATGCTTCAAGCAGATACGGTGTAATGCTTTCAAATATTCACAATCCCTACTGGCGGGCAAAATATTATCAGGCGCGACGACTGCTTTTTTAAAATTTGGTTATAATGCATAAGTAACAGAGTATAAGGATATATATGGAAAAATATTTAAATCGTAAAGTTCTTTTTATTATTCCTATTATTTTTTTACTTGTTTTGCTTTTTAGAATTTTTTACAGTTATACTGACACGGTAAAACAGATGAATGAGTTTGCTCATAAAGAGGCACAGGTACTGCAATCTCACGCAATGGCACATAGAAACTACTACCAAAAACTCTATCTCAACAAAACCATTCCACTTAACAAAAGCACACTTAAAGGGCTGCCTGCATACAGCTCTTACTACATAAATCAGACATTTTCAAAGAACAATCCTTTTAACATCAGTCTGCAGACTGTTTCAGACAGAGCAAGAAATCCTAAAAACAGAGCAGACAGCGAAGAGTTAAAGGCCATAAAGTATTTTAAAGAGCATCCAAATACAAAAGAGTACTTCAGCGCCAACAATCCAAACTATTACCAATATGCTTCTGCCCTCAAGATCCAAAACAGATGCCTTAAATGCCATGCACAAAGAGATGATGCTCCGGAGTTTATTCGAAATAGATATGACAAAGCATACGGCTACAAACTTGGCGAACTACGCGGTATCTTGAGCATCAAAATTCCAAAAGAGAAATTAAGTAACTACTTCATACACCATTTTATCTATTCTATTTTGTATGACTCCCTTGCCTTCATTGTACTTTTTCTCATTATCTATTTCATTGCGCAAAAATCAAAAAAAATAAATAGCTACCTGCAAGAGGCTGTCAAACAGCAGACACAAAAGCTCAAAGAGACACTTGTCCGCGAACGATTGACAGGACTGCCTAACAGACTGCAGTTTTTAGAAGATATCAGCGATTCAAAAGACAAAAAGAACAGGCATCTAGCACTCATTAACATTGATAATTTTAAAGATATTAATGATTTTTACGGACACACTGTTGGGGATGCGCTACTCATAGAGCTAGGAAGAAAAATCGACACTTTTTGTAATGATGGGCATTCCACGGTCTATAAACTTCCAAGTGATGAGTATGCTGTTTTTACCAGCTGGGATGTAGATGCGCAAAAGTTTCAAAAACGCATCTCACAACTGCTGCATAAAATCAATAAAAGTGAATATCTCATCAACAAAAATGCCATTTTCGTCACGGTAAGTTGTGGTCTGGCATCTAATGAAGGCTCTTTAATCATCAAAGCAGATATGGCACTGCAGGTTGCTAAAAATTCCAAAGCCAACCTCGTTATTTATAATCATTTAGTCGATACAACCGAAAATGTCAATAAAAACATTCGAGGCATTGCCCTTTTAAAAGATGCAATAGCTCATGATAAAATAGTACCCTACTTCCAAGCCATTTACAATCTCCACACAAAAAAGATTGAAAAGTATGAAGCCCTTGTGCGTATCATTGCAGACAACGGTGATGTCATAACACCCTATGTGTTTCTTGATATCGCGACCAAATCAAAACTCTACCATCACATTACTTACACAATGATAGAAAAAACATTTGCATTTTTTGAGAAGAGAGAAGAGTTGGAATTTTCTATCAATCTCTCCATTGATGATATCTGTAATGAAAAAACTGTCGCTTTTATACTTCAAAAACTTTCCACATACCATGCGCCGCATCGTGTTGTTTTTGAAATTCTTGAAAGCCATGAGATTGAAGATTATGAAGACATCAAAGCCTTCATTCAAAAAATAAAACGTTATGAATCAAAAATAGCCATAGATGACTTTGGAAGTGGTTACTCTAACTTTTCACATGTTTTAGAGCTCAATGTAGACTATCTTAAAATTGATGCTTCGCTTGTTAAAAATATTAGCAGCGATGAAAATGCAAGAAAAATCATCCAGACGATTGTCATCTTCGCCAAAAATCTAGGTCTACAGACTATCGCGGAGTATGTCGAAGATGAGGATTCTTTTAAACTTCTCTCGGAATTTGGTGTTGATTTTATTCAGGGTTATTATATAGGTAAACCCTCACCTTTACTGCTGTAAAACAACTCTTTTGAGATTGGCTTTGAGTGCGGTCAGGATTTCATAACTGATAGTATGTGCGTATTTTGCAAGCTCTCTTGCATCATTAAAAATTAAAAGCTCTGCATCACTACATAAAAAAGAGCTGTTGTCCATAGAGATGCGTCCAAGCAGCTTCACTCCTTGGGGTGTCACATAATCATTGGAACATATTCGTAAAAAACCGTCTCCATAACCAAAATCATAATTTCCTATGGTACATGCTGACTCAGCTTTGTATGTAGCGCCATATCCCACGCAGGCATCCTCACGCAGATGGCGTGTTGATATTTTTTGAGCAAAAAGAGAGAGTATCGGCTCTAACTGCTCTGCGTGAGCATTTTTGGGAAGTTCCAGACATCCATAGGCTGCAATACCTACACGTACCATATCTTCAGAAAAGTCCTCTGTCTGAAAAAGAGCGGCAGAGTTGCAGGAGTGAAAGCGCAGTTCTTTCAGAGCAAACTCTTTTTGCAGCTCTTGTGCCTCTTTTTTTATCACTGCAAATTTTTCATTCTGCTGGGAAAATATGCATTCATCTTCATCTGCGCAACTGTGATGCGTAAAAAGAGCTTCAAGCTCTAAGCCCTGTTTTTGCACACATTCAAAAGCCTCACGCAGCGCCTCTGCTTCAATGCCATTTCTGTTCATGCCGGTGTTGACTTTGAGTTCTACTTTTGTTCCTTTTTCAAACTTCTGCAGTGCTTCTAGGTCATTCACGGTATAGCGTATTTTGTCACTTTTTGCCTGCGGAAAATCGGCCAGTACTAAAATATACTCAAAAAATTCTTCTATTGCTTTGGCTTCCGCGTAAGAGCGTACAACTGCCTTCGTTATACCATACTCTTGTGCCATTTTTGCCATCTCACACAGACCATGACCATAGGCATTATCTTTTAAAACAAGGGCAATTTTATCTTTGCCTTTGCAGAGTTTTGCAATAATATCTAAATTGTTAAAAAAATGTTTTTTATTTAAAGTTATGTAAGCCATAAGGAATTATATCAGATGCGCCGTTTAATTGCAGAGTTTGAAGAGCAGAGTTTTACCCAAATTATCTTTCCTCACGCAGCTACAGATTGGAATGCGTATCTGCGTGAGGCAGAGGAGTGTTTTGTAAATATCATCACAACTGTTGCAAGATTTCAAAAATGCCTTGTCATCTGTGATGACATAGAGGCCGTACAGCAGCATTTTTCTGAGCACAAAAACCTCATCTTTGTTCACTACACAACAAATGACACCTGGGCAAGAGACTGCTCAGCACTCTGCGTGAGCGATGATGCAACAACAAAACTGCTGAACTTTACCTTTAACGGCTGGGGTGAAAAGTTTGTAGCAGACAAAGACAATGCTCTCTCTCACGCACTTGCCAAATGTTACGCAAAGAAGCTAGAAGATATAGATTTTGTTTTAGAGGGCGGAGCAGTTGAGAGCAACGGTAGAGACACCCTTCTTACAACTGCAGAGTGTATGCTCAACCCCAACAGAAACCCAAAATGCAACAACATTCAAATCACCCAAAAACTCAAAAGCTGTTTTGGAGCTGCACATATTCTCTACCTTAACCATGGCTATCTCGCAGGTGATGACACAGATTCACACATTGACACCCTGGCACGTTTCATCAATGAAGATACCATTATGTATGTTAGCTGTGATAACAGGGATGATGAGCATTTTCACCAACTTCAGCTTATGCAGGAGGAGTTGCAAATGATTGCTGATGAGCGTGGCTTAAAACTCATTGCACTCCCTCTGCCTGACGCACTCTACTTTGAAGGAGAACGGCTTCCTGCCACCTATGTCAATTTTCTCTTTGTCAACGGCGCTGTATTAGTCCCTACCTACAATGTCACGCAAGACAAAGCTGCCCTTGCAATCTTTAAAAAAACATTCCCCAATCGAGAAATCGTAGGCATTGACTCTTCTGTTTTAATCCGTCAACATGGCTCACTGCACTGCGTGAGTATGAACTTCGCTGCTGACATTCGCCTCTCTTGCTGACTTCTGGTCTAAAATTGCCATTGCACTTATCACAAGATATGTCGCCAAGGCAAAGCCCAAAGCTATTAAAAGTGTTCTTCTAATCTTTTCTATTTTACTCATAATGCCATTTTAGCAGAAAAATAGTTTTTATTAACACTTCTGTAACACTTGTTTGATTATTATTTTAAATATATATACTAAAACTTTAAGATTTTAAAAAGAAAAGGGAAACAATGAAAAAAAGCATCACGCTCTCACTCCTGGCCGTCTCTGCACTCTACTCTGCAGATATAGAACTTGCACCCATCGATGTACAGTCTACCGTCATAACAGAGGTAGCGCAAAATGCACAAACTTCTGCTGATGTTGCAGCAGCACTCAGCTCTTCTATTCCAAGTATTGACATGTCACGCAGAAGCGGCATCGCTAATGATGTCCTTATCCGCGGACAAAAAAGAGATAATATTTCTGTAGAAATGGACGGCACAAAAATTTATGGCGCATGTCCAAACAGAATGGATCCTCCTATCTCACATATTTTGGCTAACCAAATCGATTCTATTGAAGTTATAGAAGGGCCTTATGATGTCACAACTTACGGAAACCTCAGCGGCGGGCTCAAAATAAAAACAAAAAAACCGACAAAAGATTTTAAAGCACAAATCAACCTCGGTTTTGGTGCATGGAACTATAAAAAATTCGGTGCATCTGCAAGCGGCGGGAACGATTTCATAAGAGTTGTAGCAGCAATCTCAACTGAGTCTTCTGACCAGTATCATGATGGAAACGGTAATTCCATCGCACAACAGATAGATAAATATGTAGCAGTTAACCCTGCAGCTGCTGGAGCAAAACTCCAACCTGCCTATTATGATATGCCGGCATACAAAAAGACAAGCGCTATGGCAAAAGCTTTCATCACAACAGCCAAAGATCAGGAACTACGCCTCAGTGTAACAGCAAATAGAAGTGACAATGTACTCTATGGTAACTCAAAAATGGATGCAATTTATGATGATTCTAACATCTACAGTGTTGCATACAATATTGATAACATCAGCGATTCGTATAAAAATGTAAATCTAGAGTACTTCCACTCAGATGTTGACCATCCTATGGGAACTGATTATAGAATGGCTTCTTATGGTGCCAACCCTGTTATAACAAACTGGTTAACAACAAATCTCGATGGTCTTAAACTCAAAAATACGTTTGATATCGAAGGTTATACACTTCTTATCGGTTTAGACGGCAGTAATAGAAAATGGGATGGACATTATGAAAAAAATGGCTCTGCAGCTACTATGGGGTATAAAAAAAGTATAGATAATGCAGTCACAAAAAACGCAGCACTCTTCACAAAACTTTCCAAAGCATATGGCGCACTCAATCTCTCTGCAGGCGCAAGAGTTGATGATACTTCTATAACAAATGATTCTTATCAAGATAACAACTACCACTCTGTAGGCATCAATTTTTTAACAACATATAACTTTAACAAAGAGAACAAACTCTTTTTTGGATTAGGACAAGCCTATCGTGTTCCCGATGCAAGAGAGCTTTATTTTTTTAGTTCACAAGGTAACTTAGTTGGAACACCTAATTTAAAGGATACTCGAAATCAAGAAGTTGATTTAGGGTATGAAACAAATAATGACACTTTTAAATTCAAAATAAAAACATTCTACTCAAAATTAAAAGACTATATCTATTATCATAAAGGGTATACTACTAATGCTTTTGAAAATATAGATGCGACAATCTACGGAGGTGAGGTGAGTAGTTCGTATTATGCAACTGATGACATGACCATAGATATGGGAGCATCATACAAACGAGGTAAAAAAGATAAAGCACTTGCAGGACAAACGAATACAAATCTTGCTGACATGGCACCACTACGAGGAAACATAGCTCTTAACTATGAGTATGCAAACAACTCTTTAGCAACACTTGAAACACTCATGAGTGCACGATGGAACAAAGTTGATGATGACAACGGTGAGCAGGTTCTTGCAGGCTGGGCAATTCTCAACGCAAAAGTAAAACATGCAGTTAACAAAAAATTTGACCTTACAGTTGGCGTCAACAATATGTTTGATGTTACCTATGCACAGAGCAATACATACGCAGACTTAGTACTAGTAACTGGCGGTGGTGATGTGATGCTTATGAATGAACCAGGACGTTATGTCTACACCAATTTAGACTTTAAGTTCTAGAGGCTCTTCTCCTTCTTATAACATCATAACTAATCTTTATTTTATTTTAATTAGTTATGATAGAGAGCGCGAATTAGGAGGAGAGTAACTATGTCTACCATTCTAGAAGAGATTAATAAAAACAGAAACAGCTACTATAAAACCATCTTGGAGAACATCTCTGAATATATTTATAGAGAAAAACGCTATGACTCTCACTTTTCACTTTCGCTCATTTATCATGATAAAAATGTTAAAGTTGATGCAAAAAAACTGCAAAACACTCTGCGCGAAACTGACATGCTCATTCCTCTTCATTCAAATATCTTTTGTGTTGTTTTTGATGAGACAGGTGGCCAATCCTGCATCCGAGCCTCTGAAAACCTTAACAAAACACTGCAAAAAATGTACTATAATGAGAAATTTTTTGTGAGTGCCTCTGACTCTATGGACTTTGATGCAAACTATCTCGATATGTCCAACAAACTTTTTGAAAGAATTGAATACGCAATAAGCCACAAGCAGTACAATATAGTAATCTGTCAAGATTATCTCGTATAACTAAAGCGCCTTTTCATATAAAAAAAGATAAAATCACTTCATGATACAAAGATACCCAACGAAAAAAATATATGTCGGTGACGTAGCTGTCGGCGGCGATGCCCCCATCTCAGTCCAGTCAATGACCTACTCCAACACACATGATGTTGCCGCTACAGTAGAGCAGATAAATCGTCTCCATTTTGCCGGTGCAGACATCGTGCGTGTAGCCGTACCTGATATGGAAGATGCACTCGCTCTCAAATCCATCAAAGAGCAGATATCTCTACCGCTTGTTGCAGACATCCACTTCAACTACAAACTCGCGCTCATAGCAGCAGAGTCTGTGGACTGCATCCGCTTTAATCCGGGAAATATCAGTGATAAAACAAAGATCACAGAGATAGTAAAAGCGTGTCAAGAGAGAAATCTCCCTATCCGCATCGGTGTCAATGCAGGAAGTCTGGAAAAAGAGTTTGACAACAAATACGGCCCGACAGCCGAAGCAATGGTAGCTTCTGCCGAGTACAACATCAAATTTTTGGAAGATTTGGGCTTTGATGACATCAAAGTCTCCCTCAAGGCCAGTGATGTCTCACGTACCGTAGAAGCATACAGAATGCTGCGTCCAAAAAACAACTATCCATTTCACCTTGGCGTAACCGAAGCGGGAACTATCTTTCACGCAACAGTAAAAAGTGCCATCGGTTTGGGAACACTCCTGCTTGAAGGCATCGGCGACACGATGCGCGTGAGCATCACAGGGGAACTCGAAGAGGAGATAAATGTCGGGCGTGCAATTTTAAAAGACAGCGGCGCTATGCCTGATGGTTTGAATATTATCTCCTGTCCTACCTGCGGACGCATCGAAGCAGATTTGGTCTCTGCTGTCGCAGAGATAGAAAAACGTACAGCACACATTAAAACACCACTCAATGTCTCTGTTATGGGATGTGTTGTCAACGCCATAGGTGAAGCAGCGCATGCAGATGTCGCCATCGCTTACGGTAAAGGCAAAGGACTTGTCATGGTCAAAGGCGAAGTGGTTGCCAACCTCGATGAAAAAGAGCTTGTAGATAAATTTGTCTTTGAGGTTGAAAAAATGGCTGAGGAATCATAAATATGCAAGATAATTTGTACAATTTAGCTTTTGAGAGAAGTATTTTAAGTTCTATCGTCTTTGAACCGAGCCAATTCGATGATTTGAGCGTTACTTTAAAAAAAGATGACTTTTATCTTCCTGCGCATCAAGACATCTTCCAAGCGATGATTACACTCCTGCAAAAAGATCAGCCCATAGATGAAGAGTTCATCAAAAAAGAGCTCATTAAGGCAAAAAAATTTGATGAGCAGGTTATACTTGAAATTCTGTCGGCCAATCCTATCGCAAACACAAGAGCCTATGTCGATGAGATTAAAGACAAGTCACTCAAACGCCACCTGCTCACACTCACAACAGAGATAAAACGTGTAACCGTTGAAGAAGAACTTCCCTCCGCCGAAGTTGTAGATATTGTTGAGAAGAAACTTTATGAAATTACACAGGACAATCAGACAAGCGATTTTAAAGACTCTCCAAAGATAACCTTCGATACGATGGAGTATATCAAAGAGATGAAGGCCCGCGGAAACTCTGTGCTTGTTGGTGTAGACACCGGTTTTAAAGAACTCAACAAAATGACAACAGGTTTTGGAAAAGGAGACCTCGTCATCATTGCTGCACGGCCTGCAATGGGAAAAACTTCTTTTGTTTTAAACACGGTACACAATCTTATAGTCCAAGGCAAAGGGGTTGCTTTTTTCTCTTTAGAGATGCCGGCAGAACAACTTATGTTGAGACTGCTCTCCATTCAAACATCCATTCCTCTACAAAAATTGCGTGTCGGAGATATGAACGATGACCAGTGGAGCTCTTTAAACGGTGCTATTGACAGGATGAATGACGCGAAACTTTTTGTCGATGATCAGGGAAGCGTCAACATCAATCAGTTACGATCTAAACTGAGAAAACTCAAAAATCAGCATCCGGAAATTGAGATAGCCGTCATCGACTACTTACAAATCATGTCGGGCATCGGCAATCAAGACCGTCACCTGCAGGTCTCTGAAATCTCACGTGGGCTCAAAATGCTCGCACGTGAGCTTGAGATGCCAATAGTTGCACTCTCACAGCTCAACCGTGGGCTTGAATCTCGTAATGACAAGCGTCCAATGCTCAGCGATATTCGTGAATCTGGTTCAATCGAGCAAGATGCCGATATTATTTTGTTTGTCTATCGTGATGATGTTTACCTCTACAAAGAAGAAAAAGAGCGCGAAAAAGCGGCTAAAACAGAAGGCAAAGAGTTTACCTCAACCTATGTTGAAAAAGAGGAAGAAGAGTCTGAAATCATCATTGGAAAGCAGAGAAACGGACCTACCGGTCATGTCAAACTTATTTTTCAGAAAAAACTTACTCGTTTTGTGGATGCGCCTAGCTTTGCGAGTGCTGTTGAGACTGTTTATGAAAATGTCGATACTTCGTCCGCACAGGTTGATCTTCCAAATGTAGAGATGCCGCCAATCTAATGGCATCTCTGGAGAGAGTTGAGCTGCTCAGTTCAAAAAGAGATTTTAGCTATCTCTTGCTCCTCTTTTTCAGCCTCCTTGCACTTTCTCTCTCTTTTGAGTACTACAACTATAAAGAGCTGAGTAAATTTGACTCCCAAATCGTTCATGCAAAAGTCCTCAAGCAGTACACAAAAATAAAACTTACGAAAAAAGGCAAAACTAAAACCTATCAAGTTTTAAAACTCAAAAGTAGTGACGGCTTTACGTTTTATACTACAGCGTCAAAAAAGATGCCAAACTACCAAGGCAAAGAAGTCACAATGGAGGTCTGGGCAGGAAAGATCACCTTTAAGGCCTACATGAAAGGATTTTTTGCTTTTAGTAAAATCATACAAGTAAAAAATTCCGCCTCTTTTAAAAACAGACTTTCAGAGCGTATTGCCAAAGAGCATACAGACAAAAATGCCAACGCAATATATCAGGCACTTTTTTTGGCCAAGAGCCTGCCATATACACTACAGCAAACTTTTTCAAATCTTGGTATCTCCCATCTCATCGCCATAAGTGGGTTTCACTTGGGTGTGCTTAGTGCCATTCTATTTTTCATCATACAGTTTCCCTATAAATTCTTACAAAATAGATATTTTCCCTACCGGAATTCCAAACGGGACATTTTTGTTATCATCACACTGCTGCTTTTTGCATATCTTCTTTTTTTAGATACGCCGCCTTCACTCTTACGTGCTTTTGTGATGCTTGTTGTGGGCTTTGTTCTCTATGACCGCGGCATTAAAATCATCTCTATGCAGACACTGCTACTGAGTATTCTCATCATACTGGCACTCTTTCCAAGACTGATCTTTAGTATCGGCTTCTTTTTAAGCAGTTCAGGCGTCTTCTACATTTTCTTGTTTTTGATTCATTTTAAAGAAAAAAGCAAGCTCTTTATATTTCTTACGCTGCCCTTTTGGATTTATCTGATGATGCTGCCCTACTCTTTACATATCTTCGGCAACTTTTCACTCTACCATCCGCTCTCTATTCTCTGGACTTCACTTTTTACACTCTTTTATCCGCTTGCAATTGCTCTACATCTTCTTGGATTGGGAGATTTGCTTGATGGCAGTTTAAACTTTCTCATACATCTCAATGCTCACGCAGCGAAAGTACATTTAAATATCTGGTATCTTGTTGTTGAGATTTTACTCTCATTGTTAGCTGTTTTTAAAAAAGAAGCGCTTTATATCTTACTCTTCTATACTTTCTCTATTTTTATATACTTCATCTATAATATAGCATAGTTTCAAACCATAAATAAAGATAATCCAAGAGACATATATCCATAAAAAAAGAAACATCACAATGGCAAAAGAGCCATACATCGTTGCATAAGATTTATTTAAAAAGACATAGTAGATAAAAGCATTTTTACTTGCACTAAAGATAATGGCGACCAAAAAAGAGCTGATGGCAGAAGCCTTTGGATTAATCTTTGCGTTTGGTCCGATTTGAAAGATTAAAAAGAAGAGTCCCCAGATGATTAGGTAGGGTACAAGCGGCAAAATATTTAAACCCGATGTCAAGGCATTTGTAGCCATCAACCCTGCAATATAACCCGTAATATAAAAAGAGACTCCCAATGCAATAGGAGTAAGTGTAAGCATCGTCCAGTAGGTTGTGACACTCTCCCAGAGTGTCCGTGCCTTTGCGTGAAAGATTTTATTTGCAATATACTCAAAGTTTTTAAAAAACAGTAGTGATGCAATCAAAATCATAACAAGTCCAAAAGCACCCACCTTCGCAGAATTTGCCACAAAACTGTCGATATTATGCATAATCACTTCTGACTGCACCGGCATTAGATTTGAAAATATAAAAGCTTTAATCTTCTCATACTGCTGAGAAAAACTTGGAAGTGAAGTAAGCAGAGTAAGAACAATCAAAAGCAGAGGAATGATAGTAAAAATCGTATAAAAACTCAAACTCGCTGCAAAAAGGGTCAGCTCCTTATCTACAAAAGCCAAAACAAACTGTTTTGTCTGATTGTAAATTTTACGAGCTAAAATATGCATAATTTTAATCCAAGCCCATCTTTGCAGGGTTTAAAATATTGTTAGGATCAAAAGCTTTTTTGATGGACTTAAAGAGTGCCATCTCAGCATCAGAAAAAGCCATCTTCATATACGGTGCTTTTGCAAGTCCAATGCCGTGTTCGCCTGAGAGTGTTCCTCCCAAATCAATAGTCGCTTGGAAAACCTCTTCTATGGCTTTATAAGCGATTTTCACCTGTTCGGGGTCGCTTCCATCTACCATAACATTCGTATGTACATTTCCATCGCCCGTATGTCCAAAACAGGGAATGTTAACATTGTACTTCTCAGCTATGGCATAAAACTTCTCTAAAAGTTCCGGTAAAACAGCACGGGGAACTGTTACATCTTCGTTGAGTTTTTTACTGCCGTAAACAGAGAGTGCAGGAGAGGCGTTCCGTCTGGCAAACCAGATATCTGCTGCCTCTTTTTTATCTTTTGCACGGCGAAATTCAGAACAGCCGTTTTCTTTAAAGACCTTCTCAATCTGATTCATTTGAAAATCCAGATCATCTTCAAGATTTCCATCAACATCTGTCACCAAAAGTGCCCCTGCATCAACAGGCAATCCTTTGTTAAATGTCTGCTCCACGGCACGAATTGTCAAGTTGTCTAAAAACTCCATTGTAACCGGAGTAATCCCACTTGCCATTGTTTTATAAACTGCTTCCATTGCATCATTTACCGTTGGGAATATGCCCATAGCTGTCTTTGTCATTTTTGGCTTTGGAATGAGTTTGAGTGTGATTTCTGTCAAAACTGCCAAAGTCCCCTCAGAAGCGATTAAAATACCGCTGATGTTGTATCCGGCAACATCTTTTATCGTTCGCTTACCCGCTTTTATGAGATCACCATTTGGAAGTACGGCACGTGTTGCCATTACGTAATCTTTTGTGATGCCATATTTTGCTGCGCGCATTCCACCAGCATTTTCACTCACGTTACCGCCAAGCGTTGAATAATCTTGACTTGCCGGATCTGGTGGATAAAAAAGTCCCACTTCTTCCACTGCATGCTGCAGATCCATATTGATGACACCCGGTTGGACGATGGCAACCATATTTTTCATGTCAATCTCTAGGATTTTATTCATATGCTTTTCCATCGCTAGCACAATACCGCCGTGACTAGGAAGTGCACCCCCGGTAAATCCACTGCCCGCTCCACGAGGGACAATGACAATCTTATGCTCATTACAGTACTTTAAAATCTCTTGAATATCCTCTTCATCACGGGGGAAAATGACGGCATCAGGCTCAAAATGCTCACGAGTAGCATCATATGAGTAAGCAATCAGATGTGCTTTATCGGCGTAGATATTTTCATCTCCGACAAGTTTTGTAAAATGTTCTAAATGTTGTGCATCTATCATACTATTTTCCTATCTCAAATTCATCTGCTAAATGACTCAGCTCTTTATGTGATTTTACAATCTCATAAAACTGTTTGTTCTTTTTGTTATTTTCAACTAAAAGCTTATAATAGTGTGGCGCATATGCTTCCATTTCATTACTCCCTGCTCCCCACCAGTTCGCATCAATTTTTTGCACACGTGTATAGAATGGTTTTTGTTTTTTCTTTGCAACAAAAGGGGCATCTGTAATGTTTAAAATTGTAAAACTTTTAATATCTACAGTATAGACTTTTTTGTCAAGATAGATAAAAAGTAGACCTACACTTGCAGCATTGGAAAAAGCTGTAAAATCAGAACGTAGCGGTGTCGGATGACCCGCAAAAGAGAGTACTGTTGCAAAAAGATCTGGATGTATCCACTGAATATGGACACTTTTTGAGATCTGGTGATATATCTCTTCATTTGGCGCAATCAAGAGTGCTCGGCTGTATCCAAAAGCAAGTTCTACAGTATCGCCTACCTGCGGTTTGTACTTTCCATACGGAAGGGAATTGTTTCTGAGTGCATTAAAAGTACTCATTTTGACTGTTGCTATCTTTTTGGCTTTGTCAAAAGCAACAACAGTTGCATTTTTTAAGATACTGTTATGCTGTGGTGTAATGTAATGCACAACAAAACCGCTCACGCCAACATCAATATGATCGACTGAAATTGTCGCCTGCTCTTTTTCATTATCAACGGAGACAATTGGTGCTTTTATAACTGATGCCATTACTTCAATGGCAAATAAAATGAGTAAAATCGTATATTTCATCTTCAATCTTTGTATTAATATAATGCGATTATATCAAACAAACCTCAGACTAAGCCAAAATTTGCTAATCTTTGCCAATTATTTATTTCAGGCTTATATTAATGATACGATTTTTCATACTTTTTTTATTGACCACATCTCTTTTTTCTTCCGTAGTACATAGAGACAGATGGAGTAACGGTGAGACCTATCTTGACTTTTTAGAGAGACAAAATCTTCCCGTTAGAGACCTTTACTATAATCTCGACAAAGATGACCAGAGACTCACCGAAGAGATGCGTGCAGGGGTTCACTACCAAATTTTACGAGACAACAACGGGCATATTGAGCAGATGCTGCTTCCTTTAAATGATGAACTGCAGATTCACATCTACCACGCTGGGAACTCTTACAAATTTGAAGCTATTCCTGTCATCAGCACAACAAAAACAGAGGCTTTTAGTACAACTATCACCAGTTCTCCTATGTACAACATTTTAAAAGAGACAGGCAGTAAAAAACTCGCACAAATCTTTGTATCAAGTTTCAAACATTCACTTAATTTTAAAAATGACATCCGAAAAGGTGACTCTCTTGTGATGATTTATGAGCAAAAGTATCGACTTGGGCGCCCTTTTTCTATGCCGATACTCAAAGTTGCAATGATTGAGATGCACCATAAAAAACACTATATCTACCTCAATGATGACGAACGCTACTATGATGAAAAGGCGCATGAAGTCGAAGGATTTCTACTTGCTAGACCGGTAAGAGGTGCGCGAATCTCCTCTTATTTTACAAAAAGAAGATGGCACCCAATTCTGCATAAATGGAAAGCGCACCTTGGTGTTGATTATGCTGCGCGTCGTGGCACACCTGTCATAGCAGCAGGAAGCGGGACCATCATTTGGTGTTCTCGAATGGGAAGTTACGGTAATCTCATCAAAATCCGTCACGCAGACGGTTATGAAACCCGCTATGCCCACCTCAAATCATTTCGCAGAGGCATATACCGTGGAAAGCATGTCAAAAAAGGGCAAACCATCGCCTATGTAGGGACAACAGGACGCTCAACCGGACCACACCTGCACTTTGAACTGCGTAAACGCGGTCGCGCAATCAATCCACTGCGTGTCGTGCAGGTCACAACGAAAAAACTCAGAGGCAAAGAGAAAAAAGCCTTTTTACGATTGAAGAAAAATTATGATGAGAGTGTTGCGCTGCATCTTAACAACAAAACATCATTTCATAAACTGCCTCCTTTTGAAAATATGTCCTACATTCACTTTATGGATAAAGACAATGGATAAAATAGACTCCATAACAGAACTAAAAGAGACAAACTTCATCCAACCCATAGAGATAAACTACACACAAAACGGCATTAAAAAAAGATGGGAAGCAGTGCTCTCTCATGATAGTGTTGCAATTTTACTCTATCACAAAGCAAAAGATGCCTTTGTCCTTGTTAAACAGCTGCGTGTAACAGTGCTCAATAAAAATCCAAACAACGGATACATGTATGAGCTCTGCGCCGGTATAGTGGACAAAAACTGTTCTATCGAACAAATTGCCAAAGAGGAGATTTTAGAAGAGTGCGGCTATGATGTTCCCCTAGAAAATCTGGAAAAAATCTCTGCATTTTACACCTCTGTCGGCATTTCAGGAACTTATCAGACACTTTACTATGCAGAGATAGATGAAAATATGAGAGTAAATGAGGGCGGCGGACTTGAGGAAGAAGAGATTGAAGTCATTTATATTCCACGCAAAGAGGCAAAATCTTTTATGTTCGATGAAAAGTACCAAAAAACGACAGGAGTTTCCTTAGCTTTTTACTGGTTTTTTAACCATAAAAAGCATATTTGCCTAGGTTAAAATCTAGATTTTAAAAAATTATCCAAATTCAATAGGATCCATATCTACTTCAGCCAATGGGACCTTACAATTTCTTACCGCTTTAATAATATCTGTACTCTTATCAGCTCGCAGCAGTATCTCAAATCGGTACTTATTGGCTACTTTTTCTATGGCACATTTTTTTGCACCTACTATCTCTACCTTTGGAAATGCTCCTAGTTTTTCTTGCATAGCTCGCATGGCATCTTGTGCTTTTGCACCGTTTTTATGTGCGAAGAGAATACGGCAAAGTTTTTTGTAGGGTGGATAGAGCTCTTGGCGGAAAATTTTCTCATCTTCTAAAAAATCTTCATACTTCTCAATGTAAGGCTTGAAAAAATCTTCATTAAATGTCTGTACAATCACCTTTGCATCTTTGGCACGCCCACTACGTCCTGCCACTTGTATGAGAGATGAGAGCGCTTTTTCACGAACACGATAATCACCCATGTTGAGCATATTGTCCATGCCAAGCACCACGGCTAACGTCACATCATGATAATCATGTCCTTTAGAGAGCATCTGCGTTCCGACCAATATATCACTCTCTCTGTCATTAAAACGTTTGAGCGCTTTTGTGAGCTTATTTGCTGTTGTAATGGTGTCACGGTCAAACTGCTCCACCCTTGCTTGGGGCAAAAATTCTTTAATATTCTTGACAGCCTCCGCCGTTCCAAGTCGAGAGCTGACAAGATGCGGACTGTGACACTCCGGACAGACCTGTGGAATGGCCTGCGTGAAGTTACAGTAGTGACATTTCATCGCTCGTGAGTGTTGATGCAGGCTCATGCCGACACTACAAAATGCACACTTGAAATTATGCCCACAATCCCCACAAATGAGATACTTAAAATTTGCCCGGGTTGGTAAAAAAACAATGGACTGCTCTTTTTTCTCGAGCGTCTCACGCAGAGTGTTTTGCATAAATTCTGTTAATTCTTCAGGAGATTTTTCATAAACGAAATGCTTATTTGATGCAAAATGGCCGCCTTTAAGTCTTGCGTGAGGGAACTTCACATAGGAACTGAGTGATGGTGTTGCAGAGCCTAAAACGACAGAAACATCATAGAGTTTTCCCATGTAGATTGCCAAATCTCTGGCATTGTAGCGCGGCCTTGATGCAGATTTGTAACTGTCATCATGTTCTTCATCCACAACGATGAGCCCTAAATCTTCTATGGGTAAAAAAAGTGCTGAACGTGCACCGGCAATAATCTTCGCTTCACCGCTATAAATTTTAGCAAGAGCTTTTTTCTTTTGCAGTGGGGTGAGCTTTGAGTGCCATAGGACAAAATCATCTCCGAAGTGTTCTTTTAGGCGTTTAGACATCTGTGGCGTGAGCGAGATTTCAGGCATCAAAAATATTACTCTTTTGCCCTCACGCAGGACAGACTCAAAATATTTCATATAGACTTCTGTTTTTCCACTTCCCGTATCACCGAAAAGCAAAGCAACTTTGTGTTTTTGAAGAAAGTTTAACGCCTCTTCTTGTTTCTTTGAGAGCACTATCTTACTTACTTCACTTGCGTGAGAAAAATCATTCTCTTCATCTCTCTCACGCAAGAAAGGTGTCATCAAAGCAAAAGCATCTCCAAGTGAGCAAATGTAATACGAAGCGATGAACTGTGCCAATTCCAACTGTTTTTGAGTAAAAAATGTATTGGTGACTTCTAAAATCTCTAAAGTATCAAAATCAGGTTTCTCTACTTTTTCAAGGACAACAGCCTTTTTTTCACGATTATTAAAAAGAACAGAGACTATTAAACTTGTATAGATATTTTTAGAAGAGTGGTAAGTAAAAGACTCCAGAGGGGAGCCTATTATAGAGAGTTTGTAGTAGTTCAAATTGTATTAAAAGTTAATTAACCAAATTATCACAAATAGTGCCTGCATCAGCGGCATTAAGCGTAAATTTTCCTGCACCATCATAAGCAAAACGGCAATTCTTAGAACCAACTTTATAGATGTATGCATTTACACCTGTTCTACTCCAATGCCCATCAGTTGTACCTGAACTTACACCGTACAATAAAAGAGTATGATTTACATCACTTCCTGTAAAAAGTGTACCATTATTATCACTTAGCTGTGGAATCCAAGCTGAATCACCTTTGATCAATCTGCTTTGGCGTTCTGTCATAATAGCAGAACGAATAGCAGAAATGTCAGCTCTTGCTTTTGATATCTGTGCATCTGTCCGTGTTGCTGCAAATTTTGGAACAGCAATTGCCGCTAAAATCCCCAACACTACAATAACAAAAACAAGTTCTATCATCGTAAAAGCATCTCTTCTAATATATGACATTTTGTCCCCTTAATTTCATCGGATATTTTGCAGCATCTATCGTACTTTCTAGTGCTAAACATTTAACATCTGTTACAGCGCTTTTTTCAGATATTGTTAAATTATCATCATTTGTGCCTCTTACAATTTTTATTGTAATACAATCAGATACACTACCCATACTTATTTCTGCCTTTTTGGTACTTAATACAGCATCTCCAGAACTTGCCAAATCTGCTATAGCATTAGACATTAGAGATAGATTGTCTTCTGTCTTACCACTTGACACTGCATATGCAGCTATATCCCCCGCTCCTATCATAATGTTTTGAGCAACTCTAGAGACTTCGGCATCTGTTCTCGTTGCTGCAAATTTTGGAATGGCAATTGCCGCTAAAATTCCCAGTACAACAATAACAAAGACCAATTCTATCATTGTAAAAGCATGTCTATAGTTTTTCATAATAATTCCTAATTGAATTTAAGTTAGAAGTATAATAACACTGTTTTGATTATTTAGAGTTTAAGTTTGAAATGAAAGTTATGTAATATATGTTACACCTCAAGAGAGATGTAACGAGTTAAATTTAGTATGTAACGCCTGTGCTACCAAATTGGTGCACTTTAGCTGTACCAACAGTTAAAATAATGTTATTAGCGATTGCGGCCTTATGAGCACCAACACACACCGGATCTGTCGCAGCTGTAATACCTGTAATAGTAACATTACCATCTGTTGTTGCAGCAATACTAAAACATCCTTTTGTTGCACCTGAACCTGCATCTAAATAAACTGGTGTTCCAGATGTAAAAGTAGTAGCTGCTGTAGTACCACCAGCTGTTGTATCTAATTTAACATTCGTAAGAGCTGACCAAGGTCCTGCTAAAGTTCCCGTTGCAGTATACTTTGCACCAACATCACTTAAAACAGTAGCAAGATTAGATGACATTTTTGACACCTCCGCATCTGTACGTGTCGCTGCAAGTTTTGGAATAGCAACTGCTGCTAAAATACCTAAAATAACGATAACGAAGATCAATTCGATCATTGTAAAACCAGCTCTTTTCATAAGAACTCCTTAATTGTATAAATTGGATTACTCTTGTAACCTTACAAACGATTATGAGCTTATTTAGTTTAAGATTTGCTTAAAGTACTCACTTTGTCTCCAAAAAACGGTTTATGTGATATAATTTTTTATCACATTTTTTATTTTAGCTGTTCTAACATTTTTGGAACTAAAATTGCTTATTAATTTCAAATAATTTGTAAGGATGTTGACGATGAGCATAGAAATCTCTAAAACACACTCTCTTTTAGTTCGGGCTATGGACTACCGTGCCGCTCGTCAAGATATGATAGCTTCAAACATTGCCAATGCTGACACACCTTTTTACAAACCAAGAGACATCAGCTTTGAAGATTCACTCATCGCCAAAAAGAATGAACTTTACAAAAACCATTCAGGTGACCTTCAAATGGCACGCACAAATGAAAGAGATTTAGCGCCCCAAGAAGCATCTAGCTCGCTCAAACCTACTCTCTACTTTAGAGACGGTCATATGGCACGTAATGACGGTAACTCAGTTGACATTGATGTTGAGACGACAGAGATGAGCAAAAACTCCATCATGTTCAATGCTCTCGTTATGGCAGCCAAAAAAGATACAGCAATTTTTAGAAGTGTCATAGATGCTTCAGCAAAAGTAAATTAAGGATAAACGATGTCTAATTTTTTAAACAGTTTTGATATTAGCGGTTACGGGCTCTCTGCACAGCGTGTTCGAGTCAACACCATCTCTAGCAACATCGCCAATGCACAGACAACCAGAACAGACGAAGGTGGTCCCTACCGTCGTAAAGAGGTCGTCTTTAAAGCGGTAAACTTTAACAATGTATATAATGATATGCTGGGTAACGAAACAAATAAGGCACCCTACAGCGACCCACTGGATGAAAATCAATTTGGCAAAAAGGTAAATCCTGCTATAATGAGTGTAATAGTTGACAAGATCGTCAGAGATGACTCTAAACCGCTTATGAAATACGAACCGCACAACCCTGATGCTGATGCAAACGGTTATGTCGCTTACCCAAACATTAATCCTGTTGTGGAAATGGCCGATTTAGTTGAAGCGACACGTTCGTATCAGGCAAATGTTGCTGCATTTCAAAGCGCAAAAGATATGGCAAATTCTTCCATATCGTTACTACAATAATAAAGAGGATTTTTATGAGTGATATAAGTAAAATAGCTTCACCTTCAACAGCCGAGCTACTCAAACAAAAAGATGCACTCTCCGAATCAACAACCGGAGGCGAAGCGTTTGCAAAGCATCTCAAATCTGCTATCAATGAAGTCAATGATTTACAGCATAACAGCGAGCAGGCTATAGCCGACCTTGCAACCGGTCAGGTAAAAGATTTGCATCAGGCTGCTTTGGCAATTGGTAAAGCAGAGACAAGCATGAAGCTGATGCTTGAGATTCGCAACAAAGCACTCAATGCCTACAAAGAAGTTAGTAGAACACAGTTATAATCTGTCTCTGCATACACTAACACAATGGTAGAACGTAACAAAAGCAAAAAAATACTCCTTCTTTACGTACTCATTTTTCTCGCCTTTCTCGTATTTTTATCTGTCATGTTGCTGACTGTCGTGAAACCACGGCATATGCCCTCCATCTATGCAAAAGAGAGCTCCCGGGCACAGCGTGGAAACATCATTTCTGCCGATGGTTTTCACATCGCAACAACAAAAAAACTCTACAAAGCTGTCGTCAACACCCGCTACATCGACCCGCAAAAAAAAGAGCTTTTCATAAAACTTTTCAGCATCTACTCGGGAATGACTCCAAAAGCGATAAAAAAACGTCTCGCACGAAAAAAAGGTGTTGTCGTTCTCAGCTACAATATTCCGCAAATTCATGCACAGTACCTCAAAAAGCTCTCTTTTGAACTACGTCGTTTTAAAGTCTTTTTATCGCTGAAAAATCCACGTACCGGACTGCGCTCTGTTCATGGACTTAGTGTTATAGAGAGTGGAGAGAGCAGAGAGTACCCTTATGGTAATCTACTTACTCCCATCATAGGATATCCACATAAAATTGAAGATAATGGCTACACATCCATAAAAGGTGTGAAAGGATTAGAGAAGAGATTTGATGCTGATTTAGCAGCACGTCAAGATGGATTTTCCCGAGGAAAACGTGATGTCAACAGTTACATCATTTTAAATAAAGAGAGTTTCACAAAACCCAAGATAAACGGGCTGGACATCAAGCTTACCATTCCTGTCGGCTTACAGATTCGCATGGAAAAAATGCTTGACAGTATGAAAAAGAAACTTAGAGCCCAAGAGATTATGCTTGCCATTATGAACTCCTCTAACGGGAAAATCTATGCACTGGCGAGTTCGAACCGCTACCTGCCAAAATCGATCCACAAGAGTGACTACCCTTCCTTAAACTCTGACATGATTGAGTACAGTTTTGAGCCGGGAAGTGTTTTAAAACCCATCACTTTCTCTCTTTTGCTTGAACACAAACTAGTCAATCCTTATGATTTGGTCAATGGGCATAACGGACGCTTCAAGCTGGGAAGAAAAGTCATCACCGATGAGCATAAGTTTGACTGGCTCTCTGCTGAGAATGTCATCGTCTACTCTTCAAATATCGGTATGGCACAACTCGCTCAAAAACTCTCTGGTTATGAGTTTAACAATGGTCTCAAGCGTTTTGGGTTTGCCCAAAAATCGACACCTGATTTGATTTATGAGAGAGTCGGCTCTATTCCCTCTGCAAAACGTCTTGAAAATGAGATATACAAAGCGACCTGTGCCTACGGATACGGCATCCGTGTCAATCTTATGCAGTTAATGCGAGCGTACTCTGTTTTTAACAATAATGGCAAAATGGTAACACCGCAAATTGTCGGAAGTTTTATAGATGAATACCATCAAGAGAAGAAAATAGACTCTTTTGATACAGTAGATGTTTTACGCAGTGCAACAGCTGCGAGAGTAAAAAAGATACTCATTAAAACAGTCAACAAAGGAACAGGAAAAAAAGCAATCACACCCGGACTCATTATTGGCGGTAAAACAGGAACGGCACACATCGTTGAAAAAGGCAAATATGTACATGAGTACAATACTGCTTTTATGGGATTTGCTGATGATACAAAGCACAACTACACCATAGGCGTTGTTGTTGTCAAACCAAAAAAGAACCACTTTGCGGCACAGACTGCCGTACCTGTCTTTAAAAAAGCTGTTGATATTATGATTGAAGAGGGATATCTTACGCCATTAACTACCAGTACCGACTGAAGTCGGTGTTACAGTAACACCGGTTTTAACCGGTTATAGCCAGACATTATCAAGCAAACGAGTGTTTCCCACAAGAGCCTCCACTAAAATGACACTCTTACCAATTTCAACACTCTCAATGACTTCGAATTCTCTGTTTAATATCTCTACATACGCAATTTCAAGAGGCTCTAAAACATCTACTATATTTTCTTTTATACTCTCTACATCCAAAATCCCACGACTCACCATTTGAGAAGCTCTGTAGAGAGATTTTGGAATTTTAAGTGCATCCTGGCGTTGCTCTTTAGAGAGATAAGCATTCCGACTCGAGAGGGCCAAACCATCGCTGTCACGCACTGTATCTATGGGAACAATATTGACATCCATAAAAAACTGTTTTACCATGAGCTCTATAAGATTAAGCTGCTGTGCATCTTTTTTTCCAAAGTAAGCATTTGTAGGGTTTACAATATTTAAAAGTTTCATCACAACACGTAGCACACCAGAGAAATGTCCCGGTCGTGTAGCACCTTCAAGAACATAACCGCGCACATTCGGAGCTGCAATCTTCACTTCATCATCAAAGTACAACTCCTCTGCGTGAGGCATAAAAAGAAAATCGACACCTGCAAGTTCACATATCTTTTTATCGGCTTCATCACGGCGCGGATATCTATTGAGATCTTCTCCTGCTAAAAACTGTGTCGGATTTACAAATATGGAGACAACAACTACCTTATTCTCTTTTCTTGCCTCTTTAATAAGTGCAATATGCCCCTCATGCAGAGCACCCATTGTCGGCACATAGCCAATCGTTCCATTTTGCTCACGCAGCTCTTGTTTTAATTCTAAAGCATTAGAAATAATCTTCATTTTAAGTCCCAATATAATATAATCGCAATTATAACAGAACTTTAAAGCTCTCTTATCTTATTTTTTAGTACGACAAATCCTCCCTTCGGTCTGAGCGCACAAAAAAACAAGCTAATAGAGCAAGGTTCAAACAAAAGAGCGGTGGGAAATGGATAACTACGAATACACAGAACTTTTAAAAAATATAAGCACAAAAATGCAAAACATTGCAGGTGTTGTCGAACCGGGTAAAATTGAAGCACGTCTGCGTGAGATAGAAGAGCTTGAAAATAATCCTGAATTTTGGAACGATGCGGCAAATGCAGCGAAGATTCAAAAAGAAAAAACACAGCTCTCACGCAAGCTTGAAAAATATGAGACAGCACACTCTGCCGTTGAAGATGCTAAAGAGCTCTATGAAATGGCAAAAGAAGAGAGTGATGAAGAGTCTCTTGAAGCACTCTATAAAGATGCACCACAGCTTGAGGAGCAGATTCGTGCTATGGAAATTGAGGTACTGCTCAGCGGTGAGAGCGATGCAAACAATGCCATTTTATCCATCCATCCTGGTGCAGGGGGAACGGAGAGTCAAGACTGGGCAGAGATGCTGCTGCGTATGTATAAACGCTGGGCGGAAAGACGCGGTTTCAAAGTCGAAGTTTTGGATTATCAGGCGGGAGATGAAGCAGGAATTAAAGATGTTTCGGTACTTATAAAGGGTGAGAATGCTTATGGGTATCTCAAGGTTGAAAATGGTATTCACAGGCTTGTGAGAATCTCGCCTTTTGATTCCAATGCCAAACGACATACCTCTTTTGCCTCAGTTATGGTTTCTCCTGAAATTGATGATGACATTGACATTACTATAGAAGACAAAGACATACGTATAGATACCTACCGTTCAAGCGGTGCCGGCGGACAGCATGTAAACAAAACTGAATCTGCAATTCGTTTAACACATATAGCAACCGGGGTTGTCGTGCAGTGCCAAAATGACAGAAGTCAGCATAGAAACAAAGCAACGGCTATGAAAATGCTCAAATCACGTTTGTATGAGCTAGAACTTGAAGAGCAAAAAGCAAAAGAGGCAGGTGTAGCAAAAAGTGAAATCGGCTGGGGACATCAGATCCGTTCCTATGTAATGCAGCCCTATCAGCAGGTCAAAGACACCCGTTCAAATCAAGCCTACTCCAATGTATCGGCAATTTTGGATGGTGATATAGATAAAATGGTGGAGGATGTGTTAATAGCGCAGAACCGCGCTTAATCCTCCTCCTTTTTAAAAAAGCTGTAGCCTAAAAAAAGTACACCTAAAACCATAGCAATGATAGTCATATACTTCATCTGCTTGGCTCTTGTAGCCTTGAGTGCTTTAGAGATATGAGAACTATCCGGTTTTTTTGTAACTTTTTGATTGGTTGTTCCTTGTATGCTGGCTTCCATTCTTTTTACATTCGCCAGGGCTCTTTCATTTTGACTTACTCCCTTTTGCGGCATTCCCCAGAAATTGACTGCGAATCCAACAACAAGTAAAAAAGCACCTAAACTACGCATAATAACTTTTTGATGTTTTAAAAAATATTCCAAATAAATTCTCCGTATTGGCTAAATATAATAATAATTATGTCAAAATTCATTTATGAATCTACTTAAAGAATTTTTACTTAATGATAAATGCTCTTATCTTGACAATAAAGAACAGACGACACACTATAAAGTCATAGAAAACTGTTCAGCGGACTCTTGTCAGGATTTGATTGAAAGAGGTTTTCGGCGTTTTGGAAAGATGTACTTTCGTCCTATTTGTGAGGGTTGTGATGAGTGTAAAAGTATAAAAATAGACGTAGAGAACTACCATTTTTCAAAATCGGCCAAACGCATAATGAACAAAGGGAAGAGTCTACGCTCTTACATTCAGCGGCCAACACTTTCCCATGAACATTTAGAAATTTTTGAAAAATACCATCTACACATGCATGAAAAAAAAGGGTGGGAATACAATAAGACATCTCCAGACCACTACTACAACTCTTTTGTGAATGGACATGAAGATTATGGCTATGAAGTGCTCTATTTTTTAGAAGAGAAGCTGATAGCAGTGGATTTGATTGATATTTTAGAAGATGGCATATCTTCCATCTACTTCTATTATGACCCAGACTTTGCGAAGTACTCTTTAGGAAAGCTCTCCCTATACAATCAGATCAAATATGCACAAAATGCAAAGAAAAAATGGATATATCTGGGGTACTATGTAAAAGAGTGCCCTTCACTCTCTTATAAGGCTGAGTACAAACCCTACCTTACGTTAGAGGGCAGACCTGCTGAGCAGGAAACTTTTAAATGGTTTTATTAAGCTCTTCTTTTTGATACTCACGAATCTCTAACTTCTTCTCTTTTAACTCTTTTTGAAGCTTATTTTCCAGTTTCTCTTTTGTACGTCTGTCATTTTCTCTAATCTGTCTTATTCTTTCAGCTTCACGCTCTTTTTTTGACTTGTAACGTTTTTGCTGTGCCTCTTTTTTAGCACGTAGTTTTGCATCCGCATCCAAGTAGGATTGAATAAGACCCGTAGTATTCATATCTTGGGCATGCGCAAAATAATAGTCTACGATCTCTTTTTTACGCTCACTCACATCAAGCAAACCACTGTTAATTAATTGTGAAAAGCGTCTGCTCTCTTCTTGTTTTTTTGCTGCATCATAGGAGCTTGCAACAGAACGTACAAAAAAATCATTTGTTTTGGCAAGAGCGCGCAGTTTATTGAGATACACTTGTTTTGTTACTGAATCTGAGCCATTTTCAAGTGCAAAACCCTCTTTTTTAGCTTGTTTTACATCAGCTACATATTTATCTATTTTCTCATCATAAATTTTATATTCATCAATATTTTTTAGATTTTCTATCTTATTTACATTATTATAGATAACATCGCCTAAGGCTGCATATGCTATTGGATTTTGTGCAAACAAAAGTGTAGAAAGAAGTAAGAAATATAAGAAAAAATTGCGCATTGTATCACCTCTGTTTTTTGAGGAAATTATAACAGAATTTTTATGGTTTTATTAAATGAAAAGAGAGTTTGCAACACTTTTTTATTAAAAAGTGTTGCAAATAAAAGGAGTTGGAGATTATCCGTTACGTTTTTTCTGAATCTCTTCAGATACGTTTCTTGGAACTTCTTCATAGTGATCGAATTCCATAGCATACGTAGCACGTCCTTGTGTTGCAGAACGAAGGTCAGTTGAATAACCGAACATTTCAGCAAGTGGAACGAATGCATCAACGATTTTGTTACCAGCACGGTCACTCATGTTGTTAACTTGGCCACGACGACGGTTAAGGTCACCGATAACATCACCCATATACTCTTCAGGAACTTCAACTTCGACTTTCATCATTGGTTCAAGAATTGCAGGGCTTGCTTTACGACAAGCTGCTTTAAATCCCATAGAAGCAGCAAGTTTAAATGCCATTTCATTTGAATCCACATCATGGTAAGAACCATCATAAAGAGTAACATCAACATCTTCCATTGGATAGCCTGCAAGAACACCATTAGCCATAGCTTCTTCACAACCTTTTTCAACTGCTGGAATATACTCTCTAGGAACTGATCCACCTTTGATATCATTATGGAAAACAAAACCAGTATCTGGCTCACCCGGCTCAACTTTTAAGAAGACATGACCATATTGACCACGACCACCAGATTGTTTCGCATATTTATACTCTTGGTTCACTGGAACTTTGATTGATTCACGGTAAGAAACCTGTGGTGCACCAACTTCAGCTTCAACATTGAACTCACGTTTCATTCTGTCTACAAGAATTTCAAGGTGTAACTCACCCATTCCAGAGATAATAGTCTGACCAGTTTCCTCATCAGTATGAACTCTAAAAGATGGATCTTCAGCAGCAAGTTTACTTAATGCAATACCCATTTTTTCCTGGTCAGCTTTTGTTTTTGGCTCAACAGCAACAGAAATAACCGGCTCTGGGAAGTCCATACGCTCTAGTACAATTTTTTCAGCAGGATCACATAAAGTATCACCTGTTGTAGTTGATTTAAGACCAACAACTGCACCAATTTCACCGGCATAAATTGTTTTAATCTCTTCACGCTTGATTGCATGCATTTTTAAGATACGACCGATACGCTCTTTTTTATCTTTTGTTGTATTGTGAACATAAGAACCTGAGTCTAATGAACCACGGTAAACACGGATAAAAGTAAGAACACCAACAAATGGGTCAGTCATAATTTTAAATGCTAAAGAAGCGAATGCACCATCATCAGTTGAATCAATAACAACTTCTTGTGTCTCATCATCCATCAAAGTACCCATGATAGGCTCCGCTTCAACTGGTGAAGGAAGGTAATCTACAACAGCATCAAGAAGTGTTTGTACACCTTTGTTTTTAAATGCAGTACCTGGAGTCATCGGAACAATAGCCATACCTAAGGTTGCAGCTTTGATTGCAGCTTTAATCTCTTCTTGTGAAATTTCTTCACCATCTAAAAACTTCATAGCAAAATCATCATTACCTTCAACTTCAGATAAAGTTTCAAGCATTTTTTCTTTATACTCATCAGAAATTTCTTGTAGTTCAGGACGAATATCTTGCACATGGTAGTTAGAACCCATCGCAGCATCTTCATCCCATACAATTTCTTTCATCTGTACTAAGTCAACTACACCTTCAAACTTATCTTCTGCACCAATTGGCAGTTGAAAAGGCATTGGATTCCCCTTAAGACGCTCTTTAATCTGTTTCTCAACTTCATAAAAATCTGCACCTGTTCTGTCCATTTTGTTAACAAAAACAATTGATGGAACTTTATAACGGTTACGTTGTCTCCATACTGTTTCTGATTGTGGTTGAACCCCACCAACAGCACAGAATACTGAAACAGCACCATCAAGAACACGCATGGAACGCTCAACTTCAATAGTAAAGTCAACGTGGCCCGGAGTATCAATAATATTGATCTGTTTACCATTCCACTCACATGTTGTAGCCGCAGAAGTAATTGTAATACCACGTTCTTGCTCTTGCTCCATCCAGTCCATAGTAGCAGCACCATCATGAACCTCACCGATTTTATGCTCAACACCAGTATAGAAAAGAATTCTTTCTGTTGTTGTTGTTTTACCCGCATCAATGTGAGCAGCGATACCGATGTTTCTTACATCTTCTAGTTTGTGACTTCTTGCCATTTTAGTTTCCTATTACCATCTGTAATGAGCAAATGCTTTATTAGCTTCTGCCATTTTGTATGTATCTTCTTTTTTCTTAAATGCTGAACCTTTATCGGTTGCTGCATCCATGAACTCATTAGCTAATCTCTCAGCCATAGTTCTTTCATTTCTTTTACGTGCTGCATCTACTAACCATCTGATAGCTAAAGATTGCTGACGTACTGGGCGTACTTCTACTGGAACTTGATAAGTAGCACCACCAACACGGCGACTTTTTACCTCTATAATAGGTTTAATATTCTCAATAGCTTCGTTAAATGTTTCAATACCACTTTTCTCACCACGTGAGCTAATAATATCCATAGCGCTGTAGATGATTTTTTCTGCAGTAGATTTTTTACCATCTAACATAATCTTGTTTATAAATTTCGTTAAAATTTTGCTTCCATAAATTGGATCTGGCATAATTTCACGAACAGGAGCTTTTCTTCTTCTCATTTGTAATTTTCCTTACTTCAATTTGTTGTTCAAATTTACTCAAAATTAACCACTAAAGGTCAATCCTGTAGCTATTGAATCTTCTGTTAAAAAAATAATCTTAGATTATTTTTTTGGTTTTTTTGTTCCATATTTAGAACGAGCAACAGTACGGTTGGCAACACCAGCAGTATCAAGTGCACCACGAACGATGTGATATTTAACACCAGGTAAATCTTTTACTCTACCACCACGTACAAGTACGATTGAGTGTTCTTGAAGGTTATGACCCTCACCACCGATATATGAAATTACTTCAAAACCTGAAGTTAATCTAACTTTCGCAACTTTTCTTAAAGCCGAGTTAGGTTTTTTAGGTGTAGTTGTGTAAACACGAGTACATACACCACGACGCTGTGGACAAGCATTTAAAGCAGCAGATTTTGATTTCT
>Ga0256829_1000643_pt1 | contig 33650 bp, 26 predicted proteins | sample 131447metaG_FD_185979 | JGI IMG/M metagenome (GOLD analysis project Ga0256829, IMG submission 185979) | Hydrothermal vent microbial communities from Lau Basin, Pacific Ocean - 131-447 | ecosystem: Environmental > Aquatic > Marine > Hydrothermal vents | place: Pacific Ocean: Lau Basin | collected... | reverse complement strand
ATCGTGATACATGACCGGCAGCCCAAAACTCGGCGCTTCAGAGAGGCGCACATTGCGCGGAATAATCTGCTGATAGACCTGTGAACCGAAATACTCCCGCACCTCCTGCTCTACCTGATTGGAGAGGCGATTGCGGCGATCCACCATGGTCAACAGAATCCCCTCCATATTCAATGCCGGATTCAATCGCTGGCGCACACGACGGATCGAATCCATCAACTGGGTCAATCCCTCCATCGCATAAAACTCTGTCTGCAGCGTAACCAGCACCATATCCGCAGCGGTGAGGGCATTGATCGTCAACAACCCCAGTGCCGGCGGGCAGTCGATCAACAGATAGTCAAACGGTTCCCCATCATACGCTGTCAAGGCGGCATCGAGACGAGATTCGCGCCCCATCTCATTCACCAACTCCACCTCTGCGCCAGCCAGATCCATACTGGCCGGCAGCAGCGATAGTCGTTCAAACTCGGTGGCCACCACGCCCTCTGAGAGCGTACAGGCATCCATGAGCACTTGATAGCTGCCCTGCTGAACGGAGCGCTGCTCGATGCCGAGTCCAGATGTGGCATTGCCTTGGGGATCCAGATCAATCAGCAGCACCCGCTGATCCAGCGCCGCTAGCGATGCGGCCAAATTGACACTCGTGGTTGTTTTGCCCACCCCGCCTTTCTGATTGGCGATGGCAATCACCGGCCCCAAATATTGATGTTTCACGTGAAACCTCCCCCACGCACAGATGATTGCTGCAATGGTTCGCCGTAGTGATAGCAGTGAATCTGCTGCTCAGCGTCGCCATCGATCGCTGCAGGCAGATGAACCGTGCGACCCGTCTCCCAGCCAGCTTGCGCAACAGTCTCCGCATGACTGGGCACTGGCAGCACCGCAATGGCGCCCGGATTGCAGTGCGGCGCGAACATCTTCAACAAGTCACTCTCCGCGGTAACCGCGCGCGCCACACACACATCGACATGCAGCGGAGGCAGACGATTTACATCCGCATCATAGACCTCTGCCTGCAGCGACAGTTTGCGCACCAAATGACGCAGAAACTCAGCGCGCTTCTTACGACGCTCAACCAACACCCCCATAAGCCCGGGCAACGCAAGCAATAGCGGCACGCCCGGCACCCCCATACCACTACCCACATCCAACAAACGCCCTTGATCCGGCAGCAGCAACTTCAGCTGCAATGTCGGCGCAATAAAACGCGCGTAGAAGAGTTCCAAATCATCTACTGAGGTGAGATTCAGCGCACGACGAAACTTCATGACCTCATCGACGTAAATCTTCAGCTTGGACTCAAGCATGGTTACCCTGATTGATATGCAGCATCAACGCTGCAATAGCCGCCGGCGTGATAGCAGAGATGCGCGCGGCCTCACCAATCGTACGCGGCTGATGCTGATGCAGCCGGTCGCGACACTCATGACTCATCCCCTGTACAGCATGATAATCAAAGCCGTCGGGGATGCGCTGGCTCTCCATCTGCGCAAAGCGAGCAATCTCCTGTTGCTGCTTATCCATATAGCCATCATAGTGAATCGATGACAGCACACTGCGTAGATCGCGCCGGTTCAACGCATGCAGCACATCACACAATAGGGCGAGATCGGCCGATTTGACATCGGAACGGTGAGCATAAGCTGAAAGTGACAACGGTTGATTGGGCTGCGGCAATCCCAATTTTTGCAAACGTTCTTGCCACTGCTTGCTGGTGCCAATCACTGTCGAACGCGCTGCGACGAAGGCTTGTTCCACCCGTTTTCTGCGTTGCTTGAAGCGCGTAGCACGCCCATCAGAATAGAGCCCAAGGCGAATCGCAGTCTCGCCCAAACGCAGGTCTGCATTGTCTTCACGCAACTGCAAACGAAATTCAGCGCGAGAAGTAAACATGCGATAAGGCTCTGTCACACCTTTATGTACAAGATCATCCACCATCACACCAAGATAGGCTTCAGCTCGCGACGGCACCCAGGAATCCAGCCCCAACGCGACAGCCGCCGCATTGATACCGGCCAACAGCCCCTGCGCGGCTGCCTCCTCATAGCCGGTCGTACCATTGATTTGACCGGCGTGGAACAATCCAGCCACCCGTTTGGTCTCTAGGGTCGTGCGCAGCTCCTGCGGATCCACATAGTCATACTCGATCGCATATCCGGGCCGGATGATCAGCGCATTCTCCAATCCTTCGATCGTGCGAATGAAGGCCCACTGCACATCGACCGGCAGCGAGGTAGAGATACCGTTTGGGTATATCTCATCATGGTCACGCCCCTCTGGCTCAAGAAAAATCTGATGGCTATCCTTATCGGAGAAACGCACCACCTTATCCTCTATACTGGGACAATAGCGCGGCCCTCGACTCTCGATAGCACCTGAATAGATGGGAGAGCGTTTCAGATTCTCCCGAATCAGCGCATGACTCGTTTCGTTGGTGCGCGCAATAGCACACGACAGCTGCGATTCAGTGACACGATCATGCCGCTCTGAAAAGGGGAGGAGATCCAATTCACCGGGCTGTTTCGGCAATCGATTCCAATCAATGGAGCGACGATCAAGACGGGGCGGCGTTCCCGTCTTCAATCGCCCCAACGAAAAATCGCGGCGGTATAGCTCATCCGTCAAACCAGATATGGCGGCATCCCCCATCCGCCCGGCGTGAAAACGCTTCTCACCAATATGAATGAGCCCACCAAGAAACGTGCCGGTCGTTAACACGACGGCTTTCGCCATGTGTTGTACACCCAGCTCATCCACAGCCCCTGCAATGCAACCATCTTCGAAAAGCAACTCCGCAACACTGCCCTGATGGAGAAAGATATTGGGATGCGCATCAAGCGCCGCACGCATGGCGATATGGTATTGACGCCGATCACACTGCGCCCGAGTCGCCCGAACAGCCGGCCCTTTGCGACGATTCAGGAGCCGATACTGGAGCGCCGCTTGATCCGCAGCCCTACCCATCAGCCCGCCCAGCGCATCGATTTCAAAGACCAGATGCCCTTTGCCAACACCTCCAATCGCCGGATTACAAGACATTTTAGCAATCGTGTCGAGATTCTGGGTAATCAGACGCACACAAGCACCGCGGTTTGCCGCTGCCCATGCTGCTTCACAGCCTGCGTGCCCTGCGCCAATAACCAACACATCAATCTTCTGGGGATGTTTCACGTGAAACCACCTCGACTAAACCATACAACACGCCTGCCCGCAACGATGATCTTGTCAGCAGAGCTGCGGCAACCATAGTCACCCGCCATTCGCTCCGCAACAAGATGCACAAACCACAGCCGCTGTGAACGCCTCACAGTCACCCCAGGAATTGCGAACTGATGAAAATCTACTGCACGGCAGGGACAGCAACTCAACATAGACGGCTTTTTCGTCATATGGACACCACCATGACCCTCAAAAACCAAACGTTTTGACCTCGCCCCCACCCGTTCGCTACGAATCCTCTAAGACCGATAGCCTCCTAGGTATGGAAAAGCGACATTAATTTGGCAGGGTTGCGCCACATGGGAGGAGACGATGCAACGAGTGATCAAGATCATATGTCTGACGGGTCTACTAATGCCAGCGCAGATCGCTGCTGCACAGGACAGCGGAGCTCCCGGAGTTGACGCGTTTTTCGGCACACTGAACGGCTATCTGGCGAGTGTACTCTTCTACGACATTCTACCAGGCGAGGGAACGATGCCATTTATCGTCGGCTGGCTGGTTGTGGGCGCCATCTATCTCACCTGTCGATTCGGCTTTATCAATATTCGTATGATGCGACACGCGCTGGGGATCATCCGCGGAAAATATCAGAGCGCAGATGACAAGGGCGAAGTGTCACCCTTTCAAGCGCTGACCACTGCACTCTCGGCCACGGTTGGACTGGGCAATATCGCCGGCGTGGCGATTGCGGTAAGCATTGGTGGCCCGGGCGCAACCTTCTGGATGATTGTCGCCGGTTTTTTCGGCATGACCTCAAAATTTACTGAAGTCACGCTGGCTCAGATGTATCGCGAGGTACGGCCAGACGGGCGACTGATGGGCGGCGCGATGGAGTATCTGTCTCGCGGCTTTGCGGAAAAGGGCATGGCCGGAGTGGGGCGCAGCTTGGCAATGCTCTTTGCCATCCTCTGTGTCGGCGCATCGCTGGGTGGCGGCAATGCCTTTCAGGTGTCGCAGGCACTCGGTGCGGTGCAGAATGAAATCACCTTTTTCAAAGATTATCCGTGGGTGTTCGGTGTCTTCATGGCCGGCGCAGTGGGACTGGTGATTATTGGCGGCATCAAACGCATTGCGCATGCAGCGGAGGCGCTGGTGCCGACGATGGTTTTTATCTATCTCTCTGCCTGCCTGTGGATTATTTTGAGTCATATTGCCGATCTACCGGCTGCATTCGGACTGATTGTGCACGAGGCATTCGCGCCAAGCGCGGTGGCGGGCGGCATGATTGGTGTGTTGGTGCAAGGCTTTAAGCGAGCGGCATTTTCCAGCGAGGCGGGCATCGGATCAGCGGCAATCGCGCACTCGGCTGCAGCAGTAAAATATCCGATCCGACAAGGTTTTGTGGCACTCTACGAGCCCTTTATTGACACCATCGTGATCTGCACCATGACCGCACTGGTGATGGTATTGACCGGTGTCTACAACGCGCCGGAATACCACACGCTGGTTGCCGAAAGCAAAGGCGCCGCATTGACAGCCGTCGCCTTCGGCAGTGTTATTTCATGGTTCCCTGTGATTCTATCGATCTCGGTGGTGCTATTCGCCTACTCAACAATGATCTCCTGGTCCTATTACGGTGAACGCTGCTGGACCTATCTCTTCGGCGAACGTTTCTCGATGACTTATCGGATCATTTATCTGATGTTTGTCGTGCTCGCATCGCTGGTCAGCGCAGGCAACATCCTCGATTTCTCCGACCTGCTGCTGCTGTCGATGGCGTTTCCCAACTTTCTTGCCCTCTATCTGTTGCAAGGCAAGGTGGCTGCGGCACTGAAAAGCTATCTTGGCAAACTGCGCCGGGGCGAATTCGACACCTCATCCAATGAGGCGGCACATGGAAACTGAATGCCTACTCAGACACCATACCCAGCAAAACACCCATGCAACCGATAAGCACATGCTGGCGATGCGTGCAAAATTCGCTGATTTATCAATAAATTTTGCACTCTGCAATCGACTGGTCTATGGTAACGCACAATGTAACCATTCAGCTCATCCCACGGTTTGCCCGCTAGATGCATTGAACATGCTCATGTGCAACAGCACACTGCGCGTGTTCGCCTTGCTATCGAACAAACCATGGGCGATCTGAATAGCGACTCAGGTCGCGTTGCAAACACCCATACCGCAGAACAAGCGTTGGAGCGTCTGTGATTCGTAGTTGTTGTATGCAGAGATGGAACAGGGGGATATGGCGACTGGCTGTCGCTATGCTTTGGGCACTGAGCAGCATGACTGAAGCCAATGCGACAACAGCTTCCAAACAGCCCGATGCGCCAATCGCTACACCGCCAGCCATACTCTATGTCGTAGATGGCTCCAGCAGCATGTGGAATAAAATCGATGGCACAGCCAAGATCACACTGGTTCGCGAACTGCTGGCTCACAGCGTTGTCAACTACCCCAGCACAGCCAAACCGGGACTGATCGCTTTTGGTCATCGTATTCAGGCAGACTGCAACGACTTCGAACTCTTAGCACCAATCGGCGCCCCCCCCGCGCTGTTTTCAAAACGGCTCCACGCCTTTACGCCCAAAGGGCGGACACCACTGGCCGAGGTGATTAAGCTGGCAATCGAACGCATCAAAGCACATGGCGGGCGTGGCACCATCGTCCTGATCAGTGATGGTCGCGACAACTGTTCCGGAGACCCCTGCGATGCGGCCGCCGGATCGGGATCAGAGATCACCATTGATGTCGTCGGATTACATCTGCGTCCTGCAGCGGTCGAACAGTTGCGCTGTGTCGCCGAACAAGGCGGCGGCCATTACTACGCCGCAGACAGTAAAAAAACGCTGCAGCAAGCGCTCAACACCATTGAGCAAACGCTGCTGGCAAATGTTGCCACTGCCGTAAGCGGTGAAAAAGTGGCTCCATCGCACCCACAGCACGCAGCCAAAGCAACCGTCACACCCTCTCCGGCCACTCCGCTAGCCACGCAACCCGCCGCGCCGGCGATCACGTTTCAGGATCAGTGGGACCGCGATAGAGAGCTGCCGGCGCTTGGCGACTCTGCGCAGCATAAAGGTGCGAAACCAACCATGTTCCGCGACAATTTCGATGGCCAGCTGCTCAGCGACGCCTGGCAGATAATCAACCCGAACCTCTCCACCATGCGTCTTGAGGGGGGCAAGCTGATCCTGCACACAGAGCCGGGTGCATTGCCGCGCGGTGATGTGGCCAATCTACTGCTGCTTGAGCGCACTGCTGGAGAGGGCGGTTACAGGGTGACAACATCACTGAAATCGGAGTTCAGTAGTGGCGAGGATGGCAAAGCGCAACAGCAAGCTGGCTTGCTCCTCTACCATGACCGGCGCAACTATCTCGGATTGGTGGTGGAAAATGTCCCACACGACAGCTTCGGCGCCTGTCGAAGCACGCCCTGCCGGCAGGTAGTGCGCGTCCGCTTCACAGCTATGGAACGGGGCCGCCCACGGCTGATCGGTAAACCGCTACGCATCGCATGGCACCCGCCACAGAGCCGCGCATTGCGAACCCAATTTTTTGTACGCTTGAAGCTGCAACGCAGTGGACAAATCTACACAGCCTATGCCAGTTTAGGTGGCAACCGTTGGCATCGCATCGGGCAGCTCCCCTTCTATCGCGGTGACTTGGTGCCGGCGCTCTATGCCAGCAGCAATATGGATCTACCCTATGCCGAGGTTGCCTTTGATGCTGTGTGGATGCACCGTGTTGCACGTTAACATGCATTCAGCGGCTGTCGTGTGGAGAGGAGAAAATCATGATAGATGACACAATTACAATGATAAAACATCGACATATCAAGTTCTTGTGGCTAATTCTAGCAACAGTAATGGGAGCGGGTATCGGCGAAGCGAAGATCGGTGATCCGCTGCATATCACCACCAGTAAAGCGGCCATCTATGCCGCCCCCAGTGTCGCGTCCGCACAGCTGTTGACCCTGAAACCGGAGACAACAGTGACCGAAATGGAGCGACGCAAAGGGTGGGTGCTGGTTGTCGAACGACAGTCGGGGGTTCACGGCTGGGTGAAATCGGCCGTTGTCCGGCATGGCAAACGGGCAACACGGATGCGCATGCACGCCGCTTTGGTCGATCCTGTGACAGCACAGGAGAGTCTGCGTTCGCTGGGACCTGTGCGCAGCCTCACGCTCAAAGAGATGGGGCTGAAAAAAGGCTTTACTTTCAAACATGCTCAATCTGCCTATCTACATGATTTCTACTTTCAAACACCACTGGATTCACGCATCCGCGGCGGTGTCTTCCGGCTGAACTACCGCGCATCCAAAATGCTGTTGCCCATCTCCAATGTCAGCATCTACGTCAACGACGTGCCGCTGGCGCAGACCCGACTTGTGGCGGACAACATGCGTCACGAAATCGCCATTGTACTACCGGCGGAGACCTTTACCGGCGACACCCTGAAGGTGACGATCGAAGCAGGCATCGTGATCGATGACAGTATGTGTCTGGATCTGCGTGCCGGCGGCGGTTTCCTCGCCATCCTGCCGAATACGGCGCTGGATATCGCCTACGGCACCATGCCGCGCTCGATTCGTGATGCATGGCGTATGCTGCCAAAGCACGTGGTTATTTCGGTCCCCGCCGAGCCGCTCGATGAACAGCAGTTCTCGGCAACCATGTCGATCATGGAGCTGCTGCGCGCCGCACATAAAGAGATCGAGATCACCCATCTGCCGGCGCTGGGCGACCTGGTCGTAGCCAGCAAGGATGAGATCGTTGACGCCCTCAATCAGCGCGGAAAGTTGATGCACACGCATTTTACTCCATTGAAAAATGGCGATATTTTTCGCACTCCGACTGACAACATCAGCCTGATCCGTTCCGCCGGTATGGCTGCCATCGCAATTACCGATCCCTACGATGTGCAACCGCTCTACCTGCTCGATGGCCGCTGGGAACTTCTGGCTGCCGGCCGTCACTACGATCTGAATCAGCCTGATCAGCTCTACACACGCCATTCGCTGCCCGATAACGGCACCAGTGACCACTATCAGCTGCCGCTCTATCAGTTGAACACCGAACCGCACTACATCCGCAAACAGACCGAGTGGGATGTCATCCTCGCGCCGCACGATCTGCCGGCCGGCACGCGACTGGAGACCGTGGAGCTGAATATCATCGCCCCCGTGCGTTGGCAGGATGACCCCACCTACGAACTCTATGCCTTCCTCAATGATGTGCTGGTGTTTACCACGCGACTGCCCAACGATGGCCGCAAGCACCACTATGCCATTCCGCTGCCTGCGGACTATCAACAGCAGTACAATGGTCTCCGCTTCGTCGTGCAACACGATATCAAAATGGGGCTATGCCAGGGCACGCTACCAACCGATTTTGTCCAGATCACACCGGACACATCGGTGGTCGTGAAGCGTATCGACAAGAAACCGACCAAGTTCGCGCTGCTGTCGCAATATCTCTCCTCGGGCTTTGACACTTTCATCTCTGATCAATATCTGAGCCACCCCGATGTGGCGCTGCAGATGATTGCACAGATGCTCGCCAACCTCTCTGTGACCATGGACTACTCGCGCATCCATTTTCTCCCGGCAGGAAGCCAGCTGAGCCCGAATCAACCATTTGTCGCTTTCGGAGCCTTCAACTTGGACAACATCGATGCCCCCATCCGACTGAATCAGGGACCAATTGAGATCCGCGATCAGGATGGACAGAGCTTCTTCAGCATCAACCACCTGCCCAAAGTCACCATCGCCGAGATCGCCTCCGCATCCTCGGTCTTTGGACTACTGGAGATCCTGCCGGAATCGGCACAGCAGCGTGATTTCCGTAAGCCGCTGCGCTTGGTGGAAGGCGATGTCGCCTTCCTCGATGGTAATGGCGTACTACTGAGCATCGACAGCCGGCAGCCGACACTGGCTGAAGTCTACTATCCGGACACGCAGGATTGGTTTGCCGAGTTGGGTCAGTATCGCTTCTGGCTGCTCGGCCTGCTCTGGTTCCTGTTGAGTCTGGCGATTGTCTACATCTTCCGTATCTCCCGCAAACGCAACGAAGAGGAGGATAAGGATATGGCCATGCCGACAGCGGCTGACCTGCAATCGCAGCGCGTCCACCACGCCAACCTCAACGTGGATGACGATGATAAGATCGAGCCGAAACCATAACGTGATGATCGGCTGCCTATCTGCGCCTCAGAGGTTGCAATGAGTCAAGCACTGCCGCGTATTGGCGATGTGCTGGTGGATCACGGCCTGATCACCGAATCGCAGCTGCAGGAAGCACTGAAGCTACAGCGGGAGCGCGGACAGCGGATCGGTGAAGTGATCCTCGCGCAGGGGTGGATCACCGCCAGCGAATTTTACAGCGCGCTGACCGACCATTTCCGCAAAGGGCGGATCGGTGATCTGCTGGTGGAGCGGGGGCTGCTCTCCGAAGAGCGCTTGATGGAGGCGCTCCAGCTGCAGCGGGAGTGGGGCACCCGCGTCGGTGATATTATCCTGGCCAAGGGATGGGTGCGCCCCTTCCTCTTCTATCAGGTGATGGCCACCCATTTCGACAAACCCTTTGTCAATTTGATCGATGAGCCGCCGGATGAGGGGCTGCTTGATGAGAACCATTATGATGCCTATCTGGAACAGCTCTTTCTACCATGGCGAAAGGAGCACGGGCTGACCAAGGTGGCGGTTGCCGATCTCGATGGCGAGATCATGGTAGCTGCCGAGCAGGTGATTGACGGGCCGATCGACTTCGTAGTCACCTCCAAATTCGATATCGTCTGGACGTTGCAAAAATATGGCGACGCCTTCTTCAGTGAAAAATCTGTGCATGAGCTGCGCAAGCGCCAACCGGAATACTCCGCCAGCACGGTGTTCACCGTGCCGCAGCTGATTTTTGCCTTCGTGGTCATGAGCATCACCCTGCTGGCCATGGCCTTCGAGCCGGTCAACACACTGATTGTCATCAACGCCTTTATCTCGGTCTTTCTGCTATTCAACTTCGGCCTGCGCGCACTGCTGACTTGGGTGGGCGGCGATAAACGCTTCGACAACTACGTCACCGATGAGGAGGTGGCCAATCTCAAGGCGGCGGATCTGCCGACCTATACGGTGCTGGTGCCGATGTATAAGGAAGCGGAGACGCTACCGCATTTGGCGCAAGCGCTGCGCAACCTCGATTACCCGATGTCCAAGCTCGACATCAAAATTATCCTCGAAGAGGACGATGAGGAGACCATCGAAACCGCCAAGAGCCTCGCCCTTGAAGGGATGTTCGAGATTATCCGCGTGCCACCGTCGCTGCCCAAAACCAAGCCGAAAGCGTGCAACTATGCGCTCAATTTTGCGCGCGGTGAGCTGGCTACCATCTACGATGGTGAGGATGCGCCCGAGGCCGACCAGCTGAAAAAGGTGGTTGCGGCTTTCCGCAAGTCATCACCCAATACGGCGGTGATCCAAGCGCGGCTGAACTACTTCAATGTGAGTGAGAACTGGCTGACCCGCATGTTTACCATGGAGTATTCGCTCTGGTTCGACTTCTATCTGCCGGCGCTCGATGCACTGAAAATCCCCATTCCGCTCGGCGGCACATCCAACCACTTCAAAACCAAAGTACTGCGTGAATTGCAGGGCTGGGATCCGTACAATGTAACAGAAGATTGTGACTTGGGCGTGCGCCTGACCCAGCGCAACTACCGCGTCGGCGTGGTCAATTCGACCACCTATGAAGAGGCCAACAACGAGGTGCACAACTGGATCCGCCAACGTTCACGCTGGCTCAAGGGATACATGCAGACCTATCTGGTGCATATGCGCCGACCACTCCACTTCTACAAAACCCTCGGCCATGTGGGCTTCTGGGGCTTCCAGTTCTTTATCGGTGGCACCATTCTCAGTGTGCTGCTGATGCCGTTTCTGATCGCCATCTTCATCGTCTGGCTGATCACCCAAACCACCGTCTTCAACGCCATCTACCCCGCTTCACTGCTCTATATCAATCTGATCAACCTGCTGGTGGGCAACGCCTTTTTGATCCAGCTATTCATGCTCAGCGGCTTCAAGCGCCACTACTACAAACTGATGCCGTGGGCGCTGACTGTGCCCGGTTACTGGTTTTTAATGTCATGGGCGGCGTTCAAAGGGCTGTGGCAGCTGATTTTCAATCCGTTCTACTGGGAGAAGACCAACCACGGCTTGACCACCTATCAGGTGACCAGTGAAGTCGATGAGCACTCCCTGAGCGGTGAACAGGGCAGCGCACCTGAGGCAAAGGGCAGCTAGGCCATGGATGCCCGTCAGATTCAACTGCGTGGTCGCGAAAATGTGCTCATTGTCATCATGGCGGTCATGGCTCTGGGTGCCTTGGCCGCCTGGCTGCTGGCGCACGGATTTATGTTTGATGACGCGATGGTGCGCTGGTCGAAGGTGCTGGGCGTACTCGGCTCGGAGCATATTCGACTGGAAAATCTAAGTCTGCTCTACCCGCACTTGCCACTCTATGCGATGGTGCCCTTCTACTATCTACCGGGTATGAAATTCGCCGGCGCCCCCTATCTGGTCTCAGTACTCTTCGCCGCCATCCTCATCTGGCTCTTTCTGCACCATATGCGGGCACAGCCGATCTCGATCTTCAAGCGGATGTTGTTGATGGTGCTCTTGGTCGCACATCCGGCATTTCTGTGGGGAGCCACCAACGGCAGCCAACTGGCGATGAGCATGGTGATGTTCTATCTGCTCTATCACGCCTGCCAGAGCATGATCGCCGAACATGATATCCACGCCTATATCTCGTTGGCGCTGATTCTGGCGATGTTCTTCTTTATCGATGGCTCGGCGGTGTTCATCTTTGTGGCGCTGCTGCCGATGCTGGCGGTGGTGGCACCACGCCGCTTGATGATGGTCTCGCCGCTGAGTATCTACTTCATCCTCTCCGTCCCCTTCCTGATGGCGGTATTCTCGTGGGCATGGCTGAACTGGCTCTTCGCCTCCGACTTCTTCCACTTCATTCACGATCCGCACTCCTCCTACCTTGGCGGCTACATGACGCTGTTTAACTACCCGTGGCTGGTGCACTACGGCGGTCACTTTTTCGCGACGCTGCTGCCGGCACTGGGCTACGCACTGGCCGCCTATCCTGCGGTTTTCTATTTCCTATTCGCCACCTGGCAGGATCAGTCCCGTTTCCGCGCCAGTTTTGTGCTCTTTGTGCATCCGGTTTTGGCGATCGCCTTGGCGACCGATCAATTTTATCTACGCCATCCCATCGAGATCCTGGTATTGATCAGTGCCAGTATCTTTGCTGAGCTGACCTTTATCGACCTCTCCCATACACGCAGCTACTGGCGTGTCGTCGCCATGCTTGTGATCAGTCTGGCTGGTGGTTGGTGGGTGTTCACCAGCACTGCCAATCCGGCGATGCAGCAGTGGCTGCAGGCATTCCGTGCCGACCGTGTACTGATTGCCGATCAGGATGGTGCGTTGCGGCTCGGGCGCTGGCTCGCCACACACCGCCTGCCGACCATGATTGATGAAAACAGCGCCTATAAGGTGCTTGTGGCGCGCGGTGATGCCAAAGGGCTCTACCTCTCCTATACCGACCGCTTCAAACTGGCGCTGGGTCGTGCCATTCCCGATATCGACCAGATTGTAGTTGCCGATCCGACCTCGCCGGCCGGCAAACTCGATCATATCTCCATTCACTATCCCAACCTCTATGCGCACGGCATGCCGGGCTTTCGTCTGGTCTATAGCGGCGTCACCTGGCGCGTGTACAGACGCCTGTGAAGCGCCTGATCATCTGCTGCTCAGCACTCCTGCTCCTTAGCAGCTGCGGGGAACAGAGGGGGATCGACATGCATCAGCAGGCTGCGCATCGCGCTTCGCTCGGCATTGATGCCGTGTGGCATGGTTTTAATGCGCTGCAGAGTGCGCAGGCGCCCTGGGGCAGTGTCGAAGCGAAACGTTCGCTACAACAGCTGGCCGCGACAGGAGCAAACAGTGTGGCGCTGATTCCTTTCCTCGTTCAGGATCATCTGCATGACACCCATATTCACATAGGCAACCATGTCACCGAGGCGCAATTGAGCGCGGCGATCCGTGATGCTCACGCGGCGGGATTGAGCGTTGTACTCAAACCTCAGGTATTGATTCGCGACCACTGGGCGGGCGAACTCGCCTTTCACGATCACGCTCAGGAATCCACATGGTTCGCGCACTACAGTCGCGCCATGCTGCACTACGCGCAACTTGCCCGGCAGATGGGCGTGGAAGCATTGGTCATCGGCACCGAACTGCAGGGCATGGCACAAAGCCGCCACTGGCCGCAGCTGATTCAACAACTGCGCGCCACATATCGTGGTTTGCTGACCTACACGGCACACAATGTCGAAGGTGTAGAGGCATTCCCTTACTGGGATCAGCTGGATCTGATTGCGCTCTCCTTTTATCCGAACATGGGAGCCAGCGGCAACCCTGAGGAGATGCTTGCATCTGTGCGCCGGAACCTGCAACGTTTGAACCAAGCTGTGCAGGGAATGCATCAACCGCTCTGGCTGTTGGAGATCGGCATCCCCTCAGCGCAAGGTGCCAGCAGCCGGCCGTGGGACTGGCACGATCTGTCGCAACGCGCGCCGGATCTGCAGCTGCAACAAGATGCCATCGCCGCTTGGCTGCAAGCGCTGCAGGATACACCCCGCATTCGCGGTGTGTTCATCTGGAACTGGATGAGCGATCCCCATGCCGGCGGCACGTCAGATGTGGATTACACGCTACAGCACAAGCCGGCCGAACGGGTGGTGCGGCAGCAGTGGCAGAGATAGGAGTAGTATGGTAAAGAAAAGTCATCCATGGCGGGGCAGCCTGCTGTTTGCGATTCTGTTATTGATGATGTTGATCAACGGCGCGCCGCGTGCAGATGCCGGTGCTTTTATGATTGCTGAAGGTGAGAGTGAGTACTCCACCGGCATCACCTTCGCCAGCGCCAAAGACTTCTTCAACCGCAGCCGCCATCGGGTGGCGCAACTCTGCGGCCGCTCACGCGACATCTATTGGAGCCATGGCTACACCTACGGCTACTCCTACTACTACAACTTCTTCGCCAATACGACACTGATTCACCGCAGCTGCACCACCACACAGACGATCTCCGGTCTCGGCAACGCGGTATTCGGCGTGCGCGGCCGCTTGGATGAGACCCGCAACGGCCGCACTTGGGAGGTCTCGCTCACCATCCCGACCGGCTATGACAGTCATTTACCCAACCGCCTCGGCTTCGGTGTGCTCGGTCTGTGGGGCGGCATTGCGTGGTCCACGCAGAATACCGGCTGGGAGGAGCAGAAGCCGACCTATTGGGAGTTCGGCACCGGCATTCAGTACTGGTTCGGTTTTCCTGCTACCCAGTGGCGCAGCTATGCAAAATGGTCCGCCCGCCTCGACGAGGGGGGGCTGAACCGCTTTGTGGCCGGTGCGGCGCTGCGCTTGTCGATGCATGATTATCGCCCCGAACCGACCCCGCTGGGCGGCCACCGTTTCCCCGGCAACAGTGATGCCTTTGTCCCCTACGCCAGCTTGCAACACACCTTCAGCCCAAGCATCAGCGGTCACGCAACCATCGGCGACACCATCTGGGGGCGCAACACCAGCGCCAGCTGGTACACCAGTCTCGGAGTCACCTACAAATGGGATTAACCACCATACAGGCACACATCGCAACAGCCCTCCTGCGCACAATATGCTGTATCGCCCTGCTTATGATGCCAACAGTCACCATGGCGGCATCGGGTGAGGCGTGGGTGAAGAGCGGCTGGAAACAGCTGCGCGCAGGAGAGACTGCGGCGGCGCTGCAGAGCTGGCAGGATGGCGTCAATCAGCAGCCGGATCGGCGACTCTTCGCTGTGCTGGGCAGCTATGTGCCGCTCGATAGCGCGCTGCGTCAGGCGCGCCGTGTCGGTGAAGCGGGACAGGCCTTTATTGTTCGCCATCAGCATCGCGGGCGCACGCTCTATTTTGTCTTGAGTGCATTGCCGACGTCTGCGGACATCCATCAACGCCAACGTGAACTGGCACCGCTCATTCAGCGCGCCGGCCTGCACGGCTTGCTGTTTGCCAACGAGGCTGGCCGGTTCAAAACAGCCGCCAGTGATACGCCCGTTGCCGACACCATGGCTGGCGATCAAGGCAACAATGCCATGCCGCCGGATGTGGTTGTACCGGAAGCGGATCCGGTCTATGTACCGCCGGTTGAGCCCTCGCCGGTGGCCGATGCACCGCCAGCCACCACCTGGCGGGAAGCCGATTACGCCGATGGTGATTATGCCTGGCTGGTTGATGACCACTATTTCCACTACTCGCCGGAAGCGATGCATCGCGCGACACGCGAGGTTCAGATGCAGGATATCGATGTGCAGATGGATCAACGCGATGCACGCATTCTGTTCTTGAAAGACCCCAACGATAAATCCTCGTTCCCGGCGCAGTTCTCCATCGATGGCGAACCACAGCTTACCGGCCGCATCAAATCCTACGGCAGCTCAACACGCTCACTGCACAAGAAGGCGCTGATTCTGAAGGTGCTCAACGGCAAATGGCACGGCTATCACAAGATCTCCCTGCGCTCGATGGGGTCGGATGGCGCCATGATGCGCGAATGGATCACCTGGGAGCTGATGCGGGATATGGGCATGACCGTGCCGGATACCCACTATGTCCGGCTGAGCATCAACGGTGAATTTATCGGTGTCTATTTCTATATCGAGTGGCTCGGCAAACACTTCCTTGAACGGCGCGGCTACGGCAAGCAGGCGGAGTTTTATCAGCCCAATGACGCGATGTACTGCGGTGACTTCAAACACGCCTCGGATGTGGATGAGTGCTGGTTTAAATTCACCCAGGATCAGGAAGACAAATCGAGCCTGAAAACGCTGATTAAGGCGGTCTCCGATACGCCGGTTGAACAGTTCGACCAGTTCCTCGCCAAATATTTCGATGATGATTCTCTGATCAACTGGCTGGTCGCCAATACGCTGGTCAGTCAGGGCGACACCTACAATAAAAACTACTTTTTGGTGAAATCCGGCACCACCGGCAAGTGGCGCATCATCCCTTGGGATTACGATCTCACCTTCGGCCAGACCTACGATCCCTTTGTCAAATATCCGGCCACCATCTTCAACGACCGCTTCCAGTACTACTACACCCCCGATCTGGGTGTCTTCAACCCGCTCAAGGCCAAGGTATTTCTCAACAAGCGGCTGAAGGCGAAATTCGACGCCAAGATTGCCCACCTCATCGGCAAACAGCGACATGATGACGCATGGCGGCAGCCCAGAGCGCGCACCTTCGGCTGGTTCTCACCGGCCGTCATGCAGGCTCGCGTTCGCCATCTGGCGCACCGGCTCACGCCATTCCAACAGAGTCAGAAATATGGCAGCCGCTCCGAGCAGTCGTTTATCGCGCAGTATCAAGCACTGGCCTACTACGGCATTGCCCGCCCCTATTTCCTCGATACCAAGTTCTTCGGACGCCTGCCGTGGTCGTATCGCGACATGCCGCAGATGCAGGAGTATCTGGATTACGTGCAGGGCAAGGATCAATTCACCGGTCACGGCTCCAAAATCACAATAGAACCGGTGATCGATCCGCGGGTGCAACGCATGCAGGACGCACTCAAAGGGAAACAGCAACCGCTGACCGCACCCGAGGCAGAAGCCAAACTGTTGAGCGAAGCATTTAGCGGCCACGTGGCAGCCGCCAGCCCGACCCGCTCGATGGTGATTCGCGATCCGGGTTGGGGTTATCTGATTGCCCTGCTCAATTTCAAATCGGAATACACCTTGGCCGATTTCCAGGCCGAGGCGGAGCCGTTCATGGCACCGATGTTCCTGATGGAGGATGTCGATCCGCGCCAGTGTATCCAGCGTTCGTGGATTCTCTTTTCACGCATCCCCTCGGCCAATATCGTCACCGATGTCACCTTCGACTATTTCGATGAAAACGGCATGGCCAACGAGCTCGGTCTGATCAAGGATGAACATCAGATCAACCTCTGGGCCTATTCGGACAACGCCTGGACACCGCTGGTCACCGAGGTCAATACACGCGCCAACACCCTCACCGCACGCAATCTCAATCTAACTGCCGGCCACATCTACCGCTTCGTCGCCTGTTCGACAGCTGAGACACAGGGCTGGCGCGCACCGCTGCGGCGCTAGGGGATACGATGGAGCAGGGCATGTTGCCAAAAATCAAGCAGCAACTGGCGCAGTGCTGGCTCGATCTGCGCAGCGCCGAAGGGCAGGCGACGCTGCTATTTGCAATCCGTCTGTTCCTGATTCTCTTCGCCTACTACCTGATGAAGCCGGTGCGCGAGGAACTGGTACTCGCCAGCGGCAGCGCGCTGGTGCGCAGTTATGCCCTGACCGGGCAGGCGGCGATTCTACTGATGATCGTACCCTTCTACAGCCGGGTGATTCGGCATGTGCACGGCGATCGGCTGTTTCAGGTGGTTACGCTGTTTTTGATCAGCAATATCGTGCTCTTCTACGTATTGGGGCAGATGGGGCTGAATATCGGAGTGATGTTTTTTGTCTGGCTCGGCATCTTCTCTGTGCTGCAGGTGTCGCAATTCTGGACGCTGGTCAGCGACTACCACGGCGTGGAGAAGGGGACGCGGCTTACCTCCTACATCGCCATCGGAGGCTCTTCGGGCGCGATGATCGGCTCGATGGTCGCCAAAGGCCTCTATCATGAACTGGGCGCCTACGGCCTGATGATTGTGGCGATGGGAATGCTGCTGGTCGCGGTAGTGATGCCGCGCAGCAAAGATCAACTACGCGATGATCATCACGATGAACAGGCGGATGATACCATCGAACATCTGCTGGGTGGTTTGAAAAAAGTCGTCGCGCTCCCCTATCTACGCTGGATCGCCGCTTCGGTCGTGATGCTGAATCTGATCAACTCCACCGGTGAGTTTGTGCTGGCCGATTTTGTTGTCGCGGAGAAAAGCGGCGAGCAGATCGGCGAGTTTTATTCCACCTTCTATCTCTTCGTGAATATCGCCACCCTGCTGCTCCAAGCCTTTCTGGTGCGCCCGCTCTATCGCTGGATCGGCGTGGGCGGCACATTGATCAGCCTGGCGGCGATCAATCTGGTGATGTATTTCTCCGTGCTGGCCTGGCCGGTGCTGGCATGGTTTGCCATTGTCAAGGTAGCCGATAACAGTATCGACTATTCGGTAGCCAACACCACCAAACAGATCCTCTTCCTACCGCTGGATCGCTTCACACGCTATGAGGGGATGCTGGCGGTGAACACCTTCTTCACCCGCTTTGGTGATCTGATTCAGGGCGGGCTGATTTTCCTGGTGATGTCGGTGCTGGCCAAGAGCACCACCTTTCTCGTCGGTGTGAATGTCAGTCTCTGTTTGATCTGGCTGCTGATCACATTCCGCCTCAGCCGGGAGTTTCAAACCAAGACAGAGCAGTTGAACAGCTGATGCAATTTACCCATGCCCAAGGAGCAGTTTATGTCTGAATCTATCTATGCCGTCGTGTTGGCCGGAGGCTCCGGTTCACGATTATGGCCACTCTCCCGTCAACAGTTGCCCAAACAGTTTCTCTGCCTCAACGGTGAACAGAGTATGCTCGGTGCGACGATCGACCGCCTGAGCCCGACGGTGGCACCAGAACATGTCTGGGTGGTGACCGGCGAGGCACACGCCACAGGCGAAGCGTTCTCTGAACTCGATGGTTTGAATACCATCCTCGAGCCGTGCGGCCGCAATACAGCGCCGGCGGTGGCCATTGCCGCAGCGCTGCTGCAAGACATAAGCGATGTGCATGATCCGACCATGGTGGTACTACCGGCCGACCATGTGGTGACGCAGAAGCAGGCATTTCAGCACTGCCTGCGAATTGCCGCGCAGGAGGCGGAGCAGGGGCGGCTGGTGACCTTCGGTATCGTGCCGGAGCATCCGGAAACCGGCTTTGGCTACATTCAAGCCGAAGTGGGTGATGGTGATGTACATCCGGTGATCCGCTTTGTGGAGAAGCCGGATCTGCCAACAGCCAAACGGATGCTGGATGAGGGTGGTTATTTCTGGAACTCCGGGATGTTTGTCTGGAAAGCATCCGTGATTCTCGCTGAGATCAAACGCTATCTGCCGGAACTGTGGCAGCAACTGGAAGCGATGCGTCAACGCTGGAATAACGGCGAACTCTGGCAGGAGGTGTTGCGTGAACAGTTCCATCTGATGCCGGATATTTCGATCGATTACGGTGTCATGGAGCGCTCGGAGATTGTCTCGCTGGTGGCGGCCGATATTGGCTGGTCGGATGTCGGCAGTTGGGATGCGGTACGCGAAATCGGCGTGCGGGACGAAAATGAGAATGAGATCATCGGCAATGTCCTGGCGATCGACTGCAAAAATTCTCTGCTACGCAGCGAAAAGAGCCTGATCGCCGCTGTTGGACTGGACGGTATCATTGCCGTCGAGACGCCCGATGCGATCCTGCTCTGCAAAACAGGCGAGAGTCAGCGGGTACGTGAAATTGTCCAAGCGCTCAAATCCGATGGCGACAGCAGCTATCACCTCGAACATGTCACCGTGCGCCGCCCATGGGGCAGCTACACGGTGCTGGAAGATCACAATCAGGGCTACAAGCTCAAACGCATCGAAGTAGAGCCGGGCGCCCGACTCAGCCTGCAGGCACACCAACACCGCTCCGAACACTGGGTGGTCGTCGCCGGCACTGCGACAGTCACCTGTGGTGAAATGATCAAAACCGTGCCAAAAAACGGCAGCGCCTACATCCCCATCGGTGAAACCCACCGATTGGAGAACCGTGGCAAAGTCACGCTGCAACTGATCGAGGTACAGGTCGGCGACTATCTAGGCGAAGATGATATCGAACGCTTCGAGGACAATTACGGCCGCGTCAAGTAGCCGCCATATCCCGAGAGCAGCAAGTGAAACGAACAGCTCCAGCATGTGGCTGAATGTGGGGCAGCAGACACCGGGAATCGTGATTTATTGTCGGAAAGATTGACTCGCACAGTGATCAGTGAACAATCTTCGACCATGAGAGGCGGTTTCATCCACTGTTGGGGCATAGCGCTTGTGTTGTTGCTCAGCGGTTGTGCTGGCAAAAGCTCGCAACAACAAGTCAGCGACCTTTGGGACACATGGGAGGCCTACGAACAGCAGGTACAGGCAGATTATCCCGATGCCGTACCGATTGTGCTGATCCACGGCTGGAATGGTGGCGAGTCCACATGGCCTGATCCCCGCACCCTGATGAAGATGGAGGCGGCGCTGCAGCGCGACATCTACCTCTTCAACTATCGCACCGGCATCGTCGCCAATCAGTACCCCCCTATCGAGGTGTTGGAAGAGCATCTGGATATTTATCTCGACACCTATCAACAGGTCGATGTAGTTGCCCACAGTATGGGCACGCTGTTGATGCGCCAATATCTGCTGCACCACCGGAACAATCCGGTGCGGCGGATCTTGCTGCTCTCCGGCCCCCATTTCGGCAGCAGCGTCGCCGATTTCTTGGTGGATCTCGGCACCATCTCACTCTCCAGTTCCGGCAACATTCAGGCCCAAGAGATGTTGCCTGGCAGCGATTTTTTGTGGGATCTAAACAGCGCCGATGGCAGTGAGCTGGAGGGTAAGCTGGCATTGAATGTCTATGCCAAGGCGGAGAGCAAACAGTTCGGCGGCGATGCCGTGGTTACCCCTGCACACGCCTGGCTGCCCGGTGCCCTCAATGCGGCCATTGATGGCGACCACCATCTGGGGCAACGAATCAATGAGCCATGGGCTATGCGTTTCCTCAAAGATGGCACACTGCCACCATTGACGCTGGCGCCGGCCAGTCGTGAACTATGGATACGCTTCAAATATGCCGACTCCGCGCACGGCATCACCTTTGCCGATGGCGACATTGAGCGTTTTCATCTCCAGCATCCCCATAAAAAAAGCGCGCTGGATCAATGTTGCTCACTGCGTTCCGGCCTCTACAGCAACGGTGGCACCACCTACATCGTGAGCGATCTGCAAGCCGATGATGCGATCCGCCTCTATTTCGACCACCACACCCGCCAACAGATCATTCCGCTGGCGCCCTACCTGCAAAAACAGCAGCCGGTGCAACTGATCACCATCATGCTCGAGCGCCCTGGGCGTCTGTCGAACTCAGGGGGATCGTAGCGAGCAGATGCTCTTTTCGCTGATGCAGATAAAACGCTAATCGCAGACGCTGAATGAACGGAGCGCGCTACGTTCGATGCCCCGCCCTGTCGTGCCCACTTATCATCCTGCCTGCACCGCCAGCCAGATCCCTTCCAGAAGGCCGGCATCGAGGACGGTGATGTGATCGTAGTGCCAGCGGCGCATGACGGTATCGACAATGGCGGTGCCGGCGATGATCAGATCTTCGCGGCCGGATTCGATGGAGGCCATGGCGGCGCGCTCGGCGTTGGTGAGGGCGAGCAGGCGCTCGCGCAGTTGTAGGAAGTTTTCGCGGCTCATGCGGTAGTTGTTGATGCGGTCGGTATCATATTCGGCCATATCGAGCGCAGTGGCGGCCAGCGTGGTGATGGTGCCGGCGGTGCCGACGAGGTGTCTGGGTGGGGTGTGATCCGGCCAGAATGCCTCTACTGCCGCCAGATGTTGTGAAACAGCGGCCTGTATCGCCTCGTAGTCGCTAGTTGCCGGAGGGTCACTCTGCAGATGCGCCTCGGTCAGTTTGATCACGCCCATTTTGCGGCTGATCGCATCCCGTTGACGCGCATCGCGGGCGCGAATGAACTCTGTGCTGCCGCCGCCAATATCGAAGAGCAGCATATCCGCTTGCACCTGCCGCTTGAGCACCGCGCAGGCGCCGCGCAGCGACCACGCCGCCTCGGTTTCGCCGGCAATCACCTGTAGTGCAATCCCCGTCTCACGCAGCACCCGCTGACAAAACGCCTCGCCATTGGCGGCCTCACGCACCGCAGCCGTCGCGCAGGCCAAGCGATGATCGGCCGGTACGTCATAGCGATCCATCGCCGCCGCAAAATCGGCAAAGGCGGTCACAGCGCGCTGCATCCCCGCCTCACAGAGCTGGCCGCTAGCCTGCAAACCCTCGCCGAGGCGCGGAATATGGTGGCCGTAGTAGAGAATCTGCCACGGCGTCGGGTGTCCTGCGTCGGCGGGCGTGGCGATGAGCAGGCGGAAGGTATTGGTGCCGCAGTCGATGGCGGCGTAGCGGTTGCTCTTCATGATACTTGTCCGCTTGCTTGCAGCGCTTGTTGATGGTGGCGGGCGACTTCGACGTAGTGGGCGGCAGAGCGTTGCAGGAAGGCTTTCTCCTCGTCGCGCAGTGGCCGGATTTCGCGTGCGGGCGAGCCGGCGTAGAGGAAGCCGCCCTTGAGCACCTTGCGCTCGGTGACCAGTGAGCCGGCGGCGAGCAGGCAGCCGGCTTCGAGTACCGCCTGATCCATGATGATCGAGCCCATGCCGACCAGACAGCCATCCTGAATCTCGCAGCCATGCAGGATCACCCGATGGCCGACGGTGACATCATCGCCGACGATGCAGGGGGTGACGCCGTCGCTGGTGTGCAGGGTGCTGTGATCTTGAATGTTCGAGCGCGCGCCGATGACGATGTCATGCACATCGCCGCGCAGTACACTCTGGTGCCAGATATTCGCATCCGCGCCAATGGTGACGCGGCCGATCACATCGGCGCTGGGGGCAATGAAGGCGCTCGGATCAATCTCTGGCTGCCAGTGGCGGTAGGGGTAGATCATGGCTGACTCCTTGTGTTGGTGGTCGGTGAGACTGCGATGACGGGGATGGTGATGTGCCCGCGCGCGTGCTTGGCGTGGTCGATCAGAGTGATGGTCATCTGGGTCGGCGGCCAATCCTGTTGCCACGTCAGTTGCCCTTCAATGAATGCCTGCTCCTGCATCTCGATCTTGTAGCCGCTGTTTTTCGCTTTGGGCGGTTGCAGGATGATCTGGTGATCCGCCTTGTCGCTCAAGGTAAACTGCAGCCGGCCGATCACCCAGCGCGGGTAGCTCTTGCCCTTGACGATCGCCAGCCGGTAGCGGATCGACTGCCCCTGCCAGCTCGCCTTGGCATGCAGAAAATGGATGCCGGCGACCTTGCGACCGGCCAGCACATCGTTGAACAGGGCGAGTCTGGCCTGCAGCTGTTCGATCTGCTGCTGTTGGTCGGCGAACTGCTGCTGCATCGCGGCGATTTGGCTGTCTCGCATGGCCAGCAACGCCTCGGCTTCAGCCAGTTTTTCTTCGCCGGTACGCTGTTGCTGCCGCAGTTGCTGGATCTCTGCGCGCAAATTGGGCGTGGAGGCGGGGCGCTGCATGGCAACTGCGATGGTGACCAGCATGATGATCGCCAGCAGTGCGACGCCCAGCCAGATCAGCTGCTGGAAACGGCCGCAGCAGGCGAGCAGCCACGCCACAGCCTGCGTCACGCCTGTGCGCAGCTGCGGCGGGAGTTTTGCGATCAGCGGGTTCAGGGCCAGAGGGCGTGGGCGGAGAGGCCGCTGGTTTCGTCGAGGCCGAACATCAGATTGGCATTCTGGATGGCCTGACCGGAGGCGCCCTTGAGCAAATTGTCGATACAGCTGACCATCACCGCTTCGCTGTCACTGAGTGTGGCCACGCCGATGTCGCAGCGGTTGCTGCCGCTGACTCCGGCAGTTGAAGGCAGCTGACCGGCCGGCAGCACGCGCACAAACGATTCATCGCGGTAGGCATCGCTGAGCAGCGCATGCCAGCTGGCGGTGTCACGCCCGCTCAGATGCAGAGTGGTCAGCATGCCGCGATTCATGGGCAGAATATGGGGCACAAAGCGCACTTGGATCGCTTGGCCGGAGAAGCCTGCTGCCCACTCCTCCATCTCCCATGCGTGGCGGTGGCGCGGCAGACCGTAGGCTTTCACCGACTCGTTGAGCTCGCAATAGAGCAGGTCGGTTTTGGCGGAACGGCCGGCACCGGAGCTGCCCGATTTGGCATCGACAATAATCGGCACATCGGCCAGCACCCCCGCTTTGAGCAGCGGAATCAGCGGCAGCAGTGTCGAGGTGGGGTAACAGCCGGGATTAGCCACCAAGCGCGTGTCGGCCACCGCCGCTCGGGCATGTTCGCAGAGGCCATAGACGGCGGATGCAAACAGCTCTTTGTGAGGATGATCGAGGCCATAGGCGGCCTTGTAGGTGTCGGCATCCTGATGGCGGAAATCGGCGGAGAGATCGACCACCTTTTTACCGGCGTCCAACGCCTGCGCCACACTATTGGCCGCAGCACCATGCGGCAGGGCGGTGAAGACCAGCTCGATCGCCGCATCCAGCACCGCATCAGCCGCCGCCAAGGTCATCTCACCGACCCGTCCAGCACAGCCGGGCAACACCGCCGACGCCAGCTTGCCGGCCTGCGAATGGGCACCGAGATGGGCGACCTCAAAATGGGGGTGGTGTTCAATCAAACGGATCAGTTCAGCGCCGGTATAGCCGGTCGCACCAAGTATCGCCACAGGAATCGTCATCGGCGCATATTACGTAGGCCGGCTGGGTTTGTCATGGCATGCCACGATTCCGGCAAAACCATCAAATGGTAACTCTTGAGTAACAAAATGGTGGGCTACCATTTTGTTACTCAATCGTTGGGTGTTTGCAACGCGACCTGAGTCGCTCTTCAACTACACACTGGAACTGTTCAGATCGCCCACGCTTCGTTCGATAGCAAGGCGAACACGCGCAGTGTGCTGTGCTGCACATGAGCATGTTCAACGCAGCTAGCGAGCAAAGCGTGGGATGAGATGAATAGTTACCGCGTAAGGTTCTCCAATCGGCGGCGACAGAACGCACATCATGGCAAGGCCATGGAAATGATTTGGAGGTAACACACGATGGAAACCAAAACAAAACTGATGCTCGGCACGGCGCTGATCAGCGCTATGTCGATGGCTTATATCACCGAGGCGACTGCTGCGCCGGCGATGGAGAAGTGCTACGGCGTCAACGCCGCTTACAAAAACGACTGCAAATCCCCCGGCCACTCTTGCGCTGGACAGGATGCCACAGCACGTGACCCGAAGGCGTTTGTCGCTGTACCGGCCGGTCTGTGCGCGAAAATTGATGGCGGCAGCACCAAAGAGGGGTGATGCGATCACCCCTCAGGTGTGCGCGCAACAGATGTTGACCGCCAACGACACCCGAACGATCCCGGCACATGCCGGGATCGGTTTGCGAGCGCCGCATATCGAGCAGGTAATCGCTGAGCTGCCGCCTGTCGAATGGTTCGAGCTGCATAGCGAGAATTTTTTCGCCGCCGGTGGCGATGCCCTGCGGCAGCTGGAGGCGGTGCGCGCGCACTATCCGATCAGCCTGCACGGCGTCGGCCTGTCGCTCGGCAGCGCGGAGAGCGACTACCGCAAGCATCTCACCCAACTAAAAACACTGGTCGATCGCGTGCAGCCGGGGCTGGTCTCCGAGCACTTGAGCTGGGGAGCTGCGGGATCGATCCATCTCAACGGCCTGCTGCCGCTGCCCTACACCGAGGAGGCGCTGGCGGTGATGATCGAGCATGTTGATGCGACCCAATCGCTGCTTCAGCGGCAGATTCTGATCGAAAACGCCTCCACCTATCTGGAGTACCGCCACTCCACCATGCCGGAGTGGGAGTTTATCCGCGAACTGGCGCAGCGCACCGGCTGCGGCGTGCTGCTCGATGTCAACAATATCTACGTCAACAGCGTCAACCACCAATTCGACCCCATGCAGTTTATCACCGCGATCGACCCGGCCACTGTCGGCGAGATGCATCTGGCCGGCTTCACCCGCAAGACGGGTTTGGCTGCGCCGCTGTTGATCGATTCGCACGACCATCCGGTCTATCCCGAAGTCTGGGCTCTCTACCGCCAGACCGTGGCGCATATCGGTGTGAAACCGACACTGATTGAGTGGGATGCCCGCATTCCACCCTTTGCCGTACTGCAAGGTGAGGCGGCAACCGCTGAGGAGGTGCTCGATGCGCAACGCGCCGTCGCTGGCTGAACTGCAGCGCGATTTCGCCGCCAGCGTGCTACATGGGGATGCGAGCATCGAGGCAGCGGTGGCCGGCAATGGTTTAGCAGCCGCGCAACGCATGCAGATCTATCGCCACATCATTGAGAATACCTTTAGCGAGGCGCTGCAGACCAGCTATCCGGCGGTGCGGCTGCTAGTGGGCGATGATTTTTTCGACTTGGCCGCATTGCGTTATCTGCGCGACTACCCTGCAACAAGCGGCAATCTGCAGGATTACGGTGCCCATTTCGCCGCCTTTCTGGCGGCCATGCCAGAGGCATCCTCCCTCGCTTATCTGCCCGATATTGCTCGGCTGGAGTGGGCGCGCCAATGCAGCCTGCTCGCCGCGGATGCCGAGCCGCTATCGGCCGATGCGGTGACACAACGGCTACACACTTTGCAGCAATCCGAGGCCGCGATCGCGCTACGCCTGCATCCATCGCTGCAGATCATCGCTTCCGACTATCCGCTGTTCGATATCTGGCGCTACTGCATGGAGCCGGACGAGACACCGCCGCCAGCGCTTGATCGGGGCGGCCAACCACTGCTGATCTGGCGCGATGCCGCACAGATCGCCATGCAACCGGTTTCCGCAGCCACCACGCTATTGCTGCGCGCACTGCTCGATGGTCAATCGATACAAACCGCCCTCACCACAGCGGCAGATGCCGATTTCGACCTCACCGAACTGCTGCCATGGCTGGTCGCCAACCGACTGGTCATCGACATCACAGCGCATAAAACCGCGCAGTAACTACCCCACAGGAGCATCCATGAAACAACTATTGCACACCATCACCACCCTCTACAACCGCGCCGTAGCGCTGCTGGAACCGCTGCAACCGTTGAGTCCGCTACTCTTCCGCCTCTGGGTGGCGCTCGCCTTCTGGCGCGCCGGCGTGGTCAAACTCGACGACCCGATGGGCACCGCCTACCTCTTCAACTACGAATATCATGTGCCGCTGCTCTCACCCGACCTCGCGGCCACCATCGGCACCTATGTCGAGCTGATTGTGCCGTGGTTTCTGGCGCTCGGCCTCTTCGGTCGTCTCGCCGCCCTGTTTCTGTTTGTCTATAACATTACAGCCGTCATCTCCTACCCCGGCCTCTGGCCACACGGTCTCTGGGCAGGCTTCATCGGCCACGAATTTATCGATCACAAGGTGTGGGGATTGATGCTGCTGGCGATTGTGCTCGCAGGCCCCGGTAAGCTCTCACTCGATTACGCCATCGGGCGCTGGCTGTTGCCACGCTGTGTGCGCAGCTAAGCAACTTACTCCAATTCAAACAGCGGAGTCGGTGACCGCCTCGAACATCTCCAGCTTGGATGGGCCGGCGAACCATGTTTTGGGGGTTTGGCCGGCGTTGGCGTGGGCGGCGCGGAAGGATTCCGAGCGCGTCCACGCCTCAAACGCCTCGCGTGACTCCCATAAAGTCATCACCACATGCTGCTCCGCGCTCCCTTCGGCCGGGCGCAGCACCGCGTTGCGGATAAAGCCCGGCGCCTGATCGACCAAACCGGCGCGCTGCTTGAAACGCGCCTCGAAATCAGCCCAGTGCTCCGGCGCGATGGTGAAACGATTCATGGTGACAAACATCGCCTACGCCTCGACCACCATGCCGGCACCGACAGTGTTGTTGGTGAAGGTGTCGATGACGATAAAACTACCGGTGATGCGGTTCTGTGCGTAAGGGTCGCAGTAGAGCGGCTTCATCAGTTTGAAGGTGATCTGGCCAATCTCGTTCATCGCCAGCTCGTCCGCCTCATCCTTGCTCAAGGTGTGAATATCGCGGCGGAAATCGATACTATCGACCATCGCCTTAACCGTGTTGGTGGTGTGTTTGAGCAGATATTTATTGCGCGCCGCCAACGGCTCATCACCGATCCAGCAGACATTGGCCTTCACAATCTTGGCGCTGGCCGGCTCGGCACCGGGATGCACCAGCATATCACCGCGCGACAGATCGATCTCATCATTGAGCGTCAACGTCACACTCTGCGGCGCGAACGCCTCCTGCAGGTTACCGTCGAAAGTAACGATCTCCTTCACCGTCGTCTCATTACCGCTCGGAATCGCCTTGACCTTATCGCCCACCTTCACCGTGCCGGAGGCAATCGTGCCCATGAAGCCGCGATAGTCGGGCAACTCGGCGGTCTGCGGACGATTGACCAGCTGCACCGGCAGACGGAACGGCTGATTGTCGACATCATCGAGTACCGACAAGTTCTCCAGCGTCTCCAGCAAAGTGTCCCCCTCATACCAGTCCATATGATCGCCGCGCACCGCCACCATATCGCCGGCCAGTGCCGACATCGGAATACAGATCAGATCGCGCACTCCCTGCTTGGCGCAGTAGTCGTTCATCTCGTCGCGAATCGCCTCGAAGGTGGCCTGATCGTGATCGACCAGATCCATCTTGTTGACCGCCACAATCAGGTGCGGAATGCCGAGCAGCGCCAGAATATGGGTGTGACGCTTGGTCTGCGGCATGACACCATTGCGTGCATCGATAAGGATAATCGCCGCATTGGCGGTAGAGGCACCGGTCACCATGTTGCGCGTGTACTGCTCATGGCCGGGGCAGTCGGCCATGATGAATTTGCGCTTCGGCGTGGCGAAATAGCGGTAGGCAACATCGATGGTGATGCCCTGTTCGCGCTCGGCCGCCAAGCCGTCGGTCAACATCGCCAGATCGATCTCCGCCGCCGACGCGACATGCTCGGCGCCGCGTTTTTTGCGCACCGCCAAGAGCTGATCCTCAAAGGCACCCTTGGTATCGACCAACAGACGCCCAATCAACGTCGATTTGCCATCATCGACACTGCCCACCGTCACCAGTCGCAGCAGTTCGATCTCTTTAGTAATATCTGTGTTCAGTGTTGTCATTGTTTTCACCCTGTTTGTGAAGCGTTGGAGGTTCGGCGTCAGGCATCAGGAGCAAAACGCCCCCTAACGCCTCTCACCTAACCCCTCACCCTAAAAATACCCTTCTTTCTTCTTATCTTCCATGCTGTTCGAGCCGTGATCGATGATGCGTGTCTCGCGCTCCGAGCGGCGCGCTGCAGCCGCCTCGATCACAATCTCATCCATATTGGTGGCATCAGAGCGCACTGCACCCGTACACGGGCTGCAGCCGAGCGTGCGGAAGCGGCTCATCACCATCTTCGGCTCCTCACCCTCGAGCAGCTGATCCTTCATCTCTTCGTAGTAGGGGATAAGCAGATGTTTGCGCTCCACCATCAGCCGCTCCTTGGCAAAGTAGAGCGGCACGATGGGAATATTCTCTTCGCGGATGTAGAGCCAGATATCCATCTCCGTCCAGTTGGAGATCGGGAAGACGCGCACGCTCTCCCCCTCGTGGATGCGGCCATTATAGATATTCCATAGCTCCGGCCGCTGATTCTTCGGGTCCCACTGACCAAACTCGTCGCGCATGGAGAAAACCCGCTCCTTGGCGCGGCTGCGCTCCTCATCGCGGCGCGCACCACCGAAGGCGGCATCATATTCGCCCTCCTCCAGTGCATCGAGCAGTCCTTGGGTCTTCAACGCACCGCAGCAGCGCGCCACGCCGTGATCCTTCGGATTCATCCCCTTGGCGATGGCCGCCTCGTTGCGGCGGACAATCAGATCGGCGCCGATCTCCTTGCAGAAGCTGTCGCGGAACTCGTACATCTCCTTGAACTTGAAGCCGGTATCGACATGCAGCAACGGAAACGGCAGCGGCGCCGGATAGAACGCCTTGCGCGCCAGATGCAGCAGCACGCTGGAGTCCTTGCCGACCGAGTAGAGCATCACCGGATTGCGGAACTCCGCCACCACCTCGCGGATGATATGGATCGACTCCGCCTCCAGCGCCTTCAACTGCGTCAGCTTATGCTGAGATACCTGTTTAGATTGTTGATTGGACATCTATTTCTCCCATCTTTACTTCACATGCCGGAACTTTCCAGACCGCCCGTGGTTTGTTCGATAGCTGAATGGTTCCCTTCATTCTAGACCGAAACCGATCATCGGCCACCAGAGCTGCACCAACGCAGCGAACAATAGCAGCGCGCTCAACGACAGCACACCACCAAAGCGCAACATCGCCAACCGCTGCACAAAGCCGGTACCGTAGATCATCGCGTTGGGCGGCGTACCCATCGGCAACATGAAGGCGAAGCCGGCAATGATACCGACCGCCAGCGCCACCGTCAGCGGATCAATCCCCGCCCCCAGTCCGACCGGCACCGCCACCGGCAACAGCACCGCCACCGCCGCCGCATTGCTCACCCCTTCGGTCAACAGCAGCGTCGCCGCCACCACCAGCATCAGCAGTGACAGGCCGGCCACACCATCGGGCAACAGATTGGCGGCGATCCACGCTCCTGCGCCACTGGCTGTCAGTGCCGAGCCGACCGCAATCGCGCCACCATACATCAGCACCACGCTCCAGTTCACCTGCCGCTCAATCTCATCCCAGCGCACCAGATGTAGACCGAACATCACCGCCACAGCCAGCAGCGCAATCGCCGCCAACGATGCGCCATGCCCGCCGAGCATCCAGCCGGCCACTGTGCCAGCCAGCAACAGCCCCATCAGCCAGCCGCGCAGCTCCAGATTACCCAGCTCCAACTGCCGTTTCTGGATAGCAGCACGCGCCTGCGCCACATCCAGCTCGCCACACGGTGTGGTCAATAGCAGCAGCATTGCAGCAGCCGTCAACATCAGCAACACCAGAGGTGCTGCCGCCAACGTCCAGTCGAGAAAACTGAACCCATGGCCGCTGATCTGCTGCACCATACCGAGCGCCAACGGCCCGCGCGCCCCGCCCAACAGCGTCATCACACCGCCGATAATCGCCCCCCACGCCACCGCAAAAAAGAGGGATTGCGCATAACGGTCACCGATTTTCAGATCGAGATTGCGCACCATATCGAGCACGATTGGCAGGAAAATCGCCGCCACCGCATGCTCCGGCATGACAAACGCCATCACTGCTGGCAGCAGCAGCATCGCCAACAGCAGTTGCCGCGCACCCGTGCCGACCCGCTCGATCAGCGCCAGCGCCAGATGCTCGGAGAGCCCCGTGGCACGCGCGCCAGCGGCCAGCATGAATGCGCCGAGAATGAAGAATACCGCCGGCGACCCGAACATGGCGTAAGCATCCATCGCCGGCAGCACGCCGGAGAGCGGCAGCAGCGCCAAACCCAACAGCGAGGTCGCCGCCAGCGGAATCAGGCCGCTCACCCAGAGCGCCAGACAGAAGAGAAAGATCAGCAGCGCATGCCACCCTTGCGCCGTCAACCCATCGGGCGGCGCTTGATGCCCCACCCAGAGCGCGCAGAGCGACAGCAGCGCCAGCGCCACAAACGGCACCCCCTCTCTGGCCAATAGCCAGTGTAGGGAGTGGTAGCGAGCGCTTGCGTAGTTGGCGTCGATCTTACCATTGGAGCGCAGATAACGGCGCAGCCCGTTCATCCAGCCGATCATGCGCCGCCCCAGTGTCGAGCTGGCGACCTGCTGCGCGAGGTAAGGCGTGCGGCCAACCAGCAGACCGCTCTCCATCGGGGTCAATACCCGCCCCATATCGCGCAGCCGGTGCATCGGGATGCCGGATGATTCGAGCAGTTCATACTGCACCAGCAGCGCCTGCTCCACATCATCGAGGCTGGCCAGCGGCCAATCACTGAGCGGCGTGCCGGGCAGTGGCCGGAAGGGGAGCAGCATCGGCACAATCCCCTGCCCGATCAGCGCTTTCATGCCGGCAATCGTCGATGCCAGCGGTTCCAGCCCGACAATCAGGTGGCTGACCACCGCACCGGTGCGGAAGATCGAGCGGGCATGTTGCAGCGCACGATAGATCGCCGCCTGTCCGCCCAGCCGCGCCTTACCCGGGCAGATCTCGGCAAAGCGCGCCGCATCGTGCACTTCGACATTGCAGATAAAGAGATCCAGCCCCGCCTCGTAGAGTTCATCGATCACCTGCAGGTCGGATGGCGCCACCGTCTCCAGCGCAATCTGGCGATGACCGAGGTGTTTGCGCAGCAGCGCCACCACCGCCACCAGCTTGCGCAGGCCGACATCATTGGAGGGCGAAAAGCCGTTGTAGAGATAGACCGTATCGACATCGCGCTCCGCCAGTGCCGCGCGCACCGTCTCCACCAGTTCGAGCGGATCGCGTAGCGGCGGTTCAGCCTGATTGAGCATCGAATCATACTGGCAGTATTGGCAGGCCTGCCCCGCCTGATTAAAGAAGCCGCAACCGAGGAACGGATGCAGGATCAGCAGCCGATCATGCAGGGCGCTGAAACTGCCCATACGCGACCCGCTGCGGGTGCTCTGCTGATAGAACGCCGGCGCTGGCAGCAGGGTGACGGGCGAAACTTCGCCGGCGCAGTACAGCTCCGCCTTGCCATCCTTTTCCCGCAGCTCATAGGTGCTCTTCTGCGTATAGGGCTGACCGACCGGCACCGTACAGAGCTGACCGGTCGGCAGACGAATATCGACCACCGTCTCAATCGCATTGGCCTGCGAAATCCATTGCGAGGCCTGCTGCAACCCCTCCGGCAACGCCACACCGCGGCTGACCAGCGACAGCTTCGTCCGTCCCGGATTGGCAAAGGGGTGTAGATCGGTGCTGGATGTCACCTGATGACCTTAAACGGCAGCGATCAGATTGCGGAAATCTTCTCGACGCGAATCTTCCACTGGCGCTCCGAGATCTGCTCTTTGACCAGCACCTTCTGCCCCTGCTCTTCCAAGGAGAGCGGCACATTCTCAATCGGCGCGCCATCATCGAGAATCACCTCCAGCTGCGCACCAATCGGCAGTGTGGAGAGCTTGATCTTCGTCTTCACAAAGTTCATCGGGCAGGCGACACCGGAGAGATCGAGCAGCGTGACATTATCCGTCGCATCGGCTGCCGCTTCATCGCCTGCCACAGCCGCTTCCGTCTCACTCTCACTCACTTCCTCCGGCACGGCGGCAAAGCGTTTTTCTGCCAACGCCAACCATGCGGCCTGCGCATCACGCAGGCGGGTCACGCCCGCCCCCGGATCAGCCAGATCGATGCCCATCATCGCCGCCTGCACCTGATGGAAACCGCCCATCACGTCCTGATCGGCAGCAGCATGGGTGAGCAGCAGGCCGAACACCTCGCTATCCTCCTCCGGTGCTTCACCGAACGGCACCAGAAAGGCGCGCGCGGTGGAGATCACCGAGCGGCGCAGCGCACTCTGCGCCTCCGCCCAGAACATCGCATCGATATGGGCGCGCGCCAGCAGCATCTCATACTCCGCCTCGGAGATCAGCGCATCGGACATCGACAATACCGCACCGGCGCACTCGCCCTTCTTGTTGCCCTTGGTATTGAACGCCTCGTTCTCGCTCCAATCGTAG
>Ga0256829_1000641_pt1 | contig 33785 bp, 31 predicted proteins | sample 131447metaG_FD_185979 | JGI IMG/M metagenome (GOLD analysis project Ga0256829, IMG submission 185979) | Hydrothermal vent microbial communities from Lau Basin, Pacific Ocean - 131-447 | ecosystem: Environmental > Aquatic > Marine > Hydrothermal vents | place: Pacific Ocean: Lau Basin | collected... | reverse complement strand
TTAGTTTTCAATGATCTCAAACAGTTAGCGAGGCTCCTAAACATTAGGTCTCTTTGTTTGTGGATGGGAATTATAGGGAATTGTTGCTTTATTGTTTCTTAATGTATTGGGGGAATTTTGGAAGTTTTTGAATTTATATTCATTTTTATTATTTATTCAAATATTTCAGTAGGTGAACATAACCTGATTCTGGCTCAATTGCTATAGATATAATTTCATCTACATTAGCGGCTTTACAGTCTGAAACACTACACAAATCAATTACGCATTGACCAGATATAAGAATATTTGTACCTGTTGAAGATGAATGGTATGCAGAATCAAAATTAGATAAAGCACCTCTAATTGGTCTTCCTATATGATCAAATGCAATAGTTTTACTTGTCGTTCCAGTTCGACAATTTGCTGAAAAATCTACATCTAGCACATCATATTCTTCACCTATATTCATTTCATTTGTAGCGATACTATCACCAGTATGAATCATACTCGCACCAGCTGCTCCTCCCGTTAACTTTTTGTTCTTATCCAAAGGGTTTATTGCTACTTCCTGTGGATCTGGATTTCCAGCCGACCCACCAGCTGTATCACTAAATATTGTATACGCATACTTATTATTCGTATCTGTAAGACTTTTAGAAAAAGAAATACGCCACCTACTTTGATACCAATTAGTTCCTGTTGATGAGTTAAATTTATCATCTATCATTGCAAGATGTTGTGTGTATCGAATATGTGAAATAAGTTGCGCAGCAGCTTTTGGTAGATTGTTTTTTCGAAGTTTTGGCAAAGCAAATACTGCTAATACACCAATAATAATTATAACAAAAATAAGTTCTAAGAGAGTAAAAGATTTTTTCATTTGCACAGTATATCAAAATATATTATAAAATAAAATTATTAAGAGAAAGTAAGAGAATTGAGCGTAAAAAGTTCCTACGCTCAATGAAAAAACTAATTATAATTTTTCTGCTTCTGGAACATCATAGAGTATATCATCCATTGGATGTCTATACATTGGCATTGCAAGACGCTTTTCATCAAGGATATGCCCAATGAAACCAATAGAACGACCAACAATAAAGAATGCGTTTAAAGTTCCTGAAGAGATAAACTCGTTAATATCTTCTTCAGAGTAACCTAATGCTCTCCACATATCTACCATTAAAATACCGATTGTACCATCAACATTTAGAATCAGATTTTCTTTTTTCGATGTTGTTAATTGCTCAACAGTTAGTGCATAATCTAGCAATGGTGTTGCTGGAAAAAATTCTTTAGCGAATTTTTTTAGTCCTTCAACTCTTAAATCTGGATTTTTAAGAGATTTAATTCTATGTCCAATACCAGGGATTGGAATACCAGCTTTTTTCATGTGACCTAAAAATTCTACAGGGCTTAAGTTGTTATCATCTGCATATTTAAAATGTTCTGCCGCACCATCGATGGCACCACCAAAACGCGGTCCAATTGTTAAGAGACCAGTTACTAATGACTCGACAACCGATTTCCCTGCACGAGCTGTAACTTTCGCATTGTGTGCACCTGAAACAGCAGGACCATGATCGGCAACAGTTTTCATAACAGTTTCAATAAACTGAGTTGCCCATTTTGGATACTGTTTTTTGAACCACAATAAAGAGATAACATCTCCAATACCTTTACCTGTATCTGGAGTAGCTACACTAGAAATAGGAAAGCCAGCATATGTACACTCTTCACCTCTATCATCTGAAATTGTACAAATAAACTCTTTTGAACGACGCAATTTTGGTACAAGGTTCATATCTGGTTCTGAAATATCACTTATAGTACCATTTGCTTTTAACTCTTCATATACCTTGTTAATTGTACCTGGCAAATCATTGAATGATTTAGGGACATAGATACCAGCTTCTGCCATTGCTTTATTTTTTGCAGCAGCTGTCTCAGCATCAGCATTTGCACTTGCACCTGCATGACCAAACTGAACACCTGAACTAAAGTGCTTAGCGATTGTACCAATACACCATGCGATTACTGGTTTTGTGATTTTACCATCTTTAATGGCTTCTATTATTTTGTACTCTTCAGTACCACCAACTTCACCTAAAAGAACCATGTATTTAACTTCAGAATTTGATTCCATTCGAAGCATGTTATCAATAAAAACTGATCCTACAAATCTATCTCCACCAATAGCTACACCCTCCGCAATACCATCTGCATTTATAGCAATGATGTTTGAAAGTTCATTAAACAGACCACCTGAACGAGTTACAAGTCCACATGAACCTGCACGGTGAAGTTTAGAGTTTACGATGTTTTCAATCGTTCCGCCAATGTTAGCTATTTTAAATGCACCTGGAGCAATAGCACCAACAGTTGCTGGTCCAATGACTGTAACACCAGCATTTCTTGCAGTATTATTCATTTTTCTTGCAAGTCTTTCAGGGATACCTTCAGCAGTCACCATAATAGAGCTAAATCCGCCAAGTTCAATAGCTTCCATGGTTACATCATATGCCGTTCTAAATGATCCAAAGTTTAAAAGAACATCAGCATTTGCATGCTCTTTTTTTGCGGCCGCTGTACTTTTATAGAGAGGAACCATTATCTCATCTGGTCCCCAAAAGAATTTTTCAAATTTATTTCCGCTTGTTGGTGCAACGATTGCAGCTACAGAAGGAGTTTCACGCTTAATTGTATAATCATAATCTAGCATTCTTTGGATAGCAGTTGTGTTGTTGTTCCAAAAAATCGCTTGTGTTTCTTTAGTATATAATTTTTCCATCTTTTCCCCTTACTTCTCTAGTGCCATACGCACGATGTCTGTAACATGTGTTTCTGGTCCATAAACTTCGATAAAAAGACCGAGTCTATTTGCAGCTTCTTTAATATCTTTTAAACCTTTTTCATAGTTTGGTCCACCACGGCGAACATAAATTTTAGTATTATGTGCTTTCATCTTCTCAGCATTCTCTTCAAATGACTGGATAATACCTGTAAATGTTTTTGCAACATCAGTAAAGTTTGCAATAGCACCACCGATAATCATAATCTTATCTTGACCTTTAGGGTCTTTGTGACGAGTCATTAAGTCGATGATCGTATCTGCATAAAATTTTGTTTCACTTGTAGTTGGACCACCAGAGTATTCACCATAGTTAGCAAGGTCTGCGATAGAACCACCATTTGCTTCAGCAAAGTCAGCAATAGTATCTGCATAAACAACAGAAGCACCACCACCAGCAACCATAGTCCATACTCTACCCATAGGGCTAAGAATAGTAAGTTTTAGTGAGGCACCTGATTTACTATCAGCTTCTGCGATTGCTTTTTCTTCTGGAGACTGATCTTCCATACCAAAAGCAGTTGGGTACTCAATATCTCCCCAAGTATCTTTCATAAGAAAACCTGCCGTATCGTCAAGACGGGCAACGAGATCCAATATAGCCATCTCATTGTTCTCTAGCACTACGATAGGATTAATTTCTAAATATGCAAAGTTCATATCTCTATAAAATTTAAAAAACTCTACAGCAAATGACTCAAATTTAGCTCTATCTTTTGCAGGAATATCAGCAGGAATATTAGCATTAATTGCATGTTCCATATCAGCATCAGACATATCAATGGGAATAACTACTTCGTTAACTTTTTCATCCCAACCCTCTTCTACTTCCATTCCGCCTTCAGCAGACATATACAACACATCATCTTCACCAACACATGTTGCAGAGATATAATATTCTTGTTCTTGAGAGTGAGGAGTAAATGGCTCAATTATAAAATGACTTAGCGTACCATGCTGACCAGTAAGGAGCGTAGTCGTATGAGAGATTTTTTTATCAATCCATTTTGCTGCATCAGCTAATGTAACATCACCAGGCTTATTTGTTTTAAAAAGAACTAAATCATTCTTTCCACGCTTACCAAACAACATATCTGGTTTCGCAACTAATGCTTCTTGTTTTAACCATTCAAAGCCATGTTCTTTAGCTTTTGCTAAAAGTTCTGCTCCACTAGTAACTAGAACAGATTTAAATCCATAATGGAATCCACTAAAATAATTTTCCCATTGTTTAGAAAAAAGTGCTTTACCATCGTATTCTCGTATCGCTTTTTGAGCCATTGCAACTCCCTATTTTTAATTTGCACGCATTTTACCACATTTTATACTATGAATACTCTTAGAGAGGATTAGTTTATAATCTAGATGCTCTAATTGTTTATTTTTGTAACATTAGCAAAATAGACAGGTTGATTTATGTAACTTATAGTAACATTATGTGTTTTATTATCTTTATTTTTTACTTGTTTGAGTTTATAGCTGTCGCATTTTGTAACACCATAAAAGGATAAACGCTGTTGCATTTTGTACCCAGTATTGACACAAGGAATAGATCTCTTTTTTAATAGCTGTGCTAACTCTTTTGCTACATGGTATTTATATACAAAGTGTTTCTTTGGGTTTTCAATAAACCTATATATATCTTTATTGAAAATAACTGTTAGAACATTGATTATTAATAGAATAAAGGAAATTGCAAATATAAGTTTATACTTTCGCCTAAACATTTTTAACCTCACTCGATAAGAACTTACAAATGTTTGTGTAGCTAATGGTAGGGATACAATAAGGTAAGGGGCGAAATGTTCTATTGGTATTATTTGTCTAAAAGATAATAATAAAGAGATAATAAAAGTAACGGTAGATATAAACCAAATAATATCTATCTGCTTTAAAAGGTATCTACGATAAAGTATAAATACAACATATATGAATACTATGGGAGAAAAAATAGCAGCATACAATGCTAGCGAGTCTAAAAAATGTCCATTTGGAGCGCCATGAGCATCTATGCCAAAAGAAAATACTGAGATAAAGAATGCCAACATATTAAACAAAAAGAAACTTCTATCTTTCTTATAAATAGCATATACACTTAAAGACAAAAATAGATAGATAAAACTATTGTCTAAAAATGCAAAAGAGACCAAAAGCAAATAATAAGAAACTTTATAGCCTTGTTTATACACCCAAATAAAAAGTAATAAACCAAAAAGAATAAGCCCTGCTCTGTCGATCAATAGTGCTGCACTTAATACTCCTGGTAAAAGGATAAATATCAATACATTCCAGAGTCTATTTCGTTCATTCATATACTCTTTTGATATACTATAAAAAAGGATAACACTCAGAAGATGTGTTACTATCATAGGTAATCTTAAGGCAAAATCATTTTGACCAAACATGAGTATAGAAAATTTTATGAGAAGCTTTAAAGGAGAAGTGTCTCCATATAAGACAAGTGTTTCTCTATATGCTATAGACAACTCAGAAGTTTGGAAAAATAGGTTCAGTGCATCTAACCCTAATATTAGGAAAAAGATGATCTTATATCTCATAATTTTAAAAAGTTTCCTATCATTTCATGGCCATATTCACTCATAATAGACTCAGGATGAAACTGGACACCATAGATATCTTTATCTTTTATTCTTAAGGCCATAATCTCTTCATCATCTGTAGAATATGCTGTTATTTCAATAGAGTTTGGCAATGTATCTTTTTTAACTATAAGTGAATGATAACGCGTTGCGATAAACTCTTGTGGTAAATCTTTAAATATTGCACAAGTTTGACTTTGTCTCATGATAGAAGTTTTTCCATGCATCATATTTTTAGCACGAACTACATCAGCACCAAACACTTGCGCAATGCTCTGATGACCTAAACAAATACCTAGTATTGGTAGCTTATCTTTAAAATATTCTATAACTTCTAAAGTAATGCCTGCTTCATCTGGGGAAGCTGGACCAGGTGAGATAATGATTTTTTCGGGGGACAATGCTTCAATCTCTTTTACACTCATCTCATCGTTACGAATTATCTTTAAATCAGCACCGAGTTCTTTGCAGTATTCGACTATGTTGTAAGTAAAACTATCATAATTATCTATCATTAAAATCATTTTTGAGAACCCCCTAACTAGCCCCTATTTTAAGGGATACTATAAAATATAAGTTTTTTGAATTTAGATTTTTCTAACCTATTTCTAACCGTAAAATATTTTTTTAACTTTTAAATCTAATTTTATTTAGAAATTATATCAAAATAGACTTAATGAAAAAAACAGGGGTCAGATTCATAACTATTTATGATAATTAACAAGATAAACATCCACTATTTTCAAGACATTTAAGAATTATAAGATTATCGTATATCTATTAACTGGAAAATTAGATTTCTCTTTGGTTAATAGTAAATTTAGGGAGATTTAGGTGGTTGTTTACCCACACTTTTTTAGAAGGAACTCTTTTTAATGTAGTTTATTGAGTTTTAGTGTGTTTTATAAAGAAAATTATTCTTACTGAAACCCTAAAATAGCATAGTATTCAGGGGGATAGAGAGGGATTAGTATAAAAAACCAAACAGCCATAATGGAGTCTTATTACCAAATCCTATTTCAATATCATCAGCAACTATAAAACTATTTTCGACATCTTTTATCTGAGAAAAAGTTTTATTTTTTCCACCTATTTCAAAGGTATATTGTTCATCAACAAAAAAATCACCTACTTTAGGATATGAAACATCATGTTCCTGACTTAGCATATTTAAAAAGAACTGTTCCCTTATAGTTCCTATCTCGTTTGACTGACAATAACTAAAACTTAGATTAGGATTATTTAGATAGAGCTTTTGTGGTTTAGAAAAAATATTATCTCCTTTTGTCTTCGCTCTTAAACTAGAAAAAATATTTCCCATTGTTAGGTAGTGAATGTATTGATAAAGTGTATTTCTATTTATACCTATTTTTTTAGAAAATGCTGTAATATTTAATTCATAAGGTTTTGACGAACATATTAAATTTACAAGCTGCTTTAGCTTCTGAATACTTTGTGGCTCAATATTGAAAATAATTGGTAAATCACTCTCAATTACTGTATTTACCGTTTCTTCAAGCTTTATACTATATGTTTCATGATTCTCAAAATAGTATGGAAAGTACCCATATTGCAGATACTCTTTGAAATACTCAAATGGTTTTACTATATTAGTAATTTCATCTGCAATATCTATGTGATTTTTTACTATTGACTCAAGAGAGTAGCTTTTAAATTTCATATCAAGTTTTAATTCTAAAAACTCTCTAAAAGACAAACCTTTGACTCTATATAAAACGGCTCTTCGACTTAAGTCGGCTTTTTTATGTTCTAACTGTAAGGCACTAGATCCACTAAAAATGACTTTTAAATCTAAAAAATCATATATCTCTTTTAACTCTTTTTCAAAATCTTTATATTTGTGTATCTCATCAATAGCAAGTACCTGACCGCCACTTTTGGAAAACTGCTCAGCAATCTCATATAAAGAGATAGAACTTGTAATGATACTATCAGCACTAAAATACAATTTTTTACTTTTTGGTAAATCTAAAGAGTTTAAATATTGAATTATTACTGTGGTCTTTCCAACGCCTCGACTTCCAAGTATTCCAATCATCTTATCATTAAAGTTAATTGTATGATAAAAGTATCTTTTGTATTCATAATTTTGAAGCTTCAGTATTTGATTCGATTTTTCAAAAAGTTTATCTAGCATATCTATTCCTACTGTATATCACATTAAGCATTATTGTAATATATTGTTTATTACATTATACTTAAAGATTCTTAAATCATTTTGCTACATGAGTTATAAGTGCCTCTACATTTCATGTCTCTAGAAAAAAAGAACATACAAGTTATTTATGGAGAGGAACTTATAAAGATAAGTTTTAAGAGTTTTGTCATCTTTTTTTTATATGAAACTTTTTGTTCCTCGACCATCATAGAGGTCTTTAAAGCGAAAAGTAATGAGATTTTCCATAATAGCAAAGAGTAATAAAAAATTTAAAAAGCTACTTCCACCATAGCTAAACATAGGTAGCGGTACACCTACAACAGGTGCATAACCTATGGTCATAGAGATGTTGACTCCTGTGTAAATAAATATCATAAAAGATATTGCGATTGTGACAACTTTTATGTAGTAGTCAGCACTAAATACACTGAGACTAAAAAGATGTAAGATAAGTGATACATAGACAAGGATGATAGCTAAACCACCTAGAAATCCAGCTCTTTCAACTAAAAATGCAAAGATGAAGTCACTTGTCGCAATGGGGAGAAACTTCATCTGAGTTTGTGTTGCTTCATCTTTACTTTTACCTGTGAGCCCTCCCGAACCAATAGCAATAATGGACTGTTGTACATGATAAGATGGCTTTTCACTCATAAAGTCAGTAATGCGAACTTTTTGATAATCATGCAGTCCAAACTTGTAACCAATGGGTGCAAGAAGGGCTACAACACCAACAATAACAGCCCATATTTTCCAGTTTACACCTATGAAAAACAGGACTCCATAGCCTATGAGTAGTAAAACTAGTGCAGTACCTAGATCTGGCTCTTTAGCTATGAGAAAGAATGGTATAAGTATGTAGGCACTTAACTTTAAAAAATCTTTAAGACCATAACCCTCTCTAGGTGGAGGGTTGCGGTGTATGAGATAAGCAAGCATTAGGATAAGTGCAGGCTTAACGAATTCTGATGGTTGGATAGTAGCATTGACAAAGGGGATCTCTAACCACCTTTGTGCACCAAGTCTTGAATGACCGACAAACTCAACAGCCAAAAGTAATAAAATGTTGACCCAATAGATAAGAGGTATAAGCCAATTCATCCGACGGATAGGAAGTAAAAATACAAATACAAAGGTAAGTGTAGCAACCCCAATATATGCTAGTTGTTTTTGTGCAAGGGCTGGAACTGCTTCATTGATCAGCCAATTAGATGTGAAGATGAGAGGTAGCAAAAGAATAATAGAAATAAAGTCAAATTGTGCTAAAATGCGCTTATCAATTCTCCACAAACTATACAACTCCTAAAATTTTATAGAATTGTATCATAATAGAGGTATATTAATGAGTGATATTCAAAGCTTTGTGTGTCAAAGTGAACAAAGATTAGATGTTTTTTTAGCATCGGTGATAGAGCAAACACGCTCTCAAGTAGCACAACTTATAAAAAAAGAGTGTGTATATGTTAATGAAAAGTTAGTTTCGCGTGCTGGCGTCAAACTGAAAATAGGTCAAGAGGTTAAGGTTGATTTTCCAGAGGCGAAGATTGCAAAGGCTCTTGAGATAGACTTTGATGTAGAAGTCCTTTATGAAGATGATGATGTTTTAGTGATCAATAAACCAACAAACCTAACAGTCCATCCTGCTCCTAGTGTCAAAGATGCTACTTTGGTAGAGTGGCTCAAACACAAAAATATACGACTCTCTACCATAAGTGGCGAAGAGAGACATGGGATTGTCCATCGTCTTGATAAAGGGACAAGTGGTGTGATGGTTGTTGCAAAAAACAATACGGCACATCAGTTTCTTTCAGAACAACTTCAAGATAAAAGTATGGGTAGGTATTATCTTGCTGTAGTTGTGCCTCCTCTAAAAGAAGATATTACCATAGTTGAAAAACCTATCAAAAGAAGTTCAAAAAACCGTTTAAAAATGGGTTGTGAAAATGGTGGTAAAAGTGCAAAAACTGCTTTTAGTTTTTTGGCATTAAGTGAAGATGAAACTATGCAACTTATAGCTTGTAAACTCTTTACAGGGCGTACGCATCAGATTCGTGTTCACCTTGAAACTATGAGCCGTCATATCCTTGGTGACCACCTCTATGGAAATACTCAAAAAGATGACAAATCGGAACGAATATTGCTCCATGCTTATGAGATACATTTTATCCATCCTAGCACTAAAAAATTATGTTCTTTTGTAGCCCCTATGGATGAGTATATGACTGGTTTTATTGACAATAAATTTAATACGGAGAGTATAGTTGAAGTTATCAACCCTAACTACATTAGTAAGTCTTTCACTCATATTGATTCTTAGTGGATGTGGTACACCAAAACCAAATCTTGATGCAACTATTGATTCTTCTTTGCCCAAGGTGGAGTTGACAGCAAATGGTATCAAAAAAGATATGAAGTCTATCGCTCTTGAATGGAAAGCGTTCAATGATAAAAGAGTGAAGGGTATATATATCTATAGAATGGCTTTAGATAATAATAAGTTAGAGGTAGATGATAATGCATATTATGTTACTATTGACAATCGCTTTTCTACACACTTTTTAGATGCACAGATACAACCAAATTCAAGATATAGTTATTATTTTAAAACATACAGTAAAACAGCAGAAGGTCTTAAGAGTGCGACAACTGTAGTCCGTTCAAATCCTATTTTAGATTCTGTTACATGGATTCATGCTCTCAAAGATATGCCAAGAAGTGCCAAAATCATTTGGCGTCCACATACAAATAAGATTGTAAATGGTTATGAGATAAAAAGACGAACACTTGAGCAAAAAGAGTGGAAGAGCATTGCAGTCTTAGATGGAAGGTTGCGGGCAGAATATATAGATACTGGACTTGCAGATAAACATACCTACATCTATGTTGTCCATGCTTTGACATATAACAATATCATCTCAAAACCGAGTAAAGAGGTACAGATAACAACAAAAGCGCGACCAACGGAAGTGAGAAATATCAAAGCAACAGATAATCAACCCAAAAAAATCATACTCACTTGGCAAAAATCAGATTTAAAAGATTTTTTAAAATATAATATATATCGCTCAAAAAGTGCAGATGGAGGGTATGATCTCATAGCACAAACAAAAACAAATAAATATATAGATAAGATTGATGAAGATGGAGCAAAATATTTTTACCGAGTAAGCGTTCTTGATAAAGATGCTTTAGAAAGTAACTACGACCTTTATTCTGCTCAAGGGGTTAGTGTAGTAAAACCAAATCCACCAGCTCTAGTAGAAGCTAAAATTGTTGATAATACAATTGTACTTAGGTGGAATAAAACTGATGATAGAGCAAAAACTTATATAGTTTCTAAAAGATATAAAAAAAGTATGTTTAATGAAGTTGCAGAAGAGTTTGATGGTATTAGATCTTTATCATATATAGATAAAAAGATACAAGCAGATACAACTTACTACTTTAAAGTTTACGCAGTTGATAAAGATGGTATTCGTTCAAACGCTAGCATTGAGATAGAGTTAGAGACAAAACCTGCTGCAAAAAAACCAAAAGATATTTAATGCCACATCTTCATATTAAAGAATTTAAGAGTATAGAATTTCCTAAAGTACAAGATGGAGTTCGTTTTAACTTTTTAGCTAAAAATGCAAACCATAGTGATGATAAAGTTATTTCAACAACGATTGAAAGGGAAGACTTCTTTTTGTTAGTCCGAGAAGATGAACATAAGTGCCTTTTAAAAACCGATAAACTTACTCGTCCAGCTTCAATCTACAATGTACACAAATGTTTACTCGCCTATGCCAAAGTTGCAGGTTTAGAAATCTTAGGATCAAATGTACCTGATAATGCGAAAAATATACACCTTCAAGAAGTGACAGCACTTAAAAATATAGAATATTTTGCACAGAATTTTCCTGATGCACAAGATGTGGCTATTGAAGTGGGTTTTGGCTCAGGTAGGCATCTCTTGCATCAAGCAAAAGAAAACCCTCAGACGCTTTTTATTGGGATAGAGATTCATCGTCCTTCCATAGAGCAAGTGCTGAAGCAGATTACCATTCAAGAGTTAGACAACTTACTCATCCTAGATTATGATGCACGACTTTTTATGGAGTTAGTCCCTTCAAATATAGTAAGTAAGATTTTTGTCCATTTTCCAGTTCCTTGGGACAAAAAGCCTCATCGGCGTGTCATCTCAACATCTTTCATAGAGGAGTCACAACGGGTACTTAAGATAAACGGTCGTTTGGAACTTCGCACAGATAGTGAAAACTACTATGCCTACTCTTATGAAACCTTTATAGCTTTTAATAAGATCTCTCTACAAATCAATAAAAATAAAGATATTGCTATTAGTTCCAAATATGAAGATAGATGGAAGCTCATGGAAAAAAATATCTATGATGTTACAATGATAAATGAGATAGATTCTGAGCCACTTCACATAGAGGGAGGCTTTACTTTCTCTGCATTTACAAAAGATGCGCAAGAACTTTTGACTCTTCATGCAACTACTAAAAAATTTGAGAGTGGTTTTATCCATTTTGAAAGGGCTTATACTTTAGATGATGGTATCATGCTACGCGTTTCAATGGGGAGTTTTGATAGACCTGAGCATCTCTATATTATCATACAGGGCAAACAAATTCGTTATTACCCTTCTTTACCACTTCGCTCAAAAAGCAATCTAGTGGCACATAAATTTTTAGATGAGGTACTCAATGGATAGAGTTATAGTGGCTAAAAATGTTTCTCTTTCATACACAGCAGATGAAACTATCATCAATCAGGCAAACTTTAGTGTCAACTCAGGAAGCTTTGTCTTTATCACAGGAGCAAGTGGTAGTGGTAAATCAACACTTTTAAAATCTCTTTTTGGTGCTATCAAGCTCAAACAGGGAAGTTTAGTTGTGGGTGGCGTTGAGTTAAGTAAGGTTTCTCGTTCTAAACTGAACTTTCTAAGACGCCATATAGGGATAGTATTTCAAGACTATAAACTTGTCAAAGAGTGGACTATAGAGAAAAATATCATGATGCCTCTCATCATCAATGGGTATGAAAAAAGTGTGACAACAAATCAAGTTGAATCACTTCTCAAACATGTAAGACTAAAGCATCAAGCTGGAAAATACCCATTGGAACTGAGTGGGGGAGAGCAACAACGCGTTGCAATGGCAAGAGCTCTGTCTCATAATCCTATCTTAATCCTTGCAGATGAGCCTACCGGAAATCTTGATGAGTATTCATCTGAACTTATATGGAAACTGCTCGAAGGTGCAAATACGCAACTTGAGACAACAGTTATAGTAGTTACTCACCATATACCAACTTCACTCAATGTTGATTATAAACATTTTCATATAGAATATGGCACTATTAATGAAATCAATTAAAAATCATCTCTCACTGATTGTGGCACTTGTCAGCATACTCTTTTCGATACAGATTTTTGTTATAGTAGAGAGATCTATAGATGCTTATAAACAAAATCTTGCCAATAATTATTCGGTGGTTGTGGTATCACAAAAAGCAATCACTCAAAAAGAATTTTTTAAAATAAATAAACTCATTAGTAAAGTTAAAGTTCTCTCACCAGATAATGTCATCAAGCGTTTAAATTCGGATATCGACAAAAGCAACATGGAGTTTTTAAAGCTTACTTTACCAAAATTTTACAAGTTGCATCTCAAAAGCTATCCATCACCAAGAGAGATTAAAAGACTTAGGAAAAATCTGCTAAATAACAGATTTATAACAAAGGTAGAAGATTTTTCAAATACTCATGATACTATCTACAAACTACTTGTATTGTTTAAAAATGTTGTATTAGTTTTTGCTGCTGTGGTTTCCATCGTAACAATGCTTCTCATCCTTAAGGAACTTAGAATTTGGCAGTTTAAACATAACGAAAGGATGAGCATAATGGGGCTGTTTGGTGCGCCAACTTGGTTGCGTTCGGCTGTTTTATTTCGACTCTCCATAGTTGATGCCATCATCTCAAGTATGATAGTTTTTGCTATTTTTACCGTTTTGTCTTCATCAAATTGGATATTAAATCAATTTAAAAATATAGATATTAGTGTAGTGATTTTTGATAATGTAGGAGATTTTTTCATCCTTTTTGGTATCTCTATTGTTCTTTCTATTATTTTAGCTTCGATGATTGTTTTAGGTCATAAAGAAGAAGTATGATAAAAGTTTTTCTGACTTTTTTTTTATTGTTTAGTTGCGTAAATGCAAAAAATGACATTGATAAAAAGATTAAAAAAACAAGTGCAAATTTAAAAAATTTTTCAAAATCATATGGCTCTATCAACAAAAAGATGGCAAGAAATGCTAAAGATATTTTGCGACAAAAACAAGAGATACTCAAACAACAAAAGTATTTAATAGAACTTAAGAAATCTTTGAATTTAAAAGCACAAAGTTATGGTGAAAACTCTAAAAAATTAAAACAATTGCAAACAAAGCAACAAGAACTCCAAAATGCACAAGATGCTATAGAGGAGGAGTTGATCTTTACCATCGCCAAAAGCATCTCTCTTAAAGTGGTTTTAGATGAAAACAACGCTCAAACAGAGGAATCTTTAATCGAACTTGAAGTGATTAAAGCTATGCTCGCAAAAACAAAAGCAAAAGCAAAAAAGTTAAATGATGAGTTCTATAAAAATTCTCTTGTTCTTAAAAGAACTGATGAGCAGACACACTCTTTAGAAAAGTCAATATCTAGTATTGATACAAAGAGGAAGAATCTTCTCCAGACACAAAGAAAAAATAAAAAATCTTTAAAAAAGTTAGTTTTACTAGAAAAAGCATATAAAAAAGCTTTAAAAAAGCTTATTAAAAAACAAGACTCCATTAAGCAAACATTAGCAAAACTTAAAATTATAAAAGTAGATAGGTTGAGAAAAGCAAGACAAGATGAGGCAAGACGCAAGGCATTTGCAAAAAAAACTTCCAATAAAAACTTACCAAAAGTAAAAAAACCTGGTAGCTCTTACCAAAGTGTAAAAACAAAAAAATATCGTGGTAGAAAAACAATAGCTCCTCTTAATGCATATACCATTACTAAAAAATATGGAACTTATACAGATCCTATATATGGTATAAAGATTTTCAACGAATCTATCTCTATGAAACCAAAAAATAAAAATGCAAAGGTAAAAACAGTATTCAATGGAAAAGTTATCTATGCAGATAAAACAGCAATCCTTAACAATATAGTTATTGTTCAGCACAAAAATGGTTTGCATACTATCTATGCAAATCTAAGTCAAATTTCACCAAGCATCAAAAAAGGTATAAAAATAAAAAAAGGTTATACCATAGGACGAGTTAATAATGAGCTTATCTTTGAAGTAACACAAAAGTCGTATCATATTAACCCTATTAGGCTTTTTAAATAATTAGATTGGTATTAGTTTATTTTTGGTTATAATTTCAAAATATACTTTTTATTGTAATTTGTAAGGAATAAAATGAACTTTATACAAACTCGTGGAATAGATGAATCTAAACAAAAAACTGTAACTTTTTCAGAAGCTATATTAAGCCCAATCGCCTCTTTTGGTGGACTTTATGTGCCAGAGGAACTACCTAACCTTGGTAACGAGTTCTTAGCAAAACACCTCCATAGCGATTATAAAACATTAGCTTACGATATGTTAAAGAGATTTGAGATAGATATAGATGATGCAGTGATCAATGAAGCATTAGCTCTTTACGATAGTTTTGATGATGCAAACAATCCTGTCCCTGTTGTCAAAATAAAAGAAAACTTATATATATCAGAACTTTATCATGGTCCAACTCGTGCTTTTAAAGATATGGCATTGCAACCTTTTGGAGTTGTTCTCTCTTCTATTGCTCAGCAAAAAGATGAAAACTATCTCATACTTGCAGCTACAAGTGGCGATACTGGTCCAGCGGCATTGGAGACATTTAAAAATCGTCCTAATGTCAAGGTGGCTTGCCTGTACCCTGATGGTGGAACAAGTGATGTTCAGCGTTTACAAATGGTCACAGAGGATGCTGATAATCTAAAAGTAATAGGGATTCATGGCGTTTTTGATGATGCTCAAAATGCTTTAAAGATGCTTCTAGTTTCAGAAGAATTTAAGAGCTCATTAAAAGAGCACAACACCTCTTTATCAGCCGCAAATTCAGTCAATTTTGGTCGTATTATTTTTCAAATCATTTATCACATTCACTCTTATTTAGAGTTGCTACGCCAAGGTGCAATAGAAGAAAGAGAAAAAGTCTATCTGAATGTCCCAAGTGGGAATTTCGGTAATGCTCTTGGTGGGTATTATGCTTGGAAAATGGGCTTGCCGGTTGAAAAAATTATTATCTCTTCAAATGAAAATAATGTTTTAACAAAGTTGATTCAAACTGGAAAATATGATTTACGAGATTGTGAAGTAGTGGGAACAACTTCCCCAGCTATGGATATACTTAAATCATCTAATGTTGAAAGAGTTTTGTTTGACATGTTTGGTGATGTTCGCACAAGAGAGTTGATGAATGACCTTGAAGTCAATCAATTTTATGAATTAACTTTGGAGGAACTCGATACTTTGCGAGAGGTTTTCGATGCAGATTTTTGTACAGGGGATGAGGGTAAAAAGTATATTAAAGAGATTTTTGATGCAGATGCATACCTTATGGACCCTCATACTGCCACATGCCTAAAATCTTATGAAACATGCAGCGATCCTAGTATTAAAACTATCGCCTACTCAACAGCCGAATGGACTAAATTTTCCCCAGTTATTGCCAATGCCCTGACAGGTGAAGAAGATGCACAAGACATGATAGCATTAGAGTCTATATCTAAAGAGGCAAATTTAGACATACCATTTATGATAAAAGAGCTCTTTAACAAGGATATAGTTCATAGTACCATCATAGATAAAAAAGATATATCCAAAGAGATCTTGAAGTTTCTTTAGTTGGCTCGTACTTTGGAGGTGTTCGTTTTTTCAAAGAAAAAATGATCCCCGTAAAAGTACAGTGAATGAGCCAACTACACTGGCTCGTACTTTGGAGGTGTTCGTTTTTTCAAAGAAAAAATGATCCCCGTAAAAGTACAGTGAATGAGCCAACTACACTGGCTCGTTAAGCTACTTCGCCTTACTAACCAACACTCCACCTAGGACTATCAGTCCTATCCCACAAAAAGTCCAAAAATCTGGAAATTTATCTCCAAGTAAAAAACCAAAGCCTATAGCAAAGGGTATGTTTGTATAGCTAATCACACCGATGATACTCGCTTTTGAAGCTGAATATGCTTTTGTGAGTAACCATTGTGAAAGAGTTGAGATAATAGCCATGAACACTATGAGCAACCAAAGTTTGGAAGTAAGTGGTAGTATAAATTCTGGAAATAAAAATTCTAATGATGGGGAAATGCTTAGATAAGGCGATATACTAAATAAAATAGCTGGAATAATAGTCCCTATCACTACAAAAGATAAAACAATAATGCGAGAGTCATAGATCTCCTTGATCTTTTTGATGGTTGCATAAGCAAGAGCAGCGAAGAATCCTCCGAGTATCCCTAAGAGATGCTCATAAGAGATGCTCATACCAAAGGGTTTAGTGATGAGTATGATACCACCTAACCCAACGAGCAGAGCGAGTATCGTTCGCTTACTAAGATGCTCTCCAAGTAGATAAAATGCTAAGATAGATACAAATAAAGGGGAGGTTTTATTGAGTGTTATCGCTTCGCCTAAAGGTATCACAGTAATCGTATAAAAGAACAATATCATAGCTATAAAACCAAATAAACCACGCATAAAAAGTAGATGGAATTTGCCACCTAGTAGGCTGGGTGGTTTGAGTTTGAGAGCATAAAGTATAAGCCCTATACCAATAATATTTCTAAAAAATACAATCTCCAAAGCACTCATATCATCGGAAAGTATTTTTGCTATAGCACCATTAAAAGCAGAGATGAGGGCACTAAGGAGCATAAAAAGTATGCCTCGGTCTAAATTTTTTAACAAAAAATGACTAATTAGAGTTCTGTAGCGCGTTGATAAGCAGCATCTATAGCGTTAATACAGGCACTTCTTACATTACCATCTTCTAAAGCTGCATAACCTGCGGCAGTCGTACCTCCTGGACTCATTACACCATCTTTTAAAAGAGCTGGATGGATATCTTGGATCAAAGCACCAAAACCACCGAAAAGCCCACGCATAATCCCCATAGCATCATCTCGTTTTAGCCCTTGTTTGACTGCACCATCTGCTAAAGCTTCTGCGATAAGGGCTAGGTAAGCAGGACCACTTCCAGCCAAGGCAGTTGCGATATTTAACTCTTTTTCACTTACTAACCATCTTGTATCCCCTATAGCCCCTAAGAGCTGTTGGGCTTCAGCTCTAAAGCTTTCATCACCAGTAAGTGTAGTCATAGATAATCCCACGCTTGCAGCAAGATTTGGCATTGTTCTTACCACTGCATCTGTGCTTAGATTCTCTTTGAGCTTTTTAACACTTGTCCCAGCTAACACAGAGTAAATTACTCTTGCTTTGCCTTTAAGTTTAACACCCACACTCTCAACATTTGCAGGTTTCACACAAAACATAACTGTTTTTTCCTTCATATCAAAATTGTCTATGAGGTATTTTTCTACTTTAACACCTAGAGCATCTTCAAACTGGGTAAGTTTTTGCATGTTACGACCAACTACTTCTATCGTGTACTCACCTACTAAGCCTTTTGCGATGCTCAAGGCCATATTCCCATTTCCTATAAAAGTGATTGTTTGCATTGTTTTCCATTTACATCTACACAATTATAATTTAATGGGCTTTATATTTTGAAAAGAATATAAATCCTACAAATTAAAGTTGTGCATTTTTTATGACATTATAACATTATACTACTGTAAACTTCGGAAAACTCAAGGAAACTTCCAAAGCATTTATAGGGCAGTATAATATTCCTTGTATTGCTTAATTGTTTTCAAAGTACCTCTCTACTCCATCAGCCAACCCCATAGCCATTCTTTTTCTGTAGCTATTGTTCACTAGCATTTTTGCCTCTTTTGGGTTAGTGATGAAACCAACTTCTACTAAAACAGCTGGCATCTGTGCACCAACTAGAACCCAAAAAGGACCTTCACGAACACCACCATCATTGACACCTTTATAGTGAGCGTTCAAAGAACCTAACATCCCTCGTTGCAAATCTATGGCAAGTTTATGAGATGCTATAGTTTTTGCATGATTTAAAAACTTAAAAAGACTATGTTTTGAATACTTATTCATCTCAGATATATCTGCAGTATTTTCTTGTTCTGCAACTTTTTCAGCTCTACCAGAACGAGAGGGGGAAAGAAAATAGCATTCAACACCATAGGCTTTTTTTGCATTTCGTTTAGGGACTGCATTTGCGTGTATGCTGATGAAAAGATTTGCAGATTTTTTATTGGCTAAAGCCGTTCTATTGCTTAGTTTTATGAACTTATCTGAGTCCCTTGTCATGTATACTTTATAGCCTCTGTATTTTAATATTTTTTTTAAGTATTGTGCGATTTTAAGCACAACTACCTTCTCTCTATACCTCTTATACCCTATAGCTCCAGGGTCTTTACCGCCATGCCCTGCATCTATCACTATTATTTTCTTTTTATCTTTTGTGATGTGGGTATAAATTCTTTTAGACCTTTTTTTCTTTGATTGTATCGTCATTTCTATAGTTAGTTTATTCATATTTCTATTAAATCTAATCTTGACTTTTTTATTGTTTTCGATTACAAGACGAAGAGTGTTTAGTCTGTACTGTGCTATTTTTATCCTTTTGATCCCCTCTCTTCTTAGCATTTGACTTTTTGAAAGCATCGAAGCATGGATATCAAAAACATATTTATAACTCTTTTTCTTTTGATTATACAGAGTAAAATAATTAATTTGATTTTTTCTTAATTTTTTATCAAACTTAAGGATAAGTTTATCGTTGTACCAAGAGATATTTTTCAGTTTATGTGAGGATGTAATCTTTATCTGCTTAGCTTTTTTAAAAACTTTCTTTGTTATTAATTTTGGCTTTTGATAGGAAGATCTTTTAGTTAAGCTGGCATATTCTTTTTCATACTGTATTACATCAATATGAAGTTTTTTTCCACTATGAATAATCCCTTTAAGAGCACTTTTCTTTAATCTTTCATCATCATGTATAATAGAACGAAGATAAAGATTTTTAAAGTCATTATAAGCTCGAAACTGATTACTTTTTGTATCTGTTTTTATATAGATATTAGCACGATTTAGAATCTCATTATTACTGAGTCCAAACAAAGTCGTGGTAATAAATACCAATACAACAAAAAAGTGCATCATCTTATGACTATTCGCCTTGTATCAATTTATCCATCAACTCTTTTACGCTGATAAGTTTGTCAAGTTTGTATCCATTTGTTCCTGAAAAGAAAAGACCAGTTTCAAGATTACCCTCATACGCATCTGAGAGCCTATCAGCTATACAAAAGCCAACAACCTTAGCTTCCTTACCACGATTACAAGGTGCTACACAATTTGAGATACATTTGATAGCAGGACCCTCACGCTTTTCTACTAACGCAGTAAGATTTGTCCTAACCCCTTGTGCTGGGTATCCCACAGGAGAGCTCATAAGCACAATATCTTCTTTTTTTGCGTTAATAAGGACTTGTTTGAAGTTTTCATGCGCATCACATTCATGTGTACCGATAAATCTAGTACCCATCTGAACTGCGCGTGCCCCAAGACTCAACATCTGCTCAATATCTTTTTTATCCCAAACACCACCAGCAGCAATAACAGGGATGTCACCCCAACTAGCAGCTTCTTGGACAACTGGTGCGACAATGTTTTCTAACTGGTTTTCTGGTAGCTTACATTGTTCATAGGTAAAACCTTGATGCCCACCAGATTTTGGACCTTCAACCACTACTGCATCTGGAAGTCTGTTGTATCTTTTTTGCCATCTTTTACAGATAATTTTGAGTGCTTTTGCAGAAGAAACGATAGGCACTAGAGCAACATCTGGATACCCTTCTGTAAATTCTGGCATATTTGTAGGGAGTCCTGCTCCTGTGATGATAATGTCTATTCCACTCTCACATGCATCTTTAACAACTCTTCCATAATCATTGATAGCATAAAGGATATTTGCAGCAAGAGGTTTGTCTCCACATACTTTTCTAGCATTTTTGATGATAGCATCGAAACCCTCTTTAGAGTAAAAACCTAAAGCATCAAGTGGTTTGCCTTCTACAAGTTTATTTGCATATTTTTTATCTTCATAGTATCCAGTTCCAACAGCTGAGATAACACCAAGTCCACCCTCTTTAGATACATTTCCAGCAAGTTGATCCCAACTAATTCCCACACCCATTCCACCTTGAACTATAGGTTTACTTATCTCATATTTTCCGATTTTTAGTTTGTTGAAACTCATTAATTAACCTTTAACTTTGCAAATTTTCTTTTTCCAACTTGAAGCACATACTCACCAACACTTAGTTGCAAATCTATCTCAGAGATTTTTTCTTGGTTTATTCTAACAGCACCTTGCTTAATATCTCTTCTAGCTTGTGAAGTTGATGACTCTATCTTACAATCAACCAAAGCTTTTGCTATCCAAATCTCCCCTTCACATGAAAACTCTTCTACATCGGTAGGAATTTGACTTCTTGCATGTACTTTTTCAAACTCAGCTTTTGCCTCATGTGCTAACTCCTCAGTATGAAACCTTGTTGTTATCTCTAAAGCCAAATCCTCTTTTACTTTTTTAGGATGTAATGAACCATTTTCTACACCAGATTTTATCTCAGCAATCTCTTCAAGTGTTTTTGTACTAAGAAGCTCAAAATATCGCCACATTAACGCATCAGAGATGCTTAACACTTTGCCAAACATATCATTGGCTTCATCTGTCACACCAATATAATTTCCAAGAGACTTACTCATCTTTTGAACACCATCTAAACCTTCTAAGATAGGCATCATTAAAACTGCTTGTTGCTTTTTAATCTCATAAACTTTTTGAAGTTGACGACCCATGAGGAGATTAAACTTCTGATCAGTTCCACCTATCTCTATGTCGCTTTGAAGATGCACGCTGTCATAGCCTTGAAGTAATGGATAGATAAATTCACTTACGGCGATAGGCGTTTGTGATGCATATCTTTTAGAGAAGTCATCTCTCTCTAACATTCTAGCAACTGTAAGATTTGAAGCCAATTGCAACATCCCTAAAGCACCGAGCTTCTCTAACCATTCTTTATTGTAAACAATCTCTGTTTTACTCTCATCTAAAATCTTAAATGCCTGAGTAGTATAAGAAGTGATATTTTTTGCTATATCTTCCTCAGTCAGTACCTTTCTTGTGGCACTTTTGCCTGTGGGATCACCTATAGCTGCAGTAAAATTACCGATGAGAAACTGAATCCTCCCACCATATTTTTGAAATATTGCAAGTTTTTGCAATAATACAGTATGACCTAAATGCAAGTCAGGTGCAGTTGGATCAAAACCAGCCTTTACGGTATAGGTTTTCCCCTCATCATAATATGCTTTGAGAAGCTTTACAATCCTCTCTTCATCAATGATTTCAGCAGTTCCTCTTTTTATCTCGTTCAACGCAACATCTAACATGTATATATTTTCCTAACGATAAGCATCATCGGCTCGCACCAAATGGATTACTTTTATTTTTTGCTCTATTTTACCACGAAGTTTATTAATATCAGCCTCTTTTGACTCAAATCCCATCTCACAATAACGAGTTGACTCACTTTTGTTTTTTCCTAATTCGATTGAACTAATATCTATATTTAATTTTACAAGATAATTTAAAAATTCTGCAAGCGTACCTTTACCACTATGAAGAGAGATAATCATATTATACTCATAAATATTTTCCTTCTCCCACTTCACAAAAACCATTTTATCACCATTTGCAAGTTGTGCATAAGCCTTTTGACACATCTTATGATGCACATAAACCTTCCCTTTTTCTATAAAACCCATTATCTCATCACCCATTTTAGGATGACAACAATAGTCAAAAACAACATCACTTACCCCAAGAGTTGAGTAAATTGTAATCCCTTTATGAGAAAATTGACGAATTTTAAATCTATGACGCGATAAAAACCCTGTAAAACGATTATTTTTTGAGATATCAAAAGTATATTTATTGACGACATCTTTGAGATGGTCTATGTCTGCTGGGATTGTCGCCTGTTTTGTACACCCTGAGGTTCTATACCACTCCTCAACCCGAGAGTTATTTAAGTTCATAGCAGTTGCTATGATATTGATAGCACTTTTTGAGTTTATATCTTTGATCTTTGCACCACAGTTGTATCGCATATTTGTTTTTGCTTTAGAAGTGATGACAGCATCTATCCAAGAGCATCGGGTAATGTTCTCATCTGAAACTATCACTTTAACAATATCCCCATTTTTGAGTTCATTAAGAAGTGATGATTTTGTTTTATTAATGAGGGCTGCAGTTGCTTTATTTCCAACTTCAGAGTGCACAGCATACGCAAAATCCAATACTACGGCACCTCGAGGAAGAGTAAAAGGCTCTCCCGTTGGAGAAAATACAGAGATGTCTTCTGAGTACAAATCATTTTTGATAAGCTCATAAAAGTCTTCTACTGACTCATTTTGGTAACCTAGGTTATTGAGCCAATCTAGGTTAATAGCATCTGCTCCACTTTTGTATTTCCAATGTGCAGCGACACCTAATTCAGCAGTTTGGTGCATCTCAAAAGTACGAATCTGTATCTCGAAAATAGCAGTATCGTGAAAAACTGAGGTATGAATAGTCTGATAACCATTATCTTTAGGCACAGCAATATAATCTTTGAATCTTGATGAGAGCGGTTGAAAGTGAAGATGGATAAGTCCGAGAATGGTGTAACATTTCACCTTATCATCTGTGAGGATTCTCACAGCTAAAAGGTCTAAAACTTCATCAATACTTATCCCTTTTCTTTGCATCTTAAGATGGATAGAGTAACTGTGTTTCACACGAGAGAGAATCTCTATATCATCTTCACAAAAACCATTTTTCATCAGTATCGTATTGATAGTTTTTTTAAACTCATCTAGCTTCATCTCGATAGCATGATAGTTTGTATCGAGATAACTGTCTATATGATTTTTCTCTTCAACAAAAAGGTAAGAAAAACTAAGATCTTCAAGCATGTTTTTTAAAAAGCTTATCCCTAGTCTATGTGCAATAGGGGCGTACACCACTAAAGTTTCTTCTGCTATTCTTATCTGTTTATGTGAGGAAAGAGCATCTAGGGTGAGCATGTTGTGCAGTCTGTCACATAGTTTTACAACCAAGACGCGTACATCTTTGATAGAGGCTAAAAGCATTTTTCTAAAAGAGAGAGCAGAAACGATTAGTTTTTCATCTGAAGACGAGGGGCTGAGTTCATCATCACGAATTTTATCAATCTTAGTAAGCCCTTCAACAAGATGCGCTACATCCTCGCCAAAAACATGGATAATCTCTTCGATCGTAATCTCTGTATCTTCTACAACATCATGTAAAAGTGCTGCGATAGACATAGATATATCATTTGTTATAGAAGCTACAATAGCAGAGACTAAAATGGGGTGGATTACATAAGGCTCGCCACTCTTTCGCTGTTGCCCTTCATGGGCATGGATTGAGTATTTAAGTGCATCTTCTAAGCTAGAAGTTTCTTCAAAATGTGAGTAAAGATACTGGGTTGCAGAGTCAATAGAGTGGAAGTGTTTTACTTTCTCAATGTCAGCTTGACTCAGTCCCAAGACTTAGTCCTCTAAATCAACAAAGCCTTTTACACTTACAAGGCCTTCTGCAATTTCCATCAGTGCTAAGTCTGCTGCTTTTACACTTTTTGGATCAATATTGAGTTTACTTGTAGCACCATTTAAAAGCTCATCCATTCTTTTAGCTACCGCTAATGCTAATTGGTAATTATCCATAACTGGATTGTCTTTTAAAACTTTTGCTGTTAATTCTTCTGTTTTCATCATTTTATTTTCCTTTTATATTTTCATTTTACTATTATTTGACTATAGAACAGTTTGTTAAATCGCCCTGTATAATCTTTAAAAGATTACCCTCTGTGAACATATCACACACAATAATGGGTAAAGAATTATCTTTTGCAAGTGATATAGAAGTATCATCCATCACTTTAATATGGTCACTTAAAGCCTGCTCATAAGTGATTGCATTTAGCTTCACTGCATCATCATATTTAAGTGGGTCCTTATCGTAAACACCATCTACTTTTGTTGCTTTAATAACAAGCTCGGCACCTATCTCAACGGCACGAAGTGTTGCTGCGGTATCTGTTGTAAAAAACGGATTTCCAGTCCCTGCGGCAAAGATAACAACACGACCTTTTTCTAAATGACGAACAGCTTTTCGGTTGATGTAAGGCTCAGCAATTTGCTCCATCTTGATAGCTGTTTGCATACGAACTTCAAGTCCAGCATGTTCACAAGCCTCTTGCATAGCTACACCATTGATAACGGTAGCGAGCATACCCATGTAGTCACCACTTGTTCTTTTGATGATGCCATCTTGTGCGGCAGTTACCCCACGAATGATGTTTCCACCACCTATGACGATAGCTATTTCAATACCAGCATCTACGAGTGATTTGATCTCTTGAGAGATATAATTGAGTATCTTTGTATCGATCCCATGACCTGCTTCACCTGCAAGAGCTTCACCTGAAAACTTAACTAAAACGCGTTTTTGAGCCATGTTAAACCTTTTTATACCTATCTTTGTTCGGTACTATTTCGCGGATTATATCTTTAAATGGCTTATAAAGCTATTAACTTTTCTATTTCTGAAAAAACCACAGCTCTCTTATCCTCTTTTGGCTTGAGAACTGCTTCTAACATTAAGGCAATATTTTCATCAATATCTGCTACTAAAGAACGGATATCTTCAAGTTTTTCATGTTTAATCACATTTGTAAAACGCTCATAGGCGGAGTAGGCTTCTCTTTTTGAAAGTTGATAGTAAAATTTACGAGCAAACTCAAAGAGTTCATACTCCTCATTTTTTCCAGTATTTGCCTTTTCACTGAAACTTAGATGGGCATCTATGCTTTTACTCCTTAAGTAGGCATTTAACTTCATTACAAAACCTACATTTGCCAAGGAGTATTGAGAAAGCACCCTATCATTATAGGCTTCAAAATTTTCATTTTTCTTTCTTTGTTTTTTATACTCAATCATGATGGATTCTATATAGTATTTTGCATAAATAAGTGGCGCTGACTTGATAACAGTATGTCCCTCTTGCCCCTCAGAGATAAGTTTTCCACCCATAAAGATATTCACTCCATCTACTGTTTTTCCATCTATTTTTGCCTTACATCCTTCAAAACCGATGTCTGCTAAGCCATGTATTCCACACCCTTTCACGCACGCTGACCAATACATTCTTAAGCGTCCAGAACTGAGTGGTACTTTTTCATCAAGATATTTTGCCATATTGATGGCGTCATTTTTATTTTCTATCACGCCAAAAGGGCAATGCTCGGTTCCTGCACAGGCGATAAGGTGATTGAGGTATGGAGTATTCACACTTTTGTAAGTCTCAAAGAATCTCTCTTCTAAAAGAGATGCTACATCATTTATACCCATGATAAAAAGAGATTGTTCCATATCGAGTCTAATATTGCCATTGCCATATTTTTGGGCAAGCTGGGCTACCTCTATCATGGCACTTCCAGTAAAGACACCTGATGGAACCACTACATGGACAGCAAAGCTACCATCACGAAGTTGCACTCGACCTTGGTCTGGCTCATTAAAGTCTATCTGAGTCATCGTCACTCCAGCAGTTGCGAACTCTCTATGTGCTTTTTTTCTAATTGCTCTTGTAAACTCCCCTACTCCCACAGATTCGATGAGAAAGTGGAGTCTATTTTTATTACGGTTATCACGAAAACCATACTCTTTAAAAATATCTATCGTAGCTCCAAATGCCTCTAAAACTTCTTCTTCATCTTTTAAAAAGATATCTGCATTCTTTCCCACTACGCCCACTTTTCCACCAAGATACATATTAAAACCGTAGATACCATCTTTTTGTGCCAAAGCAAAAGAGATATCATGACAAAACACATTGCATCTATTAGAATAAGAGCCACTGATAGCGGTATTAAACTTTCTCGGAAGTGTCGATATCCACTCCTCTTTGTAAAGAAACATCTCTTGAAGTTTCAGAACTATTTTATGCGAAGGGAGGACATTGTCAAATGCCTCTGCATCAAGAGGATCTATCATGATGCTTCTGATATTATCAACCCCTGTTTGATACCCATCTAGTCCCACTTCTTCAAGCCTTTTTATGACCGTTGGTAGATCTTCTATGCGTAGATACCTCAACTCACACTGCTGTCTTGTAGTAAGGTCTATGTAGTCTTGTCCAAACTCTTTAGCACACGCACCAATAACTTTTACTTGATCTGCAGTCAAAAATCCACCAGAAGTACGAAGTTTAAGCATAAAACGCTCAGGAGTAGCAGGTCTATCATAGATACCAAAACATTTTAAAAAGTATTTTTTATCCTCATCAGGGATTGAGCCATACCCCTCTTTCGCATAGTATTGTAACTTTTCATAAGCCTCACTTGGAGACTTTAACTGTTTTGTTTGTTCTATCTTATTGAGTTTTTTTGCTCTTGCATCGTAGGCGTTTTGTAATGCTTGCATCATCTGTCCATTTTTACTTTCTATTGCATAGTTTTTATTATTATAGCTATTTTTTAGGCATAAATTTATTTAAATTTGGATAATTTTTATACAACTTTGGATAGCTCGTGAAGCTTTACACCTTCAAAAACTGTTTTGATATGCTCTATCTCACCACTCACCACTTGTTCTTGAAACTCTAAACCATCTGGTTTTGCCTTAGAATGAAGTTGTATAGCAGTTTGCTTGAAGTTTGGCTCACCCGATTTTGGACAGAAACTATCGTTAGTTAAAGTGTTGATGAGCTGTGTATTGAAATGAAATGGTACAAACACATTTGATGGGGCAACACTACCCGTTACTCGTACAACGACATCTTCTATCCTACCTCTTTTGGATGAGAGTGCTATCCTATCTCCACTTTTAACTTCTAAAATTTTTGCATCATTTGGGTTGATGTCAACCCACGCTTCTGGGGCTAAGTCATTGAGTATCCCTATGTCAGCTGTTTTAGTGCGGGTGTGCCACTGCTCCACTGTTCGCCCTGTATTTAAGATGAGTGGAAAATCTGCATTTTGAGGTTCTGCCATCGGATACCAATCTAAACACAAAAGTTTTGCTTTTTGATCTTTAGTTCTAAAAGCGATATCTGGAGAGTAGAGTCGCTTTGTTCCTAGTGGTCTCTGCTCATTGCAAGGCCACTGTATCCCACCATTTTCTTCGAGTAATTCATAGGTTATACCTGAATAATCACAAAGTTGATCTTTCGTAATTTTCTTAAACTCATTAAAAGCATCTATAGGCTTTCCCCACTCTTTAAATAAAAGCTCATGTACTCCGTAAAAATACTTTGAAAAATCCACAATTATGTCAAAGTCACTTTTTGTATCTCCAATAGGTTCTACCGCTTTGTTAGCTCTATTACACCTTCTTTCAGAGTTTGTGTAGGTCCCCTCTTTTTCACCCCAAGTAGCAGCTGAAAAAACCACATCCGCCATACGAGCAGTATCACTATAGAAAGCATCTTGAACCACAAGCAGATCTAGTTTTTTAAATATTTTACGCAATTTATCCTGATTAACAAAAGAAACAAGTGGATTTGTTGCGACTATCCAGAGTGCTTTTATCTCCCCTTTATCTATTGCCTCAACAATCTCTGCATATTTATGCCCACGCTCAGTTGGGATGATATCTTGTGGTACATTGACTAACTGGGCATACTCTTTTGCAACGAGTGGGTCACCAAAGTTTCTATACCCTGGGAGCGAAGAGGTAAATCCACTCTCTCTTGTTCCCATAGCATTACACTGCCCAGTGATAGAAAAAGGTCCAGTACCCTCTCGCCCTATATGTCCAGTAAGAAGATGTAAGTTGATGATAGCACTAACTGTATCTGTCCCCATAAAAGATTGGTTTACACCCATAGTCCAAGCACTTAGCACTGCATCTTGAGAGACAAACTGGCGTGCTAGTTCATAAAGCATCTTTACATCGATGCCAGTAATGTTTGCTACCTCTTGAGGTGGATAGTTTTGAAGATGTTTTTTTAGCTCTTTATAACCGTTTGTGTTAGCAGTGATGTAGCCTTCATCTTCCCAACCTTGTTCCATAACGATATATGCAAGTCCATTAAACAGTGCCAAATCTGTACGAGGTTTGATGGGTACAAAAATATCTGCCATCTGAGAAGTCTTTGATGCACGAGGGTCAATGACAATGATGCGAGGTTTGTTTTTGTTTTTGGCGATATGCAGCGTAAGAATGGGATGGTTGTCTGCTATATTTGCCCCTATGAGAAAAATGGTATTTGCTTTTTCAAAGTCCTCGTAAGAGCTAACAGGTCCATCACTTCCTAGCGACTGCTTATAGCCCGATACAGCAGAAGCCATACAAAGCGTTGTGTTACCATCATAGTTGTTTGTACCAAGACCAAGCTGAACAAACTTACCAAGCGTGTAAAACTCCTCTGTCAAAAGCTGTCCCGAGGAGATAACACCAACAGCTTTTTGACCATGCTCTTTAGCTATGCGTTTAAACTCTGAACTCACTTTTTTATAGGCTTCATCCCATGAGGCATCTTGATGCACTCCATCTACTTTTATGAGTGGATTTGTCACTCTGTTTTTTGAGTTGATGGACTGATGTTCACTTAAACCTTTTGGACAGAGCGTCCCCTTATTGACAAAGTGCTTTGGGTCACCTTTGGTATAAAGAGCTTTGCCATCTTTGACACCGATGTAGAGACCACACCCTACCCCACAGTATCCACAAGCGGACTGTACCCATTTGTCTGGCTTTTTCTCATCACTTATCATCCCAAACATTGGGTCGTGAGAAAGTTTATATTTTTTCTCTTGTATATCAAAACCTAGAAAATCTTTTAATTTTTTTATCATAATAACTCTTTTTCATTTTCTTTTACTTATTTTATCATAAAAGATGCCCTATAGATTTATATTTAGTTTATTTATTAATCAGGAATGCTTTTTAGTGCTTGTTGCATATCATTTTGGATCAGCATATAGAGAGTAGGTAGAGTTGATAGGCTTATGGGGAAAATGGAGAGGCACTTAAATGATGAAAATATACTTTCTCCAACTTGAAAAAGATGCTTTGTAAGAAAAGAAAAACTGAGAAATTAATTGATAAAGGCACTGATATGCTTCAAGAAGATGATTTCAATACTATATTATCAAATATTAATAATAAATACGGTAATATACTTCCTAATATAATAGATAATAAGGTACTACGATGAAAAATATACTTATTGAACAAAACATACACTGGGGCAAGAAGCTATATGAAAGTGTAAAAAGAGAGGCTTTATCTAAGCTCATCTCATATCTTCCTCTAAGGCAAGTCATAACTATTACAGGTATTAGAAGATGTGGTAAAAGTACTTTAGCTAAACAGGCTATAAATTATCTCATAGAGAGTGGAATCGAAGCGAAAAATATATTTTTTATAAATCTTGAAAATCCTCTATTTTTAGAGCATAAGCATAATCCAGATTTTTTAGATACCATTTATGAAGAGTATCTAAAGTTGATGAATCCAAAAGGGAAAGTTTACTGTTTGTTTGATGAGATACAATACTTTGAGAACTGGCAAGTCTATATAAAAAGCAAATATGAGAGCAGTGATATAAAGTACATTATCACAGGTTCAAACTCCTCTATGCTCTCCAATGAGCTAAATACACTTTTAAGTGGTAGAAGTCTTAATATCCATCTCAACACTTTTAACTTTACTGAATTTTTAGACTATAAAAAGATTGATTATAGTGATGAGCTTAACAGAGTAAAAAATAGAATCGACATAGCAAGAGCAAAAGATGAATATCTTGAGTGGGGTGGTTTTTATGAAGTTTTCGAAGTTAAAGATGAACTAGTAAAAAAAGAAATTTTAATAGCGTATGCAAAAAATATTATCTACCAAGACATAATCCCAAGATACTCTATACGAAATAGTGAGATACTAGAGCGACTCTTTTTTTATCTTCTCAACAGTATAACAGGGGTTCTAAACTACACAACACTCTCCAAGACATTTAGTATGAGTGATAAGACCATAAAAGAGTATATTAACTATTTTGAAGATGTATTTTTACTAAAACGGATGGATAAGTTTCATAATAAACAAAAAGAGAGAATAAAATCAAGTAAAAAAATCTATACTTTAGATAATGGCTTCTTACAAATAGCCTCATCAAACTCTAAAAATTTTGGAAATAGACTTGAAAATATGGTCTTTAACATTTTAAATCAAAGTTGTAATGAGCTTACATATCTCAAAGATTCTAAAGAGATAGATTTTAAATGCAAAGATTATCTCTATCAAGTTTCTTATGATATGAGTGATGAAAAGACTAGAAAAAGAGAGATAGATGCGTTTAGGTTTTTAGATGTTCAAAGCAAGTGCAAACACTATGTAATTACTTATGATGAAACCAAAATTGAAAACGATATTGAAATAGAGAGTTTAGAACAGTTTATATTTCAAAAAGGGCAAGAAAATGAATCTAAATAAATTTACAATACAAAAAAGTTTCGCCATAAGTGCGGGTGCAGGTAGTGGTAAAGCATATACATATAAATGCTCTTTTAGGGTTTGATTATTTTAGAGAGGATTACACCACTCATAAATCTTATATTGAAGATTTAAAACCAGCTAAGGTAAATAAGATAGTAACTATCATCTCTACAAATAAACTACACTTAGAAAATCAAAGATAGGTTACTAAATGATACATCTGCTCAGATATTTGGAGAACTCACTATACAGAGTGGTAAAACTATCAAGAGGGCTATAGAGGTGTTGTTTGGTTCAGTTATCAACTATTATGTGGTTACTTATCTAGTACAGGGTAGGTAATAAAATGAGAGTTTATAAGAAGTTAAAAGAATTATGTTATCATTAGATGATTACAAAGGAAGCAAGTGGATGATTTAGAAAACCTACTTAACTACATGGAGAAGTATTCCCTATGGATAACGGATACTGGGTTAAGTTTGAGGCTTATCAAGTAGAAAAGAGTTCATCTATACCTCATGGTATCAGATACTCTTTGACCTTGCATGACAAAAGCAACCAAAGAGTCATAGGTTATGACAATGCGCATAGCTTTAAATCATCCAAGAAGTATGGAGCAAGAAAAGAATCATATGACCATATTCACAAACAGATGGATATAGTCGCTTATGAGTTTGAATCTGCGTCACAGCTACTCGAAGACTTCTGGAAAAGTACGCAATACTACATGGAGAATAACTAATGAAAATGAAAACGATAAGAGTTGGCATTATGTCAATGCAACAATACAAAGAACGAACTATAGCGATAGCTAAGGGTATCTACAAGCCAAAGAAAGATGAACCTAAGGTTTGGTTTGAGTCTGTCAAGTCTATGGCTCAGATACTCTCCAATGAGAATCAGAACTTACTTCAAGTGATACTTGATAACAACCCTAAATCACTCAAAGAGCTAGAAGAATTGACAGGTAGAGCAAAGTCAAATCTATCTCGTACACTCAAAACACTGGAACGATATGGCATAGTAGAATTGCATAAGCAAAACAATGCTCTTGTACCAGAGGTTAAAGCGACTCATTTTAAAGTTGAGTTTGGGCTAGAAGCTGCGTAAAAGTATGGATAGTGCTATGAAAAACATACACCCTTTGGGTTATGCTTTTTGCGAAAATAATACCGAGCTTTTCAAATACATAACAAGATAAACCATCCCACCAGCTATCTTGATATATGTGATATCTGTACTCCACACTTGATTTTAATGCTGCTGTATAAACTGTTCTCTTTCTACTCATAATATTACCCTCTCTTTTTCTTTTCTTATTTTAGCTTATTTAGAATAAAAATTTAAAAATTGTTGTTTGAATTTTATAGGGTAGTATACTTTCTGTTGGATAGTTTAGCTTCACATTTTAGTCGTAAAATCTCTTTGATTTTTAACATGCTCTTTTGATCATGATTTAGGTATCAAAAATGTAGTAAAACTTTAAATTTCCAAACCTTAAAGCCCTTGTTTATAGGCTAAATTAAGAAAGATGAGATTAATCCAATAAGTCCTCCAAGGACTGATTCAAATATATAATATTGACATTCAGGCGATTATCGCCTATAATACATTTACTACAATAAGGTAATGTAATGACTCAACAACAAATAAGTAAACTCTTAGATGTACCAGACAGAACACTTAGAGATTGGAAACAGAATAGACATAGACTCTATAATCTTTTAGAGTCTTTAGAATACAGTGATGCAAAAGAGAAAATTGGTGCAGTTGACCTTAATGATGTCATCATATTTGACCCACATCACTACTCTCGTAATCTTTTTTGGCAAACCAATGAAAAAAGTGAGCAAAAAGTATATGCTATTATCTCAAACTATCTCTCAACCTTGAATCAACAGGACATAAAAAATCTATGCCAACAGTTTGGTAAAAACCTTGTCAAAAGTGTCCTTAAAGAGAAGTATAAAAAAATGTATGCACAAGGCTATATAGCAACCAATGGTATGGATATTCCCCTTAGTGGTAGATATGAGCATAACGAAACATATAAACAGATCTTAGGCATGATAAATGACTGTTAATGTAAAACAAGTACTACAAAAAATCTATAACAACGAAATATTTAACGATGAGCTGTACTTCACTGGAGGTACAGCTCTCGCATATTATCTTAATCACCGTATTTCTGAAGATATAGACATAGTTTCCGCTTCAAAACTCAACCATAGAGTGATAATCTCTCAAATGAGTACTCTAGGAGCTACGAAAATAAAAGATGAACATGAAACTGCACTTAGAATGGCTGGACTCTTTCCTGATGAGTATATGATAAAGTTTGTACTGGATAATGTAAAGGTAGAGTTCTTTCAAGCCAATAGACCAATACAACAAGAGATACTCTCTAAAATGACATTTAAGAA
>Ga0256829_1000640_pt1 | contig 33792 bp, 49 predicted proteins | sample 131447metaG_FD_185979 | JGI IMG/M metagenome (GOLD analysis project Ga0256829, IMG submission 185979) | Hydrothermal vent microbial communities from Lau Basin, Pacific Ocean - 131-447 | ecosystem: Environmental > Aquatic > Marine > Hydrothermal vents | place: Pacific Ocean: Lau Basin | collected... | reverse complement strand
TTTCAAGAAGTTTAGAAATAGACGTTACAGCTACTACTATAGTTTTAAATGTTTCTGAAACTAATAAGATAGAATCAGTTACAGGTAATGATATAGTTCTTGTTAACGGTATTAAGCAAGCTTTAGTAGCAGCTGACGATTCATTATATGGTATAGCTAACGTAGCAGTGCTTAATGACCAATCGTTCGAGCATTTCGAAGTTGGTATTACTTCTACAAGTGGTGACGCAATTACTGCAACTGTTGAAACAATGGCATTTACATTTGCTAACAATTCTGAAGGTAAACGTCTTTTAAACGATAAAGGACTAGTTGGTAAAGTTTTTGACGGTAAAGTTTCTATTAGCTGCGAATTAACACTTTTATTTGACGCTTCAAACGCTAGATTTATTGAAGAAAGCAAATTAGGTAAAGAGTTTGATATAGTTATTGAATGTGTAAATAATACTGGAGATAGTTTAAAAATAACTATGCCAACAGGAACATTAACACCTGTAACACCTGAAATTAGTTCTCCAACTGCTATTTCAACAACTGTAACATATAGACCGTTTAAAGACGGTGTAAACGACGCTATTGTTTTTGAACTTTTAAATACAAAAGCTACTTACTAGGTTTAAATACCTAGTTTAAGAATTTAACTTCTCTTTTAGATATAATCTAAGAAAGAGGTTAATAAAATGAAAATACTACTTATCATGTTGATATCTTTATCAATATATGCAAAATCTAACTACAATAATCCAATTTACACTACTGTTAAAAAAGACTTTAATTATTATTTTGATAAACATAATGAAATAAAAAAACTTAAAAAAGAATTTAAATATCAAAAATATATAAATGATAGATTAACTTTAAAAGAATTAAATCAACGAAAACGTTAAATTGACTTTAATATTTAAACATTGTATAATTTCCATAATTAAAAAAGAGAGGTTATATAATGAAATTAAATGTTAAACATACTATCGTAAAAGTAAATGAAAAAGATTTAGAAATTGAAGACGATAAATTTGAATTATCTATAAAAGTGTTAACTTATAAAGAAAACTTAGAAATTATGGACGAATTCGATATTAAATCTGAAAAAACTTCTGAACAAGAATTAATGGATTATGCAAAATCTATTTTTGTTAATACTGTAATCTCTTGGAAAGGAATAGAGGACGGAGAAGGTAAAGATTTAGAATGTAATAATAAAAATAAAGCTGCTATATTTGATTTTAATCCAGCTTTTGCTGAAAAAGTAATATCTAATGCTTCAAAAAAGGTAACAGATACTAAAAAAAAATAATAAAATTATGCAAATGGTCGCTTTTCAACTCTGAAACTTGCGCTATTTGCATAAAACACACTAAAAAACAAAAGAAAGAAACTCCATGTGTTTTAAAAAACAATCCAAACAATATTAATTATGAAGAAAATAACGGTGAATTTGTATGTAAATTTAAACGTCCAGACTCTTCTTTAAAAATAGATTCACAGCTTAAATTAGTATTTAACAGTTTACAGATAGTTAATCATAATAATAAATTAGACATTCCTGGAATAATGAATTATTTAAGTATGTTTTTATCAGATTTAGAAGTAGAGTTGTTTTTAGATATAATTCAAGAAATAGATATAGAATTAAAAGATAAAAATAAAGAAATGATATAAGAGGTATTTAATAATGAAATTTCAAATTGAATTGCAATTAAAAGAACAAGGAACTAAGATTGATAGATTAGAAAAAGATCTTAAAAAATTAGGATCCACTTCTAAAAAAACTCAAAAAGATTTATCAGGATTTAGTAAAACTGTAGGTAATATGACTAAGGCACTTGCTGGATATGTTGCTGTTTCTAAAGGTTTAGAAGTAAGTGCAGGTTTTGTAAAAGGTATAATTAAAACTGCTGCAGCTTTTGAAAGATATGAAGCTATCCTTAGCACACTTGAAGGTTCTAATAAAAAGGCTAAAAAGAGCTTTGAATGGATTAAAGATTTTGCTAAGACAACACCATTTGAATTAGAAAAAGTAACAGAAGCTTATGTGAAAATGAAATCATTTGGTCTTGATACTAATAATCTTAGAACATATGGAGACGCTGCAGCAGGAATGGGTAAAGACGTTATACAAGTAGTAGAAGCTATGGCTGACGCAGTAACAGGACAAAATGAAAGACTTGTAGATCTTGGAATTAAAGGTGCGATAGCTGGAGATAAAATAGTTTATGCTTGGACAAATGCAAGTGGTGACGCTAAAACAATAGTTTTAGAGAATAATAAAAAGATAATTGAATCTACGTTGAGTGCAATATTTAACAGTAAATATAAGGGAGGAATGGATAAATTATCTAGAACATATGAGGGTTTAACTTCAAATGTTGCAGACGCATATACACAACTGCAACAAAAAATAGCAGCAGAAAGTGGACTATTTGATAATGTTAAAGAATCAGTATCAATACTTATTAAAGAATTTGATAATTTAGCACCAGATACAAAATCTATTCAAACATTTGGAAATGTAATGAGATTAATGATTAGAGGTTCATTAGAAGGTTTGGTAGCACTAATAAAAACTTTTGGATTTTTGTCAAAAGGTGTAAATGCATTTGGATCTGGATTTACTATAGTGTCTAATGCAATAAAGATTCAACTAAATAATATGACAATATCATTTATAGAAACTCAAAAAACTATAGTAAAAATAGCTTGGTCAATAAGACAATCTTTAGCAAATATAATGCCTGGTGATAAATTTCAAAAACAAGCTGACGGACTTGTAAAAACATATAAAGAATTAGATAAGAAGGTAATAGAAATAAGAAAAAGTAGTCAAGTTGAAAATGCAAAGCTTGCTGAAGAAGGTTTTAAAACAGCTAAAAACTATGTTGTAGCTGAAAAGAATAAGGCAAAAGTAATAGAAGATATGGTATCTGTTATAGATAAATTAAAAGCTCCAATGAGAGATAAAACATTAGCAGAAATAGAATCAATTAAAGTATCTAGAGAACTTGCAAATGAAAATGAAAAAGTTGCAAAAAATGCAAAAGTTGCAGGAGCAATGAATGGAACTTTATCAGACGGTATTAATTCTATTAAAGACGCTCAATCTGGCGTTAAATCTATAGGATTTACTGATTATTTAAGAGCGATAGGTCAAGAATCTAAAGCTGCTACAATAGAACTAAATGCTCAAGTTGCTGCTATGTTAGCTTCAGATAAATTTACACCTAAGCAAGTTGAACAATTTAAAGCTGTTAAAACTAAAGAAATAAAGTCAAATGAAGCAGATAAAAATGCAGAAATAAATAATCAAAAGCTACAAAACGATTTATTTTATTACGAGCAAACAAAGAATTATGAAAAAGCACAACTTACTGAAATGAATTTGTACAAGCAAGAATTATTATCAAGTGACTATTCTAAGCAAGAACAGTTAGATTTAGAAAATGTTAAAGTTGACGAATTAAAATTAAAATATGCAGGATTAAGAGATCAAGAGTTAGAAAGTCAAACAAGTTTATCAGCTGGATTTAATACTTATATGAATGATTTAGAATCAAGATCAAGTAATTATTCAGGAATGGTAAATTCAATGCTTCAGAGCACAGAAAATATAATGGCTAATTCAATGAATAGTTTATTTGATCAAGCAGCAGAAGGATCTCTAAATTTAGAGGAAACTATGAAGCAAATGACAGCTTCTATATTAAAAATGATACAACAAATGATTACTAAAATGATAGTAATGAAGGCAATACAAGCAGCAACAGGTGGTTCCGGTGGAGGTTTTTCTTCTCTATTTGCAAATGCAAATGGTGGAGTATATGACGGAGGTAAAAAAGTTAATGCATACGCAACAGGTGGAGTAGTTAATTCTCCAACATATTTCCCAATGCAGGGTAATAATGTTGGGCTTATGGGAGAAGCTGGACCAGAGGCAATTATGCCTCTAACAAGAGACGGGCAAGGTAGATTAGGAGTTAGAAATTCAGGCGGAGGAGAAAGTTCTAAAGCTGGTAATATAACTATAAATAACCATTCTAACGCTAATGTATCAGCTTCTAAGCAAAGTAACGGAGACACAGTTATAACTGTCAAAATGTTAGAAGAAATAGATCAAAGATTAGCAGCAAGAAGCTTACAGGGCCGTTCAGAAAGTGATAAGGTAATGAATGCAAAATACAATATGAATAGACAATATTAATTTTGTGTTTTATATTAAAATAGTATATAATAAACTTAAAAAAGAGGTTAGTTAAATGATTAATAAAGAATTATTAAATATTTTTAAAGGTTCAAATAGAACTAGAGTTGTTGAATCAATAGAATTAACACATACAGAAACAGGTCTTAATTTGTATTTATGCAAATATCCTACAATTCTAGATTTAACAACTGAAGACGATACAACACATACATTTATACCTACTAATTTTATAGTAACATTACCTCCATATCAAGAAAATGGACATTTAAATATAAATGTTACGTTTTCAACTGTTGGATTTTCTCAAATGAAAGAATTAGAAAATATTCTAAGAAATAGTGAAGAAAAGTTAGTAATTAAATACAGAATTTATACAGAAAATAACTTTAAATATCCTCAAACTCAAGCTCCATTCGTTTTTACTATTGACGCAGTAGATATACAGCAAAGAAATGTATCTCTTTCTGGAAGCTTATTATTGAGCGTTCAAACAGCTATACCCAATCGTGATTATACAGTAGAATCGTTTAGAGGTCTAAAATATTTATAATGAAAGATATTAATGATTTTATAGGAATCGGATATAATGCTAAAAAATTCAAGAAAATAGAAGACAATGAAACAAATTGTAATGGATTAATTTCTGAATTAGACAGTCATTACAAAACATTTATTGAAGATTATGATAAGGGTAATTTTTCCTATAAAAGAAGTAAAAATTCAGTAGATAAATTTTACTATAAAGTAGATTTTGATAATAGAAAAAAAGACGATATAATTTTCATAAAAGATAGAGGTAAGAAATTCTGGACGCATGTTGCAAAACTTGTAAATAAAAATGAGTATATACATAATTCTATGGGTAAAAATGGATCAAATATTGAAAATATATCTATGTTAAAGTTTTTTAATCATGAATTTCAAATTTATAGAAAAAAAGAGGTAATAGAAAAATGAAAGTTAATTTTAAAGAAGTTGGTGTGAGTGCTGATATAAATGATACTACATTTGAAACTATAGAAATTGAATATAAATATCTATATGAAGTTTTGTTTAAACAATTTCCTAATGGATTTGAAACTGAAAAATTAGTTTATGTCAATAAGCAATTAGTAGATTTTGAAGATTTTGATAAATTTGAATTAATAGAAAATGATTTAGTTTTAATAGCTGAAAATGTAGGTGCTGTAGCAGTTCCATTTTTGATTATGATAGTTATTAATATTGTTATATCTTTAATATTATATATGCTAATGAAACCAGATAAACCAACTACAACTATCGCAGGTTCTGTATACAGCGGTTCAGTAAAACAAATAGAAGCAGGCTTAAATGATTCTATTCAGATTCAATATGGACAGTTCAGATTCTATCCAAAATTAGTAGCTGCAACATATAAATTTTATATATCAAATATTGAATATCACTTGATACATACATGTTCCGGAATGGGTAGTGTTCAACCTATAAAATACTATTTGAATGATACTAATATTGTTGACTTAGTAGATATTAATCAAGTTAAAACATACAATTCAAAAAGAGGAAGCAAGTTAAATTATTTAGCTGAAACTATTACAGCTTTCGGTCAATCAGCTAATTCTACATATTTTGGATTAGTTTCTCATGCCCCTAAGGAATTAGAGAATATTACTATAAATGCAGTTGAATCAACAGTTAGAGAAATTGGATATACAGTAATAAATCCAGATACAACTAAAATATCTAAGATATTAGTTAATATAGCATTTGAGAATGGAATATATGGACAAAACGATACAGGTAGTGATATTGCAGCTGCTGCAGTAATGAATATAATTATTAAAGAAATTGACGATAATGATATAGAAACTGGATATCAAATAACTAGAAATCTTAATTATACAAGATTAAATAGAACTCCACAAAGATTTACAGAAAAATTTGACGTAAAAGAAGGTAGATATAAAATATATGTTAACAGAACAGACTCTAAAGATTCAAGGAGTAATAATGGGGCTAAATTAGTTGGAGTTATAGGAATTGAATCAGATACAGGATTTACAGCTGCTGACGATTTAACATTAACTAGTTTTTTAGTAAAAGTGGGTGAAGGTTTTAGTGCAACTTCAGGATTAAAAATGAATATTTTAGCTGAAAGAGATCCAGAAATTATTGGAGGAGAAACTTTAAAATTCAATACACTTTTGGATTTTGTTAAAGATATCTGGCAAAATACAGAATATGGAATGGGCGAGAGTTTATTATCGTTAGACATTCAAGAAGAGCTTTTGGACGAATTAAGTTTAGTTTTAGATAAGAAAGACGACGCATATAAGCAGCTTCAAAATGTATTAAAAAGTTTTGGATATTACATATATCCTTATTTAAATCATTTTGTAATTAAAAAAGACAAACTAAGAAATGAAAGAACTTTATTATTTACGTCTAAAAATACTAAAGAGATTACATTTTCTTATAAATTACAAGACGAAAACAAAAAGTTAGAGGGTGTACAGGGTAAATATATAAAAAGTGGAGATTTGAATTTTACTGATATAACATATCCAGACAACATGAAAACTTATACGTCTACAACGCTATTAGGTATAAATTCAGAAGATAAAGCCCTTGAGTTTCTTAAAACATTTTATAATAAAAAGAAAAAACAACTAAAAAACTGTCAAGTTAAAACTGATTTAGAGGGTCTAGTTCCAGAATTAGGATCTCGCGTCGGTGTTGCTACTGATTATTTAGATAATTCGATTACAGTAGAAGGTAAAAGTTTAATAAATGGTATTTGTGTATTAAAACAAAAGGTTAAATTATTAGCAAACACACAATACTACGCATATGTAGAAACTGAAAATAATTTTACTTTTGAAATGTCAACATTAGTAATTTCACCGATTGATATATTTACTGATATAATTACATTTACAGATTCAGGATTAGGAATAGATTCAGATACTAAGTTTATTATTTCAATTGGAGATAGAGTTGAAGTAATAGAAGATTATTTAATTACAGATATAAAGCCAGGTGAATTTAATGAAGATATAAACTCTCCGACAGAAGTTAACTTAATTTTAAAAGAATATTTACCTGATTTATATCCAGAAGGAGGTCGAGAACAATGCTTATATTAGAAGAATTAAACAAAGTTAATAGCCTAGATTTCGATATAGATTTAGGCTTTTCAATTACTGAATTTATGAGTAGTTATCGTAAAAGATTTCATACGTCAACATATTCTAAGATAAATATAAATATGTTTTATACAAGAGAAGAATTACAACTTTTCGAAACATTTTATGTAGAAACTTTAGAATATGGAACATTACAATTTGAAGCTGATTTCTTGAATGAAGGTGTTTTAAAAACTTATGAAATAGTTACAGATCCAGTTATTTCTGACATTGAAGCTAATTTATTTAATGTAAAACTTGTAGTTATAGAAAGAGAGACTATAGCTAATCAATATTGTTTAACACTAAATAGTTGTTTGTCAAATATGTTAAATAATTTAAATGATATAAATACGTCTTTAAGTAATAATGTCTGGGCACAAACTGATAAAAAGCAGTTAGCAACATGTTTACTAAATCATTTTAATATGACAACAGTAGATATAAATTGTTATAGAGATATACCACTCGTAACAGATCAAGATATAATTTAAGGAGGCTTATAATGATAGCAACTAATCCATTTCCATTTGTAGTAGATAGTACAAGTATCGATTTACCGGCATATTTCGAGGACAATGTAGATATGAAAATAGAATACAAAAAAAGGCTTATTTCTTTAACTAATATAAAAGTTAGTGTAAACTTATCTCTATCTAAAGCTGATTATTTAATATTTACAAATTATTTAATAGGTGATATTCATTCTTCTCAATATTTTTTTAATATGGATTTAGAAATATTCGGAAAATATGAAATATTTACAGTTGATATAACTTCAAATCCAAAAGTTGTATTTAAAAATAATTATTATAGTGTTAATTTTAATGTTGTAATTGTTTAACGTAATTTACGATTTTTAATTATTTATAAAAAATGATATAATTACAAAAATTAAGAGGTATTAAAAATGGCTGGAATACAATGTGCAACAGAACTTACTAATTACATAAATGATTATAATGCTTTTTTAGCTGGTGCAGACACTGCTGACGTAACATTATCTGACGGATTTATTACACCTTCTTATCAAAAATTTGCATTATCTGAACTTTTAAGAACAGGTGTAAAATGGTCTGCAACTGAAATATATCAGCCAGACGACGTAATAAGCAGAAATGGGAAGCTATATGTATCTTATGTTGGCAATACAAATGTAGATCCAGAATTAGACGCTAATACATGGAAACTTGTAGAAATAGGTAGTGCAACTGAAGGTCAAGGATCTTCAGGTTTTTTAAGTTTTGATTCAGCTTCAGGATCAATAATAACTAGTAAAAATGTATTATCAATGTCTCAAGTTAGCGCCGGAGCATATATAACAGAAAATGAAATTATACTAGATCCGTCTATAGCTGCAGCTGCAGGAACGAAAAATTTATTTATAGTGTCACATTCAAGTGTAGGTATTGATTTGTCAGGAGTTGACGCAAATGCTACAGGATATCCTAATAATCATTCTTTAGCGTTTGGAGTAGCATTAAATAGCGGTAATACAATCAAATTAGTAAATAATGGACCAGTTGTTTTAAATAAAACATTTAGAGTTGATATACAATTCTTTAATGTAACTTAAAAAAGAGGTATAATAATGACAGATCAAGAAATAATCGACGGAAGCTGTGCTCTAAAGACAAGATTTAATGAAATATTGTATAATTTTCCAGGAAATTATACAGACGGAATACCTAATTTATCAGATTTAAAAGTTGCTAATGATATAAAAACTGGACAAGTGTATATATCTTCAAAAAGCTATTCAGCAGGAGATATAGTTACATATAAATTTTTAACATATGTTAGTTTAACAGATTTAAATGTTGGGAATATACCTGACGTATTAAATTCGACTGATTGGATAGTAGTTAAAACTATAAATTTAGTCAATGGAGAAATTTATTGTGCAGCTAATATATTTTTTACAATGTCATTAGATTTAACTTCTGGAGCAGTTACTGCAATATCTATAAAAGGATCTAATAATATAGATAGTATAACGCATGACGCACCGTACGAAATTACATTACATTTTAGCAATATACTTAGTCTATATGACGATTCATATCAAGTTCAATTTATGACAGAATTGGGACAAAAAGACGGTTCACTAATGGCAAATGTTATAAGAAAAGATAGTAATAGTGTAACATTTAGAGTAATATATGCAGTTAGTATATTTAGCGTTGGTATATTTCCAATTCAAAAAGCAGACTAAAAAAAGAGGTAATTAAAAATGACTGAATATGAATGTGACAAAATAATATGTTCAAATGCGTCCAATCTTAATAGTTTATTAAGAGCTGATCTAAATTCTTCAGTTGAAGGAACTAAAAGTGTTAAAACTAAAATCGCAGAAGGAACTAAAACACAATGTAAAAAATGGGTACGTACTGCATTATATAAAAAAGGTGACATAATAGCAGTAAATCAACTATTATATGTTGCTCAAGTTGATAATTCAGATAAATATCCAGTATATAATCAAGCTGAATGGACAGTTTTATTATTACCGTACACTGCAAATGCTAATAAATTAAAAGGTTATTTAATAGTAAAGCAAAACGCTGACGGAACTTTTACAATATTGAAATCTTATAATATTGATTATTGTATCATAGAAAATACATATGTAACAGCTTATTTTTTGAATAGTGATTTATATGTAAGTGCAATACTTGACGGTCCGACAGAAACTTTAGATATTGAACCTGTATCAAATACATTTCAGCATAGGGCTTATTCATATCCTTCTTTTACAAGAATATGGCTATCAGCTAATTATGTGCAACCAATGCCAGGAGCTCTAGGTAATTATAGTAATAGAGTAGAAAATGCTAAAGAACCTATTTATCAATTTGTATTTTATAACAACAAAAGTTTAATCCCTGCATAGATTTTAATTAATCTATGTTTTACGCTATAATTACAAAATAAAATAAAAAAGAGGTAATAAAAATGAGAATATTAAAAATTGAAGGACAGAAAATAGCTTTTGTAGCAATTCCAAACGAAAATGCTAACACACAAGCTGCATTTGTAGCGAAAAATAAGGATTGTATTTTAAGTGATTTTAATTTTATTCCAGGTAAAAATTACAAATACGTAAATGGTGCTGTAATAGCTGACATAGCAACAGATAATTTACAAAATATACAAAATGTTAGCAATATTTGTAAAGATTATTTATCAAAAACTGATTTTATAATGTTATATGATAATCCATTATCTTTATCAGCAGCAGATTTAACTACTGTAAAAACTTTTAGAGCAGATTGTCGTATTGCTACAGATATAGTACCAGCTATTCCAACAGTTTTAGCTATTATATTAGCTTAAAAAGAGGTTAAAAAATGAGAAAATTAATAGTGCCTGGTGCAACAATATTTAGAGGTAAAACTGGAAAAATTATAGTTCCAGGTGCTTTAATTTTATCAGGAAATGGTGATATAGTTACTCCTAATCGTCCAATTGCAGGAGGTGTTAAAGCTGGTACAGATTTAAGTCTTATATTTCAAGCTGAATATAAATATGGAAATATATCTTATGTTAATCCTGATAATATAATAAATATTGTATCTGTAACAGACCTTGGAGATAATAGCAAAGAAATACTTTTTGATTCTGATATTTTAGACACTGATATAGTTCATATATCAACAAATGATTATTCAGGAGCTACAATAAATGAACCTAAAATATTAAAAACTGATATAAATAAATTACAATTTACAACGTTTAGATTTTTATCAAATGTATTTGAAGTTTCTGATTATGAAGTTTTTATAAATATTTATAGAATAGTATAAAAGAGGTGATAAAATGAAAACAACACTAGCAGCAGTAAAATTTGATAATGCAAAAGGCGGTATAATTAACTCTAAAAATATAAGCTCTATATCATTCTATGGATCATATGCAAAAGTATACTTTGTTGACTATATACGTGACAATTTAGGTGCTCTATATCGTAACACTAATTATCCAAGAACGATATTCAATAGTTCTGCACAGTCTAAATTATTAACAGCACCTGACACAATTTTTGGCGGAAATAGTGATATTTTAGGAACTACTACTACGTACAATTTGCTTAGAATTTATACTCCTGGAAATTATTTATATAGTAGTACAGCTGACTTAAAAATGGACTTAGTTATAACTGATAGATATGCAGATAATATATTAGCATTTAATAATTTTTTAGAATTTGATTTAGAAACTTTATCAGTAATAAGTGCTAGTAGCATTTTTGATAGCTTTATTTATGATACAGCTACAGACACATTAACAGCTTACACAAATACAGATTTTGATACATTAAATGAATTTCCAATTTATACAATAGACGAGGGTAAAGTAAATAATGGCCATTCAATTAGTAATTTTACAATATTTAGTGACAGAATTGAAATACAATTTAGAAAATTAGTTTTACCATTTGGAAATATGGATCGTACAAGTTGTAGATTTAAATTCTATGGACAAACAAATGATTAAATTAACAGAACATTTTTCTTTTGAAGAATTAACTACTACAAGCCATACAAATTTATTAATGCAAAATAGACTAGAAGCTAAAGCACATTTTCCAGTTCTTTTGTGCACAGCTGATATGCTAGAAAAAATAAGAACATTATTAAATACACCTTTAACTATTACAAGTGGATTTAGAAACTTCATTTTAAATAGAAAAGTTGGAGGAAGCAAAACAAGCCGCCATTTGAGTGGATTAGCAGCAGATTTTATACCGAAGAACATGACTACAGAGGAAGCTTTTAACATTATATTGAACTCTGAACTAACTTGTTTTAGAAAAGTGATCATAGAGGGAGTAAAAGGTAAATTTTGGATACATATTACAGTTAAATTAGATTCAGACGAACCTACACAATTTTTTAGAACAGACGACGGAAAACATTATGAAGAAGTTTTTAGATAGATTATTGGAATTAATTTCAGAAGAGAATGGGAGACTATCTCACACTAAATTATGGGCAAATTTGGGAAATTTTGTTGGAACTTTTGTATTTGTATATCACTGTATAAAAACTGAAACTTTAGAACCTGAACTGTTTTTAATGTATATGTCTGTAGTAGTTTTACAACGTAGTATATCAAAAATCACTAGTAGCAAGTATAAAAACAATACTAATGATTCACTAAATTTATAGTAAGTTAATCTTATGATATAATTCAATAAAAATTATAAAAACAGGTGATTAATTATGAGTAAAGACTATGATAAAATAGAAACAGCTATAAGTGATTTGGGTAAAACTTCTGAAAAATTATCTGGACATATTGAGTATATTCGAGAAGATTTTGCAGATATAAAATCTGAATTAAAATCTATAGCTAAAATATTAGAAACTCAAATAAGACATTCAGAGGAATTGAAACATATGAAAGAAAAAATAGATAAAAATGAAGTTTGTAATTTAAAATCTGGTGAAAGAGATATAAAAATAGAGCATTTAGAGGAAAAAGTTAAATTAATGAATTCAAGATTTTCAAAAATTGCGTTTGTTCTTTTCGGTGGAATTATTAGTATTGTTGTTAAGCTAACATTAAGCCATTTTTAAATATAATTATTATTGAGAGGGCCGATAGATCTTGTCTACCGGCTAAGGTATTTGGAAGATATTTTTAAGAGAATCACTCTATACCGACAATTAGCCGTTTACAGTTAATATTATATCACTTAAATCTAAAAAGACTTAAGTTAGGGTTTTAATCTAAAAAGATTATGTTTTTTAAAATCTATGGAGTATTTTTACTTAAAATATTTTAACTCCTTTGCTAACTTATATAGTAATAAGTATATAAATTCAAAAATAATACATTATTACTCTGTTTTCATACAAATTTCATTATTTATATCAAAACTATAATTAACATATATTCTTACATTCATTAAACTATCATAACTCACCATTTTTCTTAATTTAAAATTTTTAGGATCCATTTTAAATCTATTATATATTTCATTAATTTTTGAAACTCTTTTATATTCATTATTTAAAAATTTCCATATCTTGAAATTTAAAGAACTTTTTAGTTTTACGTTATCTTTAACTAAATCAATAAAAAAAGGTTCTAATCTTATATTATTTCTTAAAACTGGATTAACATAATGTCTTTTACTTAGTATTTGAGCTGCGCCGTTTATATCTGCATGTATCTCAAATCCTTCTTTAGTAATAAATAATCCTCTCTTTTCTCTATTTCCTGCATATTCAGTTCTAAATTTAGGTTCTTCAAGATCAAGAAAAGAAGTTTTAGACGTGTAATCTTCTTTAATAAAATTTATTTTAACACCATTTTTTTTAGCGTAATCTTTCATTTTACGTTTTAATAGATAATAAGATATTTGATAAAAATTACGAGCTACAACTTTATCTTTAACACCCGAAAAATCACCTATAAAAATTTCAGTTGTTCTAGTGTAACGAAGATAATCAAAAAGTCTTTTAATAGCAAAGTTAAATATACTTTTAATTTCAGTATCTCTTTCTTTATATAATTTTTCTATATCTTCTTTATTTTCTAAAGTTTCTAATTTTAAATTATGCTTGTAATTAACAAACTTTAAATATTTACCAGATATTATTAATGGCTTGAAATTTGGAGTATAACAACTTATTAACACGTCTACACCCAAATCTATACCTGCTTTGTTATTACCTTGTATAGCCTCTGTATTTGATTCATATTCATATACTAAATAGTATCCTGTTTTTTCCTTATGTAATCTAACCATTCTTAAATCTTTTCTTTTAGAATTAAAATTTTTAGCAATAGGAAATTCTATGTCTTTTTTATTCAAACTTAATTTAACTATACCTTTATCATAATTAACTGAATAATTACGCCCAAAAAAAGCAATGAAGAATTCAGAGTCTTTATTTCTAAAAGTTGGTTTAGTATAACTAGCGTCTTTAGCTTGATTTTTTTTCCAATTTTTCATATTTATATTATAATTATTTACTATTGAAAATGTTAAGTTAGAACCTAATTTTTTAAAGCTATTTAAACTTTTAACTATATCAGAATTAGGCTCTATCCAAGCCTGTGAGCCACTCTTTTCGTTGTAGTTGATAAGTTCATTATAACCACTCGTTGCTGTCTTAAAAAGCAAGTATAGAGTTTTTGAATCTTCTACACTTATTTTCTTTAATTGCTGTTTAAAGTAATACATTTTTTTTCTCTATCGCTATAATATTCAAAAGTTTAAATACGTCTTCACTCGAGTTAAAATAATCTATTACTAAAGAATCTAAAAAATCTATCATGTTTTGTTTTGTTTTGTTTAATTCGTTCATTTTGTAACCTCTTTGTTTTATTTTTCTTATAATACTATATACGTTATTTTTAAGTTAGGGGACTTTTCAGACAACTTCTTTCTAGAAATTGTCTAATTCGTCTTGATCTTTTTCTTTTTGAGACTTAAAAGCTGCTAAATCGTAGCAATTTCTACTAGTTTTACCTTCTGTATATTTTGGAGTCTTAACTTTAGTTAAATTTGAGTCAAAAATCTTTTTAATTAGTCTATCAGACATTGTTTTAGTGTCTTCAACTAATATTGTATAAAGTTTTGTTAAGTTTTTACTTGATATAAAATCTTTTTCAAAATCAGTTTCAATAACTTTTAAAGTTTCTTTAATTCCCATGCACGTTGCTACATAAAGATCTGAATATTTATTTTTATCCTCTGCTTCATGATATCTTTCAACAATATCCTCAATTGAATCAGTTAAACTAAATATATCTTTATTTTTAACAGTATTAAATAAAATTTCTGACGGTCCAGACGTTGCTAATTGACTTCTTTTTTTACCTTCAGTTTCATAAAGTTCTGCTGCCTCATATTTATCGTAGTCAAATAATGCTATAAATTCAACAAAAGAATCTAATTCTTCTTTCATTTCTTCTATAAATGTACCAATTCTTTTTATTCCAAAATCGTCTTTAGCTACTGATTTAAGAGTTCTCTGTGGATTGAAATAATTAAATCTTCTATCTGATTGACTCATTTTAACACCATTTAAATTATTTTGACTTAATATAATTAAAAAGTTGTTTTTAGCTTGAAATTCACTTTGTTTTTTAACATTTAATGTAAAAGTATCGTCTGTAATTAATGCTTTTAAATTTTGAGTTGCTTCGTCTGCTTTACTAAAATCTGAAGAAACTTCATTAAAATTTATTAACAATTTGTTCTCTAGAGAAGCATTAAACTCTTTTTTAAGACGACTTGCCATAATTGACGCTTGATATTTTTCTCCGAAAAAATAACGTATTACAACGTCTGTTAGAACACCTTTTCCTGAACCTTCTAATGAAGCGAACATAAATGCAGTAGCTATTTTATCTCTTGTATTGCAAAATGAAGCAAACCAATTTATAAAATGAGTAACAGCTTCTATATCTTCTTCCATTAGATTCATTAATAGAGCATAAATTTTTGGAGCAACTTTTTTTAATTCATGACCACTTTTGAATAATTCTTTTTTATATTCTTTACCTTTTTCTTCTTTAAAATCTTTTCTAATTTTATCTATAGTTCCAAGTTGTGTTAAGTTTTCTTCAAATTCATTATAATTAACACCTAGTCCTGTTTCCCAAAATTGAGGTTTTTTGATATCAAATTCTACATTAACTTTTTTAACAAACTTTAAATCTGAAGTTGGATTTTTAGTTGTATATCCTGCTTTTTGAAATACTTCAAATAATTTATGACCAGCGCTTGAAACTCCCCAAACTTTCTTTTCTTTTGTTTTAGCGTTAAAATAAACATATTTTTCTCTATTATAATCATAAAACATATATGTATCTTTAGTTAATTGACCAGTTTCTGTTAATGACTCGAAATTAGGTTTAAATTCTTCGTCTTCATTTTGCTCAACAACTTCCATTTCAGACAGAGATTTTACTTTTTTATATCTCTTTACAGCTGCCTCTTCTTGTTCTTCTGTCAATTCTTCGTCATTAATATTAAATTTAGAACTTTTTTCACTATCTAAATCATTCATTAAATCTTCAACACTAATTCCTGGATCTAATTTACTAAGCTCTTTTAGTATTTCATTATTTCTTGGAGTAAAATCCTCTAATGTAATCTTTTTATCTTCAAAAGATCTTATCAAGTTTTGTCTCTCTCTTTCTAAGTTTTCAATTTTTGTTATCGTGTTCATTTTGTTACCTCTTTTTTTTAGTTTTATTTTTTTATCTTACTTACTATATACAACTTATTTAACATTGGGGACTTTTTTAGCTAAATTTCTTAGAATCTTTCGATTTTTATTTGAAATAAAGTTAAATAACTCTGAATAAACAATTTTATCTTTATTGTTTAAAAACTTTTCTTGAATATCTTCTTTATTACAAAATTCACAAATATCGTCTAATAAACTATCATTAGAATAATTATCTTCAATATTAAATTTATCTATAATTGAACTATAAAGTAAAGAATGTGTTTTTTGTCTCTCTATTTCTGTTATCATGTTATTACCTCCTTTTGATTTATCTTATAATACTATATACGCACAAATCCTTTTAGGGGACTTTTTATACGTATTTTATAAAAGAATTTAGATAATCTTTAAAAGAAATACAATTATCTTTCTTCATTTGTTTAATTATTTTATGTCCAGAACGTTGTATAATCTTTAAATTATTATCTGATACTAATGACATAGAACTTAAAAAACTATTAATATTAGACGTTGTTATAGTGTTAATATATAGTTCTTTATCTTCAACTGTACAATCAGAGTTTAACATTTCTATAATTAAATTTTCATTTGTATCCAATTTTCTCCTAATTTCTTTAAAATAAATATTTTTTGATATTAATGTTTCTTGTAAATATAAATCTCTTAATAAGCTATTTGCTATATAATCTATATCTGTACTTATGCTGTATCTATGTAATGACTTAATTATAAATCGTGTATAATCAACTTTTGATACAATTAATTTCTTAAACATTTTTTTCTTAAACATTATTTTAATAGCTTTATAAACTATTGGACATATAGAATTATCAATTATTACATAAGTTCTGTCTAAGATAAATTTATCATTAACTATATCTCCTAAATTTTTAATATCTTTTTTAGATACACATAATTTATTATTATCTAAAAGAAAAGAATTAGCTGTAATTTCAGAAATACTAAATTCTCTTTTATTATTTATGATATTTTTTCTCAATCCTTTTTTAATTTGTTTTATGTATTTTTTCATTTTTTTAACCTCTTTTTGTTTTGTTTAAATAGAATACTCTTTTTTTTTAAATATACTTATTTTAGGGTTCTTAAATTAAACGTATTTCAAATAAAATTTGTAATTTACAAAACAGTTAAAAACACTGTGTATAAAGTACTTAAAAAGATTATAAAAAACGGCATATTAATTTTGTATATAGAGTTAGTGATTAAATCGCTAATTTTATATACAAAGAAAAAGCTATTTATTAAATAAATCTCTTAATCTATTAATAATTAATTCAAAATATTTAAGTCTTCTGTAGTCTTACATAGACTTTGATTCTCTTTGTAATTTGCTATATCAACTATTTGAGCATAAAGCTTTACTTGATAAGTAAGTATATAAAATCTAAAAAATTCATTTCTACATAATACTTTTAAGTAAGCTTCGCCATTTGAGTTTATTATTAGATCAATAGAGAAATAATATAATTCCTCTTTATGATTGTTGTTAAATAATTCTATTATAACCTCATTTTCTTCTTTAATAGTAGTAAATCTAAGTATATCGTCCATATCTCTATCTATGATTATTTTATTCGCTATGTCTGTAAAATTATTTAATACACTTTGTTCTTTGTAACTTATTACATGTCCTAATATTGATTGCATAATTACTAACCTCTTACTTTTACTAAATGTTTACTACTAATTACTATTATATTTAAAGCATGATATCTAGAATATCCCTGGCTCATAAAATAATCTAACATTTCATTATATTTTTGTATTTGATAATCTTTATTTCTTTGATCTATTTTTTCATTCATAACTATTTACATTCCTTTAATTTACTTGTTAAACATTTGTCCCATAATTTATCGTCTATATAATCTAAGATTGTATCTTCAAAAGTTAGCTCAATTTCTTCTTTTAAAAAGTCAGAATCAAAATTAAACTGAATATCTTGATCCTCTATATATTTATCAACAGTGTCTTTTACTAATAAAGTTAATATGTCTGTTTTAAAAATTGAATTTTTATTATAATCTAAAAGAAACTTATACAAACTATCTGATAAAATTTCTTTTGTTGATTCTACACACATTAAATCTTTAAATACTTGTTTGACCATATTAAAATTTACATAAGAATTAATACTCAACATTATTTTAACTCTTCTAAATCCTGTTTTATAAAAATTAATTCTTGAATTTTATAAGCTTCTTCAGTTGTAAACTTACTTTTCATTATTTTATCTAATTCTAATTCAGTTTTGAACTCTAATAATATTAAAATATAGTGTAAGTGCATATCAACTATGAGCTTCTTTCTTACACGATACTTAACAATGTTAAGACTTTCAATTAAACTGTCTCTAATTAAGTCTAAGCTATCAATTTTACGTATGTTGTCTAAGAACACGGCTTTCTTTAATCTACCCATTGGATTATTTTTTAAAGAATGTATATCATTTATCAATTCTTCTTTAAATGTTAATTCTTTTGTTTTAAAAATGTCTGTCCATTTTCTTTCTTCTTTTTGTTTTTTCATTTTGTTTTTACCTCTTTTGTTTTATTTATACTATTATCTCATATTTTTTAAAATAAAAGCTTTTTGTGGAAATAAGAATCTTTTCAGAAACACATTTATGCATTAATAAATATTAAAGCTTGTTTTAAAGATTTTGGATAGTAAAGATATTTATCATTTGAAACATATATATCAATAATTTCATATTTATTATCTTTTTTTAAAGTTTCTAAAGTTAATTCATTTCCATTAATTTCTAATACATAATCTTTTTTAGAACCTTCTATAAATTCTATTAATTCAAATTGGCCATTTATAGCAACATTAATTTCTCTTAATTTATTTAACGTTCTTTCTAAGTTTAATTTAATCATTTTATTTTTAACCTTTTAATCTTTTTACTTACTTACTTACTATATACGTTATTTTCATTATTGTGGACTTTTTCACCTAAATTTATCAAAATACTTTTAAAAGAATAATAATGATTATTTATTTTTTTAGATTCTTCAAGATAAATATCAAATGTTAATGTATCTAATGTATATGTCTTAAAATGAATATATATTAATTGCTTAATTCTATATTCTAATCTATATTCTAAACTATCATAATATTCTTTATCGTCTTCTCTATTTACATTTTCTTTTAAGAATAAAAGTGCATTATGTAAATTTTTCATTAAATTAGATCCAGTTTTTTCTTTTATGTTGCTTGTATTAAATAATTTTTCTAACTTATTCATTTTAAACCTCCTTGATTTAACTTACTTACTATATACATTATTTTTATCATTGGGGACTTTTTTATTCAAATAAAAATATGAATTTATAAATTGTTTTAAAATATAATACTATTACACTATATAAATAAAAAAAAGAGGTGATAACTAAATGTGTAAAAATATAATAAATTTTATATATATAAATATGGGTACAGATACATACAAATTAAAAGATTTTGAAGACGATTGTGATTATTTAATTATTAAAGAAATAAATAATAAATATTCAGACAAAATATTCTTAAATAAAGTAATATATAATAGATTAAAAAATAAATTAAAATCATATAATAAAGATTATAATAATGTCTTTCTTAAAAAAATATTTAATCTATTTAAAAAGAGAGGTTCTTAAAATGTTTTTTGAGATACTTATGTCATTAATTATAATTGTAATTTTATTATTAAACTATTTAATTATATATCAAATAAGCTTCTTCATGATTTTATCAACATTAATATATTTTATATCTAAGAATGCTTTAAATTTTGAATAAAATACAAATAATACAAAAGTGTAAGAAGTGTAAGAAAAGTGTAAGAAAAGTGTAAGACTCTGTAAGCCCTATATTTGGGGCTTTACCAACCTTTTCACTACCTCTCTTACAATATTACACTTAATTTAAGAAAATAGAATATATAGTAAGTGGGTACTAAAATATATGGCGTGGGTGCGTGTCACACATTAACTGAAAAAAGTGTAAGAAATGTAAGAGATTTTTAAAACATGCTTGAAACACCGCTGTCAGCGCTAGAATCTGTCTTACACTTTTCTTACAAAACTCTTACAAAAAGTGTAAGAAGTGTGTAATATTACAAAAAATTGACTAAAAATACTCTTACAGCTATAATTACATAAATAAAAAAGAAGGGGTGAAAAAATGTGGATTACAACAATTTTAAGTGTTTTTACTAATAATAAGAACATATTTAAGTATATTTCTATCGGAATTGGAATATTAACTGTATTATATTTTTATAATGATTATAGTAATTTAAAAGAATCTAAGATAAAGTTAAATAAAGAAATAGTTGTAAAACAATCTACAATAAACTCTTTAAATAATAGTATCAAAGAATTTCAAAAAGAAAAAACTAAATTAGAAAATTATTATATTCAAGAATTAAAGACTCAAGAGCTTATAAATAATAATGTTAATATAGTTATTAAAAAAGCTAATCAAAAAACTAAAATATTATATAGAACTATATATAAAGATAGAGTAGTTTATAATAAAGAAAAACCAGGTGAAAACTTAGTTAATTTATTTAATAATTTAAGAGGTGAAAAAAAATGAGAAAAGTAGTATTAATATCAATGTTATCTTTATTTTTGATAACAGGTTGTAGTTTTAAAGAAGATCCAATTATCATTGAAAAGAATAAATATGTTTATCAAAAGATTTTTATACCTGACAATTTGCTTACTAATGATAAAAGTATTAAAGTTCCAGAAATAACTACTGAATTAAATAATATTGATTTAGAGAAAATTGAAAAATATATATTTGATTTATATACTACTTTAGATATGTGTGAAATAAGAACTAATGAAATAAAAAATATTGTTTTAGAATTCAATGATAAGGTAAAGGAAAATGGAAGAGATAAGTAATAACGATCTATTGGCTGAATGCCAGGAAATATACGACTTTAATCTTAAAGCTCTTTCTACGCATGTATATACGCTAATGTGTGCTGCTAATAGAAGAAAAATAAATTATAGTAAGATTATAAGAGATTTAGATAATCAGAAGAATATAGATACATATAGATTATTTTTATTTAAAGTAATGGATAGTTTTAAAACTGAAATAGAAGAATATAAAGATATTACTAAATTTCAGATTAGAGGAACACATGCAAGTTTATTATATTGTTTTGAAAATAAAAAAGTGATTGATAAATTAGATATAATACAAAAAAGTAGATTAGAAAAAGAATTAGTTGAAGTAATATATTATGCAGAAAATCTATTAAAAGAGGTCCAAAAATGAGTGAAAAAGATAATTCAACAAGTAAGCCAAGGAACACTTTAAAAAAAGAGACTAGAGGAAGAAAGCCAAATCCAGACACTAAAAAGAAGCGTCCAGTGAAGGCACCGCCTAAAAAACCTTCAGATTCTTTATTAGGTATAGCTAAACAATATTCAGGATTTGAGTATTATGAAGACGAATATATAACTAAGCAGCAATGCGCATTTTTAGCTATATTTGAAAGAAATTTAGGTAATATATCTAATGCATTAAAAGGAATTGGATTAGTATCTCGTAAAACATATTATAAATGGAGAAAAGAGAACGAACACTTTGATAATTTATGTGAAGAAGTTAAAGAGGCACAAATAGATATGGTAGAGAGTAAATTACAATCAAATATAATTGACGGTAATCTAATCGCTCAAATGTTCTATTTAAAAACTATTGGGAAAAATAGAGGATATACTGAAAGACAAGAAATAGAAAGTAAAGTTGAAGTTGTCGGATTTGATTTTGTAGAAGCAACAGACGAAGACGTAGATTAAAAAATATTTGCATTAATTTCAATAATGAAGTAAAATACGGTAATTAAACAAAAGAGGATAAAAATGAAATTATTACAATTAATAGTTATTTTAGCTTTTACATTACTTATATCTTATGCTATATCTCTACCTATATTTTATTTTATGAATATAGAATTAACAAAAGATTTATTTTTAAGTAATTATATTGTATTAGTTTTATTTAATTTAAGTATTTTATATGTAGGTAAATTAAAAAAGAGAGGTAAATAAAAATGGATAACTTTTCTAAATATGAAAATCTTAGATATTATTTATCATATGAAAATATAGAAACAACTGTAATGAATTTTACAGAATCTAAATTTCCAAAAGATTCTAAAGAGATTAATTTTGTAATTATATGTTATTTAAACAAAGAAGATAATCATATAATAAAATATTTAGAGAATGAAAGTTACGATTTTAGTTTAATTAAAAATGTTTTAACAGCAGTAATTTAAAAAGAGGTGTTATATGAAAGTTAGAGCACGAGTTAAACTATTATCACACCAGATAGATTTTATGCACGAGACAGCACAGTATCCAGCACTTGTAGGTGGTTTCGGATCAGGTAAGACAGAAGCTGGTATATTTAGAACATTTAAGTTTATGGCAAAATATGGTCAACAATTTGAAGCTTACGGAGAAAAATATGTTTTTGGAATATATGAACCAACTTATGATTTAATCAGATTAATTCTATATTCAAGATTTGAACAAATATTATCAGGTTTAAAAATAGGTTATGTTTTAAATAAATCTGAAAAAACTTTAACTATTCCAAAATTTAACACGATTATTATTTTTAGATCTATGGAAAATGAAGATAAAATTGTAGGTTATGAACACGCTGATTTCTGGATAGACGAATTAGATACACTTAAAAAATCTAAAGCTAAAGGCGTATTTGAGAAAATTATAGCTCGTAATCGTTTAAATAAGCCAGATAACGAGTTAAATACAGGTTGTATAACAACTACTCCTGAAGGTTATAGATTTGTATATGAAAACTGGAAAAAGACTAAAAAGCCAGAAAAATATAAAATAATTAAAGGTAGAACAGAAAATAATATATTTCTTCCAAAATCTTATGTTGAAGATTTAAGAGAACAATATCCAGAAAATTTAATAGAAGCCTATTTAAACGGTGAATTTGTTAATTTAAATAGTAGCAATGTTTATACAAGCTTCTCTAGAAACGATAATAATACTAAATATAATTTATCTAAAGACGATAAGGTTTTGCACATAGGAATGGATTTTAATGTCGGAAAAATGTCTGCAGTTATAGCTGTGTGGGACGAAGAGGAACATGAGATATTAGTTATTGACGAGATATTTGGGGCTTTAGATACTCCAGAAATGATTATTACATTAAAAGAAAAGTATTATGATTATAATTGTTATGTATATCCTGACGCAGCAGGGGCTCAAAGAAAAAGCGCTAATGCTTCGATATCAGATATTAAATTATTACAACAAGCAGGTTTTTTATTAAGAAAAAGTAATAAGAATCCACTTATTAAAGATAGAGTAATGAGTGTTAATAGTATGTTTAAAAATGCTAAAGGAATTAAAAGATTATTTATAAATGTTAAAAATTGCCCAATTTTAACTGAAAATTTAGAGCAACAAGTTTACGATCCGAAAACAGGACAACCTGACAAAACACAGAATCAAGATCACATGATAGACGCTCTAGGATACTTAATTTATAAACTTTATCCTATTAAAAGACAATTATTTTTAAATTGATTAGTATTTAGACTATTTAGTGATTAAATTTTATACAACTATATATATTTTAGATATTATAAAGATTAGGTTATAATTACGATAATAAAAAACGAAGAGGTATTAATAAAATGGTAAATTTTAAAGATAAAGATTTAGAAGAAAATGAAAAATACTTAAATTTAGTTAATTCTGTTTATAGAGGTGTTAGAGATATTAAATCTAAGACATATCTAACTCAATATGATTTAGAAGAAGATTCTAAATATTTAGAGAGACTTGAGAATGCTACGTTATACAATTTTTTAAAGAAATCAGTAGATAATTTAAGTTCTGTTTTGTTTAGAAAATCTTTAAAAGTTGATTATAAAGTAAAAAATGAAAAGTTTATTAAAAATATTGACGGTAAAGGGTCTTCATTAAATCAATTTTCTAAAGAAGTTTCAAGAGAAGCTCTTAAAGACGGATTAGCTTATATCTGGGTAGATAGTCAACGAGTAGATCAAGCTGTATCAGTGTCTAATATAGATAATATACAACCTTATTTAAAACTTATTAAGAGAGAGAATGTTTATTCTAAAAAAATAGTATTTGAAAATGGATTAGCTGTATTAAAACAAATTGTTTTTAATCAAACTATAGACGTTGAAAAAGACGGTGAAGATTTTGAAACTGTAGAAAAAGAGATATATATAGTTTTAACTGAAAATGGAGGAAAAATTTGGTCATTAAAAGACGGTTCTAAAGAAGTTTATGAAGAAATAGATAGCTGGGAAAATACATTAGGTTTAGTTCCAGTAATTCCTATTTATTCAGCTAAAACTGGATTTCTTGAAGCTGATATACCTTTACTTGACTTAGCTTTTATGAATTTAAAACATTTTAATTCTCAATCAAATCTTGATTCTATATTAAGATTAGCAGCTGTTCCAGTACCTATCGTTTATTCAGATAATGAATTCGATAAGAATACATTGAAGAAAGAAGGATTAACTATCGGTGTTAATAAAGCTTTAGCATTTAATGATAAAAGCAAAGAAGGTTTTGAATTTGTAGAAATACAAGGTAATTCAATAGATAAACTAGAAAACAATCTAATTAAAATTGAAGAAAGTATGGATAAAATGGCTTTATCAGTATTAACTTCAAATAGCTTTAATACAGCAACAGAAGCTAAAATAGCAGATAGTAATAGTAATCTATTTTTAATGGACCTAGCAATGAGCTTAGAAGACGGATTAAATTCAGCATTTAAAATAATGGAGCTATATATCGGAATTAAATTAGATATAACTGTATCTATTAATAAAGATTTTGAAAGCTTAGGATTAGACGCTCAAACTATAGATAAATATATATCTTTAAAAAGAGAAGGTTTAATTTCTATCGATACTCTTTGGGACGAATTAATAAAAGGTGAAGTTTTAAACATATCTGATTATGACGTTGAGAAACAAAAAATAACAGACGAATTGAATACACTATAAGTATTCTTTTCTATTATTGAGCGGAGCGCTGAAAGGCGTAAGCCGTCTAAAATAAGAGGTTTTAAATGAATGAAATTGACGCACAAATAGCACAAGAAATATTCTTTGAAAAATACAAATATATATCTATTGAAGATTTTGAAGATTTAATGCAAAAATCATATAATAATATAATGACTAAGATATTAAAAAATCCAGGTGCATATAATAATAAAAGATTAAAATTATTATTGAAAGATATTAAATCTGAATTAACTTCTATATATTCTATTACAGAAACTGAAAATTTAAGTGAATTAGAATTAGTTACTGGAACTTTTTTAGCTTCAGAATCTAAAATAATGAAAACAAAATTAGATACTAAACTTTTAGACCAAGTTTTTAACTTTGAAAATGATTATGTTCAAGGTTACACATTTGCAGAATTATTTCAAACTCAAAATGCTCAAACATATAATAGAATTAAAAAAATATTAACAGTAAATCTAATACAGGGAATAAATCCTAAAGAATTTAGTAATGAATTACACAATGCTCAAGTAAGATTAACTAAAGCTCAAATGTATACGTCTACTAGAACATATGCTAAATCATTAAGAGAAAAGACTAAGAATGAGACTGAGAAGACTTTAAAAGGAATGAAAGGTAGAATGTCATTAGCTACTTTAGATTCAAATACAAGCGCTATATGCATAAAAAAAGATAAAGAATTTTATGATATAAAAGAATTTAAAAAGAGAGAAGATATATTAGATAGACCACCTAGGCATTTTAATTGTCGTAGTATATTAGTTAGAATAACTGAAGATACACTATCTTATACACGCGCAAGCAATGGAGATAAGAAAGAACAGGTAGATACAAGAACTACATTTAATTCATTTCTAAAAAGAAATCCAGCAACTGCTAAAAAATTATTAGGAACTAAAAGGTATGATTTATATAAATCAGGTAAATATAATGTAAATGAGTTTATATCAGATAATGGAACTTGGTTTAATCTTGACGAGCTAAAAACAGAGTTAACATAAATATTGTATAAATTAATAATGTGGATCCGATTATTAAATATGTTTCCACTTTTAATTGAAAAATATTAATGTAGACACAAAAAGAGTTAAAATAATAATAAATCTTGAATATATATAGTATTCCATTTTTAGTACCTCTTGATTTAGTTTAGTAATTGTATCGTAAAAACGAGATAGAGAGAATTAACTCTCTAATATCTTAATAACTGATTTAGTTATTTCTTTTCTTGATAAATTACTTTCAAGAATACTTATAAGATTATTTTTATTATCTACGATTCGTTGAGATAACGTAAAAGAATCTATTTTAAACATATTTGATAATTCAGATATTGAATCAATCAAACTCATAACTCTCTTAAAACCAATTGATTTTTTATCAACTAATTTTATTATTGAGATTAAGTTAACTTCATTTATATTTTTATGAATTAATTTATGAACATATTTATAAAGTTTGTTAACTTCATTTTCTTTTTCTTCAATTTCTAAATCAATAGTAATTGATATATGTTTAACAGATAAACCAAGTTTTCTGTGCATTGCTCTTTTTTTAGTTCTTTCTAATCTACTAAGCATTAATTAATCCTTTTGAATTTAATTCATTTAAGAATTTATTTATAGCTAATTTAGCAACTTCATTTTTACATAACATAATTGCAGTAACTGCAACTAATCCATTTTTAACATTTCTCATAACTTACGCCTTGTTTTAATTTTCAATGAAAGAGTCATTCCGGTGTCTCGTTTCATATACATTGTAATATGTATAAATAATATTAAATAGTAGATATACAGTATTTTAATTGTATAAGTTTTAACCAATTTATGCCTATTTTTTAATCAATTATATATTTTTTGACTTTTTTTGATAAAATAACTATAATATCGTTATCTAAAATAAAGAGAGGTAACAAAACATGTGGGAAACATTATTAAAAGAATTATCAGATAATCCAACTGCACTAGCTGAAGCTAAAAAATTACAAGGAAATTATAACACTCTAAGTTCAGAAGTTGCGACGCTTGAAGGTAAGCTTACTGAAGCAATTACTAAGCGTGATAAGTATAAAAACTTTACTAAATCAGTAAAAGGTAAATTGGGATTTGAAGAAGGTGAAGAATTGTCTGACGAAGTTTTAGAATCAAAAGTTTCAGGACTTTTAACAAATGCAGGACAAAGTGCAACAGATAAAGAGAAAATAGCAAAACTTGAAATAATTAAATTAGAAGAAACTATAAATAATTTAAATAATGATTTAATAACTGCTAAGAATGGTAATTCTAAAGCTGTATTAGATTCTAAACTTGAATTAGAACTATATAAGACTACACAAGGTGTTAGTGCTATAAATCCAAAAGCTAATCAAATGATTATCGACGAATTAAAATCTGGTGCAACTTTTGAAGAAGGTAAGATAGTATTTAAGGGTAAAGACGGTACAACAGTTAGAAAAGACGGAGTAGCATTATCTCTATCTCAAAAATTAGAAGATATTAAAGCTTCAGAAGATTATTCATTCTTATTTAAAGCTGACGTAAATTCAGGTTCAGGAACTCAAACAGGAAATACAAAAGGTGGAAATGCTGGAGAAAGCGATTTCGCAAAACAAAAAAGAGCACAAGCTGCAAAATTAGGAATTAAACTATAAAAAGTTTGGTTCTTAAGTTATCTTATGATATAATAACATTATGAATAAATGAGGTTAGTAGCCCTTTATTCTGTTTTGTTTTTTTTCAATTATCATTCCGGATAAACCTCGAGATATCATTTTTAAGTAAATGTTATCTCAAATCACTTCACAAATAAATCAAAAATAACACTTATTTCACTTATTAAAAAAAATATGATACAATTCTACATGCAAAAAAAAGAGGTTTTGGATTAAACTTATTTTTTAACTATATTTTAAACTTTGGATTAAGTTATAAAAATATTATTTAAGACAAAAAAAATCAAATTACAGAGAGGTAATTATTATGACAAAAATCGCAGACATATTCAATCGTGTTTTATGGGCAATCGAAGATTTTCTTACAACTTCAGAATTAACTAATGTAGTAAATTCAGGAATCGTTACTGGAGACGCTAAAATTGCAAATGTTGTTTCAAACATGGATACTGGAACTAAAATATCTATTCCATTTGTTCAAGAAGAAACTTATGTAGAAAGTAATATTTCAAATGACGCAGATACTGACGCAGCAATCGCAAAACTTAGTAAAGTTGAAGCAGACGCACGTGTTACATTCCTTAATAAAGTATGGGGAGAAAAAACAATAGCAAGATTAATCGGTTCAGGTGCTAATACTCTTGATTATGCTAGATCTTATTTCTCAAAGCATTGGGCTAAAGAAATTCAAGCTAGAATGTTAAGTATCCTCGACGGTGCTATAGCTTCTAATAAAGCTAATAATGCTTCTGATAATGTTCTTGTTGATATTGCTAATAAGTTCTCTTATGCGCTTACAATAGACGCTTTACTTAAAACTGGTGACCACATGGACAACTTCGATACTGTTGTTATGCATAGTTCAGTTATGGGCGAAATAATGAAAAATGACGCTGCTTCTATAACTACTGAAAGAGATTCTACTAATGGAATAGTAAGAAAATATTACAATGGACTTGAAATTATAATGAATGACGCTGTTACTATAGTAGCTGACGCAGTGAATGGTAATAGAGCAACAACTATATTCATTAAAAAAGGTGCATTTGTTTTTGAACCTGCTAAAGTAGACTTTCCAGTTGAACAAGGTAGAAATGAACTAGACGGAAACGGTGGTGGATCTGATTACGTTATAACTAGATTAGGTTTCCTTTTACACTTAAACGGTTATTCTTATGTTGGAACTCCTGCAGACGTATCTCCTTCTGTTGCAGAGCTTGCTGACCCTACAGCTTGGACTCGTTTAGTTCCTGCTAAATTAGCTCCATTCGTAGCTTTAGAAACTCTTATCTAGGGTTTCTTTAATATTGAGAGAGTACCTTTGCTCTCTCTATCATTTTAATAAATTAAACTTCTAACTTTCATATCTTAAAACTTATAACTAGATATTACATATCTGTATAACTATTCACATAAATTTAACCTTAAACTTAAACTTTACTTAAATACAATAATTATTCACATTTCATTTAAATAATTTAAAGTGATATAATTTTAATAAAAAAGAGGTATTGAAAAATGGGATATGTAAATAATAATAATAAAGAATTAAATCCACATGAAATAATTTTAGGTATTGATCAATCTTTTTCAAATACTGGATTTTGTGTTTATGATTGTCAAACAATTATAGAAGCTTCATGTATATCTACTAAAAATGATAAATCATTAGAAGAAAGAATACAAATTATAGTTAAAGAAATGTTAATTATAATTAAACGATATGATATTAAGCAAGTTGTTATAGAGGGAATGAGTTTTGCTTCAATGCAGGCCTCAATTAGACAACTGGCCGGACTATTTTATGTTATCTTATATGAGCTAAACAAAAAGAAAATAAAGTACGACATTATACCTCCTTTAACTTTGAAGAAAGCTGTAACAGGATCAGGTAAAGCAACTAAACAAGAAATGATAGATAAGGTTGAACTAAGAGAACAAATGATATTATCAGATCAATCTAATATTAAAATTGGTGCTAAGAAATTTGAGGATATAGTAGATTCTTATTGGCTCTCAAGATATTATAATTTATAAAATATAATAAGTGTAAGAAATGTAAGAAAAGTGTAAGAAAAACGTAAGACTCTGTAAGCCCTATATCTTGGGCTTTATAAACCATTTTACATACTCTCTTACAATATTACACTTAATTTAAGAAAATAGAATATATATAGTAGGTGATATGTAGAGAGGCCTGAAACTTAAACAGGGTACAAAAGTTGTAGTATATATACAGTTGTGAGATATTAACCTGAAAAAAGTGTAAGAAATGTAAGAGATTTTTAAAACATACTTGAAACACCGCTGTCAGCGCTAGAATCGGTCTTACACTTTTCTTACAAAACTCTTACAAAAAGTGTAATATTACAAAATTTGACTAAAAAAATTAAAAAATGTATAATTACGGTATCTCAAAAGAGAAATAATCAGGGTATGGTGAATAATTATGACAAAAACAGAAGCAATAAAAGAATTAGAAGATAGAGGTGTTGAATTTGACAAATCATTAAGTTCTGCAGATATTAAAAACTTATTAAAAGAAGTTATTAAAGTTGAAGAATTAAATGTTGAAAATGAATTAGAAGATAATTCAGTAAATGGACAAGAAGATTTAACTATAGAAGCTGATAAGACTGTAGATCCAGAAGACGAAGAAAACGATACTACATTTTGTATAGAAGAAGAAGAAGAAGAAGATACTGACATAGAAGACGAGGTTAAACCTAATTATTCTAAAGTGAAAAAGATTGAGACAGGTTGGATAACTGAAGACGGTAAAACACATGGTTCAGTTCATGACGCAGCAAAACATGCCGGAAGTCTTTAAGGCTTTTGCATAACTAATATATTTATTGTATAATTCTTTTAATTAAAACAAAGAGGTGCAATAAATGTATGATTTTATAGAATACAACAAAACAAACTTATTAACTGCAACAAGCTATATATCTGTAGCTACACTTAAAGCAATAAATACTAATAATATTATGATTAATTTTACTGATATAACTGCATTTACAGACGCTCAATTAGAAAATCAATTAATTAATGCTACTCAAATATTAGATAATTTAATGTCATGGAATGGATTTAAACAAGACTCTACACAGCGTTTAGAATTTCCGAGGGATTACGAGGTTGATTATGTCTTATCGGACGATATACAGCTAGCTACAGCTTATATTTGTGCAAACATTGCTAATGGAACTATAAACACTATTTTAGTAGTAGATTCTGGAATACAAGTTAAAAAAGAAAAGGCTGACGTTCTTGAAAAAGAATATTTCCAGGCAACTAGTTCTACTAATGCAGCATTTGCTAATAATCCATATCTTGAAAATTTACTTTATAATTATATAGGTGGCGGATCAATGTTTATAAATGTAAATAAGGGGTAAATTATGGCAGGTTTTCACAATGTAGCTAAAGAGCTACTAACAACATTTGGATTTGAATTAGACGTAAATAACTATGGAATTTCTTCTTTTAATATAGAAGAGGGACAAAATATAAAAACTTTAATTAAAACTGAAAAAGGACTTGGAGCATTTATTCAATTAGATTCTGGAATATTAAAAGAAAATGGATATAGTTATTTTGAAGGTGATAAACAAATATTATTAAATGTTCCATTAACTTTTAAAGTTGATATATCTACACGTATAGTAATACAAAGTGTGTTATATACAATATCTTTTATATCAGAAGTAAAAGACGTTTTTGAAACAGCTATTTATAAAGTTGTTATTAGAGAAGATAAAGAGATTTAGTTATGATAAATATACCTTCAAATTCTCAAATATCTAAAGAAATAAAAGATTTAAAAGAAGAAATGTACTTAGAATTTGAAAATGAAGTTGAAATGTTAAAAGACGAATTAGTTGTAATGACTCCTGTTCAAACTGGTTTTTTAAGAGATTCTTGGAATAATGTAGAAAAAATAGGACCAGGTAAATATGTTCTTGTAAATACAGCTAATTATTCAGAGATTGTATTGATAAGAGGACTTAAAAACGGACAACTTCCGCAAGGCGTATTACCACACGTTAGACAATGGAAAGATAAATTTAAATAAAAGAGGTTAAATAATGAATCATTCAACAATATTAAAGAAAATACATACTACATTTATAAATGACTGGATAGATAGTAAAGTTAGACTAGATTCAAGCGAAGAAATTAAAGATAAAATACCTTATATTTCTTTATCTTATCTTCCACAATCTACAAAACAAAGATTTTTAACAGCTGGAGACGCTGGATTAAATTTTAAAGGTAATTTAAGAATAACTATTTACGAAAAAAATCCTACGAAAAATCTAGAATTGTTAGATAAAGTAGTTTTGTTTTTAAGAAATAAATCAATAAATGGACTAAAATATACAGAACAAGAAGGTTTAGGTGCACCATTTAGATCTACACCAGGTGATCTATACGAAAGCTTTGTAGACTTCGAAGCATGCTTAATTCACTAGTTCTACAAAAATAAGATATAATACGTTTATAAAAAATAAATAAAAGAGGTAAATCATTATGGCAAATAATTGTTCAAGCGTAACAGGTTCTAATCTTGTTGTACGTGCAAAAGAAGAAATAGCTTACGGTCAATCTGAAAATACAGGATTTGAAACTATATATGTTAAATCAAATTCAATAAATTTTTCTCAAAATGAGGTAGAAAGTGAGCTTATGACTGCGGGTAGATCACCTTCAAGAACTGGGAAAGGTAATATAGAAGTTACAGGTTCTTTAGAAGTAGCAATAGATAATGTATCAACTGGTTTCTGGCTTAAACAACTTTTAGGTGACTATTCAGTAGCAGCAGCAGGTGCAAAATTTAATCATACATTCAAAATATCTGATACTTGTACACCAAGTTTTCAAGTTGAAAAAGGTCTTTTAGGAACTGATATTAACTATAAATCTGTAGGTTTAAAGGCTAATTCATTATCTCTAGATTTTGGCGGTGAGGGTGAAATGATTGGAACTGTTGACGTTATCGGTAAGAATGAGTATTTCACTTCTGTTCAAGACGATAGTCCAGTTGCTAGCTTTTCAGTTGATTATGCAATAAATACTAAAAATATTACATTAGTTGACGCGTCAGCATTATCTGCAGGTGATACTGTTACATTAGCTGTTAAAAAAGGAACTGTTAGCGCATTAGCAACAGCAGGTAATTCAGTTATAGCTGTAGGAGCTGGCGAAGGTGTTAATTTTGCTTCAGGTAATTTTATAAAATTAGGAAATGTTGTTTATCAAGTTAAAGCTGTATCAACAGATCTTTTATATCTTTCAAGAAGTTTAGAAATAGACGTTACAGCTACTACTATAGTTTTAAATGTTTCTGAAACTAATAAGATAGAATCAGTTACAGGTAATGATATAGTTCTTGTTAACGGTATTAAGCAAGCTTTAGT
>Ga0256829_1000639_pt1 | contig 33835 bp, 35 predicted proteins | sample 131447metaG_FD_185979 | JGI IMG/M metagenome (GOLD analysis project Ga0256829, IMG submission 185979) | Hydrothermal vent microbial communities from Lau Basin, Pacific Ocean - 131-447 | ecosystem: Environmental > Aquatic > Marine > Hydrothermal vents | place: Pacific Ocean: Lau Basin | collected... | reverse complement strand
ACGTTGAAGAACTCCGACCAGCAAGCTAATGCCAATGAATAAAACCGATAGCTCGATAGCGAGAAAGGCGAACATGCCTAGAGCGTCTTGGAGTTGAGATGACATTCAATATTACTCCTATATTTCTGGGTCAAAGAGTCCGGCCTGCCGGTCGGCACCTTTGGGTTGTTACGGCTGCGCGGGAGAGGTGTCCCGCCGCAAGCCCGCCACCAGTACAAGAAATCCCTGCACGGCTTTTTCGGAAGCGGCGCGTGGGTCGTCTGCGCTGGCGATCCACAGCGATGCGCCCAGCAGCGCCCCGTTTATCAGGCGGGCCGTCGCCAGGGGATCGACGGGGCGTATGACTGCCTCCTCGATCAACTTCTGGAGGCTGCGGCGCGTGTTCACGATGCACACGTTCTGGCAGAGCCACTGGGAGGGATCGCCCAGAACCGCTGGCCCGTCCAGCAGGACGATCCGCTGGACTTCGGGCTCGACGGCCATCTTGATGTAGCCAATGCACTCCTGAACGAAGCCGTCCCAGGTGGACTCCGCCTCCTCGACGATGACGGCCAGTCGGCCAGATATCTCTGCATCAATCTGGGCGATGACCGCCTCCAGCAGCCCTTTCTTTCCACCGAAGTGGTGATAGAGCGCTCCGCGCGTCAGTCCGGCTTGGGCCGTCAGCTCATCCATTGAACTGTCCGCATATCCCACGGTTGCGAACGCAGCGCGGGCGGCACTGATGAGCTTGGCCCGCGTTTCCTCAATCATCTCTGCACGCTTTTGTGCCATTAGGTCGTCCTCCGATTTTTCACATAAGAAGTGTATGTAAATGATTGACATACGTTGCGTATGAGTGGATGATAAATGGCATACGTCACGTATGTCAAATTTTATCAACCGGGTTTCGCCATCCCTTCGAGACTGAAAACAATGAGCACATTGCCTTACCTTGCGGTCCTGCCTTCCTGGCGCCGCGCCTTGCCGTTAGCTGCGGCGAGCTTGCTGGCGCTGTCCCTAGCTGGCTGCAATAGCGACGCCGCCGACGCGGTCGCCGCCCCTCCACCCACGGTCAGCGTGGCACCTGTGTCGGTGCGCAAGATCGTCCTATGGGATGAGTTCAATGGCCGCGTCGAGGCGGTGGAAAGCGTTGCGCTGCGGCCACGTGTGAGTGGCTACATCGACAGGGTCAATTACGAAGAGGGCCAGATCGTCAAACGTGGCGACGTGCTGTTCGAGATTGACGCTCGCAGTTACCGTGCTGCTCTGGCTCGCGCGGAAGCAGACTTGGCCCGCGCCCGCACGCAGGCCGCACTGGCACGTAGCGAAGCGGCCCGTGCTCAAAAGCTGGCTTCGTTGCAAGCAGCCTCCACCGAGGAGTTGGAGCAGCGCCACGCCGCCGCCGATCAGGCCCAAGCCAACGTGCAGTTCGCCCAAGCCGCAGTCGAGACCGCCAAGTTGGATCTGTCGTTCACCCAGGTACGTTCGCCCATCACAGGCCGCGCCGGACGTGCACTGGTCACGGCAGGCAACTTGGTGAGTGCTGACGGCCAGGCCAGCATCCTGACCACCGTAGTCTCGCTGAACCCGGTGCACGTGCATTTTGATGTCGACGAGCGTACCTATCTGCGCTACGCCCACATGGCTCGCAACGGAGAGCGCCCCGACCAGCGCAGCGAAAGTATCCCGGTGCAGGTGGGCCTGGTCGGCGAGAACGGCTATCCACACGCCGGAAACGTGGACTTCGTGGACAACCGTGTCGATGCGGCCACCGGCACCATCCGCGCACGCGCCACCCTGGTCAATCCCGACGGCCTGCTTACGCCGGGCCTCTATGCCCGAGTGCGCCTGCCGGGTAGCGGCAGTTTCGAGGCCATGCTGATCGACGACAAGGCCATCCTGACCGACCAGAGCCGCAAGTACGTGTATGTGATCGATGAGAACAACACCGCCCAGCGCCGCGACATCACGCTGGGACGCAAGGCCGAAGGCCTGCGCATCGTCGAGGAAGGTCTAAATCCCGGCGACCGCGTGATCGTCAACGGCATCCAGAAGGTTTCTGTCGGCATGCCAGTGACGGCCCAGGACATTGAAATGGCGCCTGCAGGCCGACAAAACGCCCAGGCGAGCGAATGAGCGCGGAGAGCCAGCCATCATGAACTTTGCCCGCTTTTTCGTGGACAGGCCGATTTTTGCGGCCGTGCTGTCCATCATCATTTTCGTGGTTGGGTTGATCGCGATCCCGCTCTTGCCCGTCAGCGAGTACCCGGAAGTCGTGCCACCCAGCGTACAGGTTCGCGCCACGTATCCTGGCGCAAATCCGCGCGAAATCGCCGACACGGTAGCCGCACCACTGGAGGCATCCATCACCGGCGTGGAAAACATGCTCTACATGAAGTCCGTGGCCGGTAGTGATGGCGTGTTGGTGCTGACCGTCACCTTCCGTCCTGGCACCGATCCCGACGACGCCCAGGTCAAGGTACAGAACCGTGTCGCCCAGGCAGAGCCGCGTCTTCCCGAAGCGGTGCGCCAGCAAGGTGTGGTGACCGTCAAACAGTCCCACAACGAAACGCTGGTCGTGCAGTTGCGCTCGCCGGGCGATCGCTATGACGCGCTGTACCTGCGCAACTATGCCGTGCTCCATGTACGCGACGAGTTGGCACGCATCCAGGGGGTGGGCGATGCCAAGATCTACGGCTCTGGCGACTACGCCATGCGCTTATGGCTGGACCCCGACAAAATTGCGGCGCTGGGTATGACCGCCGGCGATGTGGTCGAAGCCGTGCGCGAACAGAACGTCCAGGTCTCGGCCGGTCAACTAGGTGCGCCGCCCAACCCCTCGGGAAGCGACTTCCTCCTGTCCATCAATGCGCAGGGCCGGCTGGTGACGGAAGAAGAGTTCGGCGACGTCATCGTCAAGACCGGATCGCAGGGTCAGGTCACCCGGCTGCGAGATGTGGCGCGCGTGGAAATGGACGCATCCAGCTACTCGCTGATGTCGTTGCTCAACAACAAGCCTGCTGTCGCGATCTCTGTCCTTGAAGCCCCGGGCGCCAATGCCATCGAAATCTCGGATCAAGTCCGCGCGAAGATGGACGAGTTGGCCAAGCGCTTTCCCGAGGGAGTGGAATGGTCGGTGGAGTATGACTCAACTGTCTTCGTGCGTCAGTCGATCAAGGCGGTCGTCAACACTCTGCTGGAAGCCATCGGACTGGTGGTGCTGGTGGTGATCTTGTTCCTTCAGACTTGGCGTGCCTCCATCATCCCACTGCTAGCCGTGCCGGTGTCGGTGGTAGGCACCTTCGCCGTGCTGCTGATGCTGGGCTTTTCCATCAATACGCTCACGCTTTTTGGACTCGTGCTTGCCATCGGGATCGTGGTGGACGACGCGATCGTGGTGGTGGAAAACGTCGAGCGCAACATCGCCGAAGGGCTGGCGCCGCTGGCTGCGGCCCATCAGGCCATGCGCGAAGTCAGTGGCCCCATCGTCGCCATCTCGCTGGTGCTGTGCTCGGTATTCGTGCCTATGGCATTCCTGTCCGGCGTGACAGGGCAGTTCTACAAACAGTTCGCCGTCACCATTGCGATCTCCACGGTAATTTCGGCCATCAACTCGCTGACGCTGTCGCCTGCGCTGGCCGCGCGCCTGCTTCGCCCGCATGGTGCCGCGCCAGACCTGCCCACGCGGGTGCTGGATCGCAGTCTGGGCTGGATATTCCGGCCGTTCAACCGTTTCTTCCTGCGCAGCGCGGATGGCTATGGAAACAGCGTGTCGCGCATCCTCGGGCGGCGTGGTGCGGTGTTTCTCGTCTACATCGCGCTACTGGTGGCGACGGGAGCTGTGTTCAAGGCCGTCCCTGGCGGATTCATCCCCATGCAGGACAAGCTGTATCTCATCGGTGTCATCCAGCTACCCGAGGGTGCATCCCTGGAGCGCACGGAAGCGCTGGTCCGCCGTGTGAGCGACATCGCGCTCAAGACCGATGGCGTCTACAACGCCGTGCAGTTCCCGGGCATGAACGGCTTGCAGTCGACCAACACGTCCAATAGCGGCCTAGTGTATTTCGTACTCAAGCCCATCAATGAGCGCAAGCACACTGCAACCGAGATTGCGGAACAGTTGAACGAGCGCTTCGCTCAGGAGCAGGACGGTCTGGCCTTTGCCATCATGCCGCCCCCTGTCATGGGGCTGGGCGCGGGTTCCGGGTTCTCTCTTTACGTGCAGGATCGCAACCGTGAGGGCTATGCCGCATTGCAGACGGCGACCACCGAGCTGGCGACGGCCATCTCGCAAGAACCGGGATTCCAATATCCGATCAGTTCCTATCAGGCCAATGTGCCGCAGCTTGACGCCGTAGTGGACCGCACCAAGGCGAAGGCACAGGGCGTGGCCGTGACCGATCTTTTCGATACGCTGCAAGTGTACCTGGGTTCGGCGTATGTCAACGACTTCACGCGCTTTGGCCGCACCTTCCGGGTGATGGCTCAGGCGGACGCACCGTTCCGCAGTTCTGTCGAGGACGTGGTCAAACTGCGCACCCGCAACGCCAATGGCGACATGGTGCCCATCGGCAGCATGGTGGACGTGCGCAAGACATTCGGCCCCGATCCCGTCATCCGCTTCAACGGCTATCCATCTGCCGACCTGATTGGTGAGTTTGATCCGCGTCTGGTGTCGTCATCGCAGGCATTGCAGCAAGTGCAATCCATTGCAGACAAGGTGCTGCCGCCAGGCATGCAACTGGAGTGGACCGACCTCAGCTACCAGCAGGTCACGCAAAGCAATACCGCGCTGGTGGTGTTCCCGCTGGCGGTACTGTTGGTCTTCCTGGTGCTGGCGGCACTGTACGAAAGCTGGACGTTGCCGCTGGCCGTCATCCTGATCGTGCCCATGAGCCTGTTGTCGGCCATGACGGGCGTGTGGCTCGCGGGTGGTGACAGCAACATTTTCGTGCAGATTGGCTTGATAGTGCTGATTGGTCTGGCCTCCAAGAATGCCATTCTGATCGTGGAGTTCGCCCGTGAACTTGAGCGCAAGGGGCACAGCATCCTCGATGCCGCGCTGGAGGCATCACGCCTTCGTCTGCGCCCGATCATCATGACTTCCATCGCCTTCATCGCTGGCGTGGTGCCGCTGATGGTCGGTTCCGGCGCAGGCGCGGAGATTCGCCAGGTTATGGGAGTGACTGTGTTCGCCGGCATGCTCGGCGTGACCTTGTTCGGTTTATTCCTGACTCCTGTTTTCTACGTCGCGTTACGCAGGCTCGCGACGCGCAAGCCACGTCGCCAGGCAAATGTCGCCATGGAGGCCACCCATGACTGACTCCACAAGGACTGATTCCGTCATGCTTCAAACGCCATCCCGCATCCGACCATGCCTACGTCGGATGCCACATCTGGTACTGCTCCCTTTGGTGGCGTTGACGCTGGCAGCTTGCGCAGTAGGGCCGAATTACAAGGCACCTGCCGCGCCCCAGGCAGTGACGTATGCCCGCCAAGACCCCGTTGCCGTGTCCCAGCTTGTACCGGAGGCCGATGCGCAATTCTGGCGGGAACTGGATGACCCGGTGCTGCACTCTTTGGTGGAGAATGCTCTTCACGCCAATCACGACATCCGCATAGCACTGTCGCGCTACGAGCAAGCCAGCGCACTGTCGCGCGAACGTCGCCAAGACTACTATCCGACGCTGGGCGCGTCCGGTGAAATCAGTACCCAGCGCGCCAGTGCTGCACAAGCACCGGATGCGTCCCGCTCCGACCGGGATAACGATCTGCATTCGGCTGGCCTATCCGTGATCTGGGAATTGGACTTCTTTGGCCGAGTGCGGCGCAGCGTGGAATCGCAGCGCGCCGAGACCGAGGCCAGCGCAGCCGACCTGGCGGGCGTACAAGTGGCTATGGTGGCCGAGTTGACCGACGCCTATTTCCGCTTGCGCGGCTTGCAAGTGCAATTACAGGTCGCGCGGGACAACGAAATCAACCAAGCCGAAACGCTGCGGCTGATCGAGGTCTTGTTCGAGAACGGCCGGGGCACGTCGTTCGATGCCGACCGCGCCCGCACGCAATTGGCGCTGACACGCTCGCGCATTCCGCCGCTTGAAGCTGAGGCTGCTGTGGCCGCCCACCGCATTGCCGTGCTCACTGGCCGCACGCCTGCGGCGATGGCCGAAGTGCTGGATCACCCCGCAGCCTTGCCTGAGCTGCCCGCCCAGATCAACGCCGGTGCACCGGGCGATCTACTGCGTCGCCGTCCCGATGTGGCTGCGGCAGAACGTAGGCTGGCTGCGGCCACTGCGCGTATCGGCGTAGCCATGGCAGACCTGTTCCCTCGCTTTACGTTGGGAGGGCTGATCGGCACGCAGGCGTTGGGCTTTGGTTCGTTGTTCGAGCGTGATAGTGAAACGCGAATGATCTCGCTCGGTGTGGGTGGTTCCTTCCTAGACGTGGGCCGGGTGCGGTCGCGCATCGCGGCGGCCAATTCAGCCACTGCCGAAAACTTGGCGGTATACGAGCGCACGGTGCTGCGCGCCATGGAAGAAACCGAGAACGCGCTGGTACGCCTATCGCGCGCGCAGACCGAGAACGCCATGCTGGTACAGGTGACCGAGGCCAGCCGCCGGGCAGCCAAGACGGCTCGCCTGCAATTTGAGGGCGGCGCCATCCATGTTTTGGATGTGCTGGAGGCCGAACGTTCACGCTTGGAGTCCGAAGACTTGCTGGCACAAAGCGCCACCCGCAGGGCGACGGCGTTGGTGGCGGTCTACAAGACGCTGGCCGGCGGCTGGTCACACGCCTTGCCCGGACCGCAGGGCGAGGCAGTCGCGCAGCGCCACAAAAGCGGCGACAGGCCTGAACTGGATGAACTCGGTGAGATGAGCGGCTACAACGCTGCGACTCTCAAACGGCCTTTGTACTGACAACAGGAGGCGAAATGGAGATTCGACACTTACGCTGCTTTCTCGCTGTCGCCGAAGAACTACATTTCGCCCGCGCGGCCGAGAGGCTGCACATCGAGCAGTCACCGCTGTCGCGCACTATCAAGGAACTGGAGGAGAGCCTGGGCGAACAGTTGTTCATTCGTACCAGCCGCAGCACGCGGCTGACACGGGCGGGCAAGCTGTTTCTGGAGCATGTGCCGCGCATCTTCACCGCCTTGCAGCAGGCGCGCGATAGCGTGAATGCAGCCACCAACGGCTTCCACGGTCAGTTGCGTATCGCACTGTCCGACGGCATCACGCCCTCGCGCCTGCCGTCCTTGCTGGCGCTGTGTCGGCAGGAAGAACCCGAAGTCGAGATTCGCCTGTTCGAGGTACCCTTGTCGCAGCAGATCAAGGGACTGCATGACGACCTGTACGACGTGGGCTTTGCCCAGTCCGATGAAGTTGGAGAAGGCATCACTGCCGAAGCCGTTTGGAGCGATGCACTGATGGTGGCGGTTCCTGCACGCCATCCGCTTTTGAAGCACAGGCGCATCCCGCTGGAAGAAGTGCTGCGCTATCCGCTGGTGCTGTGCGATCCGCACGTATGCGAAGGCCATGCTCGCCAAGTCGAGCGTGTACTGCGCCGGATAGATATGGAGCCGCTGATTGCCGAACGTGTGGCTTCGTGCGATTTGATGATGGCGTTAGTGTCGGCGGGCTTTGCGCTGGGCCTAGCCGGAGCGCCGCATATCGCAGGCAGCCGTGAGCCTGGGATTGTGGCTCGGCCGCTGGCGGGTCGCTCACCCATGCTGACCACTTATGTGCTGCACCGGGAAGGTGGATCCTCGGACGTGCTGTCACGCTTTATCGAGCGTGTGCAGGCCATCGAATCGCCGGACGGCATCAGAGCCACGCCCCCCCTTGAACCCGATTCCCAAGAGGAAGTCGAGTCATGACCATGAAGCAGATCGCCCCATTCCTGTTGGTCGCCGCGCTGTCCGCTTGCGGCCAGTCCGAAACACCGAAACAGGCAACCAATGTACCGACCGTGGAAGAGCTGGTCGCAGATCCTGCGCGCCTGAGGGAGCTGCGCCGCCAGTGCAAGACCGAACGCCCGACGATGGGAGACGTGCTGTGCAACCGGGTGGCCGAGGCGACGAACAAGCGCTTCTTTGGCTATGGAAACACGCCCTACACGCCGCCGAAGTTCTGATTGTTGGCTTTCTGCCGCGAATCTTGATTTTTCTTTCTCGACACGCCGCCGCGCGCTCACGCCTGCGGCGTTTTTACTGGTTTCGCCTCTGCATGACACCATGCTTTTTGCATCACCTTGCTGCCGATAACGGTCTTTGACCGGCACTGAACCGGCACCGATCCTGACGCCTGCGGCACGCCTTTGTGCCGCGTTTTCCACGGGGAATCAGCGCAGGAGAAATCGGAGGCCAGGGTATGCAAGCTCAGGGCGTGTTGTTCGGGCAGATCGCCGCCGTCTTCGGCATCGTGATCGCCGGTGTGTGGGGTGCCACGCAATGGACCGCCGCCGCCTTGGGCTACCAGCTACGCCTGGGCGCGCCCTGGTTCGACTTCCACGGCACGCCGGTCTATTACCCGTGGAAGCTGTTCGAGTGGTGGTTCTTCTTCGACGCCTACGCGCCGCAGGTGTTCGACACCGGCGGCATGATCGCGGCGAGCAGCGGCCTGCTGGCCGTGGTGGTCGCCATCGCCATGTCGGTGTGGCGCTCGCGCCAGGCGCGCAAAGTGACGACCTATGGCTCGGCCCGCTGGGCCGATGTCGCCGACATTCGCAAGGCCGGGCTGACGCAGCCCGCCGGCGTCTTTCTCGGCCAGCATGACGGCCACTACCTGCGGCACGAAGGGCCGGAACACGTCCTGACCTTTGCGCCCACGCGCTCGGGCAAGGGTGTGGGCCTGGTGGTGCCGACGCTGCTGTCCTGGCCGGCATCCGCCGTCATCCACGACATCAAGGGCGAGAACTGGCAGATCACCGCTGGCTGGCGTTCGCGCTTCTCGCATTGCCTGCTGTTCAACCCGACCGATGCCAGTTCGGCGGCCTACAACCCGCTGCTGGAAGTGCGGCGCGGCGCGCATGAGGTGCGCGACGTGCAGAACATCGCCGACATCCTGGTCGATCCCGAAGGTGCGCTGGAGAAGCGCAACCACTGGGAGAAGACCAGTCACGCGCTGCTGGTCGGTGCCATCCTGCATGTGTTGTACGCGGGCGAAGACAAGACGCTGCGTGGCGTCGCCAACTTTCTCAGCGATCCAGCCAGCCCGTTCGAGCTGACATTGCACCGGATGATGACGACCAAGCACTTGGGTGATGTGCAGCATCCGGTTGTCGCCTCCGCCGCCCGCGAAGTGCTCAACAAGAGCGACAACGAGCGCTCGGGCGTGCTCTCCACTGCCATGTCGTTCCTCGGCCTGTACCGCGATCCGACCGTGGCCGAAGTCACCTCGCGTTGCGACTGGCGCATTGCCGACCTGATCGCTTCAGAGCATCCCGTCTCGCTGTATCTGGTAGTGCCGCCTTCTGACATTTCGCGCACCAAACCGCTGATCCGGCTGATCCTCAACCAAATCGGACGACGGCTCACCGAATCGCTGGATGGCAGTGATGGCATCCAACGCCGCCACAAGCTGCTGTTGATGCTCGATGAGTTCCCGGCGCTGGGCCGTCTGGACTTCTTCGAGACCGCGCTGGCCTTCATGGCGGGCTATGGCATCCGCAGCTTCCTCATCGCGCAGTCGCTCAACCAGATCGACAAGGCATATGGGCAGAACCATTCGATCCTGGACAACTGCCATGTGCGCGTGACCTTCGCTACCAACGACGAACGAACGGCCAAACGCATTTCTGAAACCCTCGGCACCGCCACTGAACTGCGCGCCCAGCGCAACTATGCCGGACACAGATTGGCCCCATGGCTCGGCCACCTGATGGTGTCGCGGCAGGAAACCGCACGGCCACTGCTTACGCCGGGCGAAGTGATGCAACTGCCGACCGATGAAGCGGTGGTGATGGTGTCCAGTGTCGCGCCGATCAAGGCGAAGAAGCTGCGCTATTTCGCCGATGCCAATTTCAAGCAGCGGGTATTACCGCCGCCTTCGGTGACGGCTGGCCGCTATGCCGATGTGCCGCCGGCACGGCCTGACGACTGGAGCGGCTTGGCAATACCTGCGGTTCCCGCGACACCGGCCACGGCGTCCGCCGATGACCTGGAGGCCTTGGGTTCGACCGACGATGGCGGCCCACGCCGCCAGCCCGAACTGTCCGAAGCCATCGCCTATGCCCCCGAGATGGATGCCCCGAGCAGCGACCTGTCGCTGCTCGATGACGACGACATGCCCCCGGTGCTTCCCGGCCAGATCGACCCCGCCCTGCAACGCACGGCGCGACTGGCTTCTCTCGACCCCAACGACGGAATCGACCTATGAGCCAATACCGCCTCAATCTGTTCATCCAGCACGAGCACGCCAAACGTCTGGAAGAACTGGCCGCCAAGAAAGGCGTGTCCAAGTCGTCCATCGTCGCGGCGGCGCTCGCATCGTGGCTATCGCCCGATGCCGGCGACCAGCGTGAGGCCGCCATCGCCAAACGACTGGATCGCCTGTCGCGGCAGGCCGAGCGCCTGGAGCGTGACCAGAACATCCAGATCGAGACGCTGGCGCTATTCGTCCGCTACTACCTGACCGTCAGCACGCCGGTGCCGGAGGCCCATCAGGATGCGGCTCGCGCGCAGGGCAAGGCGCGCTTCGAGCAGTTCGTCGAACAGTTAGGCCGCCACCTGCTGCGTGGCCGCAGCCTGGTACGGGACGTGGTGGAAGAACTGCATCCCCAGGATCGTGAGTTCGAGATGCGCATGGATGACGCGGCCGCGATGGCCGCCGCCCATGAACGCACTGCGGAGCGTGCGTCATGAGTGCCGTTCCTCAAATCCCGCCCGAACCGCGCTCATCCGCTGCAGCATCCCAGGATCGCCGCATCCAGATGCTGCGCACGGCGATGGGGCCGGTGATCGCCGCTGCGCTGGAAGACCCGGACGTGGTGGAAGTGATGCTCAACCCCGACCGGACATTGTGGGTGGATCGGCTGTCGTCTGGCCGTGCGCCGCTCGGCGTCGAACTGCCCGAAGCCGATGGCGAACGCATCATCCGCCTGGTCGCCGCCCATGTCGGTGCGGAGGTGCATCGCGGCCAACCGCTCTTGACCGCCGAACTGCCTGAAACCGGCGAACGCTTCGAGGGCATCCTGCCGCCCGCCGCACCCGGCCCGGCCTTTGCGCTGCGCAAGCGTGCCGTGAGCATCATCGGTCTGGATCGCTATGTGGCTGATGGCATCCTGACCACTGGGCAGGCCGAGTTTCTGCGTCATGCCGTGCGCGAGCGGCACAACATCCTGATCGCCGGAGGCACCAGCACCGGCAAGACCACGCTGGCCAATGCCTTGCTGGCCGAGATCGCCGCCACCGGCGACCGCGTGCTGGTGCTCGAAGACACCATCGAACTGCAATGCGCGGCCCGCGACCATGTGCCGCTGCGCACCCGCGCCGGCGTCGTGTCCATGACCGAGCTGGTGCGGGCCACGATGCGCCTGCGGCCCGACCGCGTGATCGTCGGCGAAGTGCGCGGCGGCGAAGCGCTGGATCTGGTGAAGGTCTGGGGCACCGGCCACCCCGGCGGCATCGCCACCATTCATGCCGGCTCCGCGTTGGGCGCGCTGCTGCGCCTGGAGCAACTGATCCTCGAAGTGGCGGTGAATCCGCCCCGCGCCCTGATCGCCGAGGCGGTCAATGTCGTGATCCACATCGCAGGCCGCGGCCGCAAGCGCCACGTCGAAACCATTTCCCGCGTCGTCGGTTTCGACGGCGCGGGCTACCGCCTGGCGGATGCGCTGGAAGCGACGCTTCCCGAGCTGCCGCCGGTTCCTCTTACAGCCGCTGCCGCTACGCCTTCCTCGATCCCTGAACAACCTGGAGAACTGCCATGACGCACGTTGATGCTTTCCGTCTTTCTGTAAACCCGCTTTCCCCGCTGCCCATGCTGGCGCGTTTGCATCGCCTGGCCCGACCCGCAGGACAAGGGTTGCTGCTCGCGGTGTTGATGCTGTTGCTGGCGGGCACGGCGCAGGCCGCCGGTTCCTCAATGCCGTGGGAAGGCCCGCTGCAATCCATTCTCGAATCCATCCAGGGGCCGGTAGCCCGCATCGTCGCGGTGATCATCATCATCGCCACCGGCCTGGCGTTGGCCTTCGGCGATACCAGTGGCGGCTTTCGCAAGCTGATCCAGATCGTCTTCGGCCTGTCCATCGCCTTCGCGGCTTCGAGCTTCTTCCTGTCGTTCTTCAGCTTCTCCGGCGGGGCCGTCGTATGAGCACGGCCAACGAAGGAACACCGGGCTTTGCGCCCGGCTTCGAGATTCCCCTGCATCGCTCGCTGACCGAGCCGATCCTGTTGGGCGGCGCGCCGCGCACGGTGGCCATCGCCAACGGCACCCTGGCCGCCGCCGTGGGGCTGGGCCTGCAACTGTGGATTCCCGGCCTGGTGCTGTGGATCGTCGGCCATTCGCTGGCGGTCTGGGGGGCGCGCCTCGATCCGCAGTTCATGCAGGTCTTCGCCCGGCACATCAAGCACAAGCCGCTGCTGGACGTGTGAGGACGATGCCATGCTGAACCTTGCCGAATACCGCCAACGGCCCGCGCTGCTGGCCGACTGGCTTCCCTGGGCCGGGCTGATCGCGCCGGGCGTTGTGCTGAACAAGGATGGCTCTTTCCAGCGCACGGCACGTTTTCGCGGGCCGGACTTGGACAGCGCCACGCAAGGCGAGTTGATCGCCACATCGGCGCGGCTCAACAACGCGTTGCGCCGCCTGGGTTCGGGCTGGGCCTTGTTCATTGAGGCCGAACGCCGGCCGGCGGCGGACTACCCACACTCCGACTTTCCCGAACCGCTGTCCTGGCTCGTGGACGAGGAACGCCGCGCCGCCTTCGAGGAATCAGGGCATCACTTCGAGAGCGGCTATCACCTGACGCTGGCTTACCTGCCGCCCGAGGAATCGCGCGCCCGCGCGGCCAAGCTGCTCTTCGAGAACGCGCCCGGCGATGGCGTGGACTGGGGCGGTCGCCTCGATGCCTTCGTGGCGGAAGCCGATCGTGTCTTCGACTTGCTCGATGGCGTGATGCCGGAAATCGCCTGGCTCGATGACGCCGAGACGCTGACCTACCTGCACGCCGCGGTTTCGACGAGGCGTTATCGCGTGGGCGTGCCCGAAGTGCCGTTCCACATCGACGCGCTACTGGCCGACTGCGCCCTAGTCGGTGGCCTGGCGCCCACGCTGGGAGACCAGCACCTGCGCGTGGTGTCGGTGCGGGGCTTTCCAACTTCCACCTGGCCGGGCCTGCTGGACGACCTCAACCGCCTGGGCTTCGCCTACCGCTGGAGCACGCGCTTTCTCTGCCTGGACAAAGCCGAAGCGGAAAAGGAACTCGGTCGCCTGCGCCGCCAGTGGTTCGCCAAGCGCAAGAACGTCATCGCGCTGCTGCGTGAAACCATATTCCAGCAGGAAAGCCCGCTGGTGGATACCGACGCCAGCAACAAGGCCGCCGATGCCGACGCCGCCCTGCAGGAACTGGGCAGCGATCAAGTGGCCTTCGGCTACCTCACCGCCACAGTGACGGTGCTCGATGTCGATCCAGCCGCGGCCGACGAAAAGCTGCGCATGGTGGAGCGCGTCATCCAGGGCCGGGGCTTCGTGACCATCCCCGAAACGCTGAACGCCGTGGATGCGTGGCTGTCGTCCATTCCTGGCAACGCTTACGCCAATGTGCGCCAGCCCATCGTCTCGACGCTGAACTTGGCGCACATGATGCCCTTGTCAGCGGTGTGGGCCGGGCCGGAGAAGAACGACCATCTGGACGGCCCGCCGCTGATCGTCACCCGCACCGATGGCGCGACGCCTTTTCGCTTGGTCACGCACATCGGCGACGTGGGCCACACACTGGTCGCCGGGCCGACCGGCATGGGCAAGTCGGTACTGCTTGCCATTCTGGCCATGCAGTTCCGGCGCTACTTCGGCTCGCGGATCTTCGCCTTCGACATGGGCCGCTCCATGCGTGCCACGATCCTCGGCCTCGGCGGCGAACACTACGACCTCGGTGCCGATGGCGGCATCGCCTTTCAGCCGTTGGCCCGTATCGACAGCGAGGGCTACCGCACCTGGGCGGCTGAATGGGTGGAAGGCCGGCTACTGCACGAAGGCGTGACCGTCGGCCCCGACGAGAAGGCAGCCATCTGGTCGGCGCTGGGTAGCCTCGCCGGTGCGCCGGTGGAACAGCGCACGCTGACCGGGCTTTCCGTGCTGCTGCAATCGAACGCGCTACGGCAAGCGCTGTCGCCCTATGTGCTTGGCGGCGCCCACGGCAAGCTGCTGGACGCCGACCGCGACCGGCTGGGCATGGCCGACGTGCAGGGCTTCGAGATGGAGGAGCTGATGCACAGCAAGGCGGCAGTGCTGGCCGTGCTGGGCTACCTGTTCGCGCGGTTCGATGAACGCTTCGACGGCGCACCGACGCTGTTGATTCTCGACGAGTCCTGGCTGTTCCTCGACGACCCGGTGTTCGCCGCGCGCATCCGCCAGTGGCTCAAGACGCTGCGCAAGAAGAACGTCAGCGTCATCTTCGCCACGCAGTCGCTGGCCGACATCAAGGATTCGAGCATCGCTCCGGCGATCATCGAAAGCTGCGCCAGCCGCATCTTCCTGCCCAACCCACAGGCGACCGAACCGCAGATTCGCACGATCTACGAAGGCTTCGGGCTGAACGCCCGGCAGATCGAGATCGTCGCCACCGCCGAACCCAAGCGCGACTACTACTACCAGTCGCGCTTGGGAAATCGCCTGTTCGACCTCGACCTGGGGCCGGCAACGCTGGCTTTCGCCGGCGCTTCCACGCCGCAGGACCAGCGCGACATCGACCGCGTGCTGCTGAACGCCGGCACGCCGGGATTCGCCGGTGCCTGGCTGCGCCATCGCGGCCTCGACTGGGCGGCCGATCTGCTGCCCGCGTTCCCCGGCCTTGCGCTGGCTTCCCCTCGTATCGCTGACCACCCACAGGAGAACCTGCCATGAAAAAGCGTCTTCTCGCCGCCGCCATCGCGGCCATGCTCTGCACCGTCTCCACCGTTCAGGCGCAATGGGTCGTGGTCGACCCCACGAACCTCGTGCAGAACACGCTGACGGCCATTCGCACGCTCCAGCAGATCAACAACCAGATCAACCAGCTCCAGAACGAAGCGCAGATGCTGATGAACCAGGCGCGCAATCTGGCGACGCTGGACTTCAACATCGTCAATCGCCTGCGCTCGACGCTGGCGACCACCGAACGGCTGATCGCCGAGGCGCAGGGGCTGGCCTACGACGTGCAGAACCTCGACCGCGAGTTCGCACGGCTGTACCCGGAGCAGTACGCCGCGACGGTCAGCGGTGACCAGATGTACCGGGATGCGCAGGAACGCTGGAAGCACACGCTCGACGGACTGCACACCGCGATGCGGATGCAGGCGCAGGTATCGCAGAACCTGCGCGAAGACGAAAGCGCGCTGGCCGATCTGGTGAGCCAGAGCCAGTCGGCGGAAGGCGCCTTGCAGGCCATGCAGGCGACCAACCAGCTTCTGGCCTTGCAGGCCAAGCAGTCGATCCAGGCACAGCAACTCCAGATCACGCAGGAGCGGGCGGCCGCGCTGGAGCTGGCGCGGCAGGCCGCCGCCATCGAGCGCGGCCGCGAAGTGACACGCCGCTTCCTGGGGGAAGGCACGCCCTACACGCCGCGGCGCGTGGATTTCTACGGCAACTGACGGGAGACGACCATGCGATGCGTTCCCGCCTTGCCGCTGTGTCTGCTGGCCGTGCTGCTGACCGCCTGCGGCCAGCAGCCTGCCGACGACCTGGCCGATGCCTTGGCCGCCGATCCCGCGCGGCTCAAGGTGCTGCGTGCGCAGTGCGCGCAAGACCGGCAGGCGGCGGGCGAGGACGCTTGCCTGGCCGCCGCCGAAGCCTTCCGGCGCCGCTTCTTCGCCGGCCAGACCGGGCCGGACGAGTACGACACCCTGGCCGAGCTGCCGCCGATTCCGCCCAGCTTCGATACGCCCGACGATGAGGACGGCGAGACGGCGAACGCCGCGACGGAGGACGCGCCATGAACGACGTCACCGTCATCGACCGTTTCCTCAACACCTTTTCCACCTACATCGACTCGGGCTTCGGACTGCTGCAAGGCGAAGTGGCGTTCCTGACCGCCACGCTGATCGTCATCGACATGACCATCGCCGGTCTGTACTGGGCCATGAGCCACGCCACCGGCCAGGGCGATGACGTGATCGCCAAGCTGCTGCGCAAGGTGCTCTACGTCGGCGCCTTCGCCTACATCATCAACAACTTCAACTGGCTGGCCGGCATCGTGTTCCGCTCCTTCACCGGCCTGGGCCTGACCGCCACCGGCTCGACCCTGGGCATGGACGAGTTCCTGCAACCGGGGCGGCTGGCCAAGACCGGCATCGACGCCGGGATGCCGATTCTGGCGCAGGTCAGCGATCTGGCGGGCTTCCCGGAAGTGTTCGTGAACATCACCCCCATCATGGTGATGTTCCTGGCCTGGCTGGTGGTGATCGTCACGTTCTTCGTGCTGGCGATCCAGCTTTTCATCACGCTGATCGAGTTCAAGCTGACCACGCTGGCCGGCTTCGTGCTGGTGCCGTTCGCACTCTGGAACAAGACCAGCTTCCTGGCCGAGAAGGTGCTGGGCAACGTGGTGTCCTCGGGCGTCAAGGTGCTGGTGCTGGCGGTGATCGTCGGCATCGGCACCGGGCTGTTCGCCGAATTCCAGGTGCATCCGGCCGAACCATCCATCGACCACGCGCTGGTCATCATGCTGGCCTCGCTCGCCTTGCTGGCGCTGGGCATCTTCGGTCCGGGCATCGCCACAGGTTTGATTTCCGGCGGGCCGCAGTTGGGTGCGGGTGCGATGGCCGGCGCCGCTGTCGGCGCTGCCGGAACCGCCATCGCCGTCGGTGCTGCCGCAACTGGCGTGGGCGGGGCGGTGGCCGCCGGGGCACGCATGGCGCCGGCGGCTGCCAAGCTGGCCGGCAGCGGCGCGCGTGCCGCGACTTCTGCGGCCAGTGGTGCCCGGTCGGCGTTCCAGACGGGTTCGTCCGCAGCCGGTGGTGGCCTCAAGGGCGCGGCGGCGGGACTGGGCAACGTCGCCAAGACCGGCGCGCAGGCCGCCGGGCAAAGCGCTGCCTCCCGTGCCTCTGCCGCCGGGCAGCGCATGGCGGCTCCTTTCCGCGCTGGATTGAATGGCTCTGCGACAGAGGGTGGCTCGGGAGCTGGGGCCGGTGCTGCCGCTTCCGACCCGGCCACCACATCGTCGCCACAACAGCAACCCGCCTGGGCCAAGCGCCTGCACCGCCGCCAGCAGATCACGCAGGCCGCGACCACTACCGCGCACACGCTGCGCGGGGGCGATAGCGGTGGATCGGGCAGCGCCCCGAGCCTGCGGGATTCAGATTCATAAGGAGGACTAACCATGCGATTCAAACGACCGCAGGTGCGCTATGCCGATACACCGCAGCCTGCGACCCCTTACCAGTCCGCCGCCCAGGTGTGGGACGAGCGCATCGGCTCGGCCCGTGTGCAGGCGAAGAACTGGCGCCTGATGGCGTTCGGCTGCCTGGTGCTGGCCCTGCTGATGGCCGCTGGCCTGGTGTGGCGATCGGCGCAGTCCATCGTCACGCCCTATGTCGTCGAGGTCGATCAGACCGGCCAGGTACGCGCGGTCGGCGAAGCCGCCACGCGCTACCGGCCCGACGATGCGCAGCAGGCACACCACGTTGCCCGCTTCATCACGATGGTGCGCTCGCTGTCCATCGACCCGATCGTAGTGCGCCAGAACTGGCTCGATGCCTACGACTACACCACCGACCGGGGCGCGGCGGTGCTCAACGACTACGCCCGCACCAACGATCCGTTTGCCCGCATCGGCCGCGAGTCGGTGACGGTGCAGATCACCAGCGTCGTGCGCGCCAGCGACACGTCGTTCAACGTGCGCTGGACGGAGCGCCGCTACGTCAACGGCGCGGCCGCGGGACTGGAGCGATGGACGGCCGTGGTGTCCATCGTGGTGCAAACCCCGCGCACCGAAGAACGCCTGCGCAGCAACCCACTGGGCATCTACGTCAATGGCCTGTCGTGGAGCCGCGAACTCGATGCCGAAGGAGCACGACCATGAACCCGTCTTTCCGCTTTTACGTTTTGCCGTTGATGCTGGTGGCCCTGGCGGGCTGCGCCACCCAGGGCAAGCCGCCGCCGAGGATTTCGCTCGATGAGCCGGTACAGGCCCAGCCGTTGCCCGAACCGCCCGCGCCGGTGGAAGTCGTCGCCATGCCCGAACCACTGCCGCTGCCCGGACAGTTGAAGCCGTTGCCAGACACCGATGCTGCCAAGCCAGCACCCGAGCCGGCCGACGAAACCGTGCGCGTCTCCCGCGCCAATGCCGAGGCGCGGGTCGCGCCCACGCGCGAGGGCTACGTCAATGCGATTCAGGTCTGGCCGTACAGCGATGGCGCGCTCTATCAGGTCTATGCGGCGGTCGGGCGCGTGACGATGATCTCGCTCCAGCCGGGCGAGGATCTGGTGACGGTGGCGGCAGGCGATACCGTGCGCTGGATCGTCGGCGACACCTCCAGCGGCAGCGGCGACGAGCTGCGCGTCAATGTGCTGGTCAAGCCGATCCGCTCGGGCCTGAAAACCAACCTGGTCATCACCACCAGCCGCCGGACGTATTTGCTGGAGCTGACCTCGACCGAACGCGCCTGGATGGCGTCGGTGTCCTGGGACTACCCGCGCGACCGGATGCTGGCCTTGCAGCGCCAGGCGCAGGCGGCCAGCGTTGCCGCGCCGGTCGATACCGGCCTGTCGCTGGAGAACCTGCGCTTCCGCTACGCCATCAGCGGCAGCAATCCGCCGTGGAAGCCGCTACGCGCCTTCGACGACGGCGAGAAGGTCTATATCCAGTTCCCCGCCGGCATCGCCCAAGGCGATCTGCCGCCGCTGTTCGTCATCGGCGCGCAGGGCGACGGGCAACTGGTGAACTACCGCTTCCGTTCGCCGTACTACATCGTCGATCGGCTGTTCGGCGCGGCTGAATTACGCCTCGGCGGTGACAGGGGCGACGTGGTGCGCATCGAGCGCACCGACGGTGTGTCCCGGAGGAACTGACCATGAGCCAGGACGACACCCCGGATATCGCCACGCCGCAGGCCGACAAGGTGGCGCCTGAAACGGTGGCGCTGCGCGCTCAGCCGCGTCCGGTCACACGGCTGAACCGGCGTACCCTGGCCGCGCTTGTTGGCGGGCTCTCCGTCGCGGTGCTGGGCGCCACCATCTGGTCCTTGCAGCCATCGAAGCCCCGGAGCGGCAACGATCCGTCCGAGCTGTACAACGTCGATCGCGTGTCGCGCTCCGAAGGGCTGGAACGGCTTCCGACGGACTACTCCATGTTGCCGCCACCGCCGCCGCCCGAGGTGCCGGAACTGGGGCCACCCCTGCCGGGCGATCTCGGGCCGGCCATCGTCCAGTCGCAGCAGCCGGCAGTGGCCAGCTATGCGCCACCGGGTCACGATCCCGAGGCGGCCGAACGCGAAGCCTTGCGCCAGGAGGCCGAAGCGGCGGCGGCTTCATCGGTATTCTTCAACACAGGACAGGGCCAGACCGCGGCCGTGGCGCAGGCGACGCCGGGAGTCCCCGGCATGGGCAACACTCTGGCAGCCTTCGACCCACTGGCCGCCGGCCCGGCCTCGACAACGGCCCAGCCCGCCGACCCGACCGCCGTGCAGAACCGGCAAGACCAGAAAGAGGCTTTCCTGCAATCCGGCTCCACGGAAACCCGTAATTCCGGGAACCTGCAACTGCCCAGCTCGCCGTACCAGGTCATGGCCGGCACGGTGATCGCCGGGGCGCTGGTGACGGGCATCAAGTCCGACCTGCCGGGCGATGTGATCGCCACGGTGACGGAGCCGGTCTATGACACGGCCACTGGCCGGCACCTGCTCATTCCGCAGGGATCGCGCATCCTGGGTCGCTACAACAGCCAGGTCAGCTACGGACAGACCCGTGTGCAGGTCGTCTGGAACCGGGTGATCCTGCCGGACACGTCGTCGCTGACGCTGGATAACCTCGTGGGCACCGACCCGGCCGGGTATGCCGGCCTGGAGGATGGTGTCGATTGGCATTGGGATCGCATCTTCGCCGGCGCCGTATTGACGACGCTGCTGGGCGTCGGCGCCGAACTGGCCGCGCCGGAGAACCGCCAGGCCGGCGACCGGATCATCATCGCCGGCCGCGACAGCCTGCAAGACACGGTGAATCAGGTCGGCCAGGAAGTGACGCGCCGCAACCTCAACATCCAGCCCACGCTGACCAGCCGGCCCGGTTTGCCGGTGCGGATCATCGTCAATCGGGATCTGGTGCTGCGGCCCTACCAGCCGATGATTTTCAACCGAGGAACTTCGCAATGAACACCACACGCAAGCTGCGGCTGGGGCCGCTGCCCAAGACCGAGACCGTCAAACTGACCTTCGCTTGCCCGGCCAGCCTGAAAGCCGACCTCGACCGCTACGCTGCGCTGCACGCGCAGACCTATGGCGAGGCGGTCGATGCAACGACGCTGATCCCGCACATGCTGGAGGCGTTCATGGCCGGAGACAGGGGATTCAGGAAAGGGACGACAACGCCGAAAGCGCCACCCGCGCCCCGACGCGATGCGCCGCCCACGTAGGTGTGACGGTGTACCCGCTGCAAAGCAAAAGCGCAGGCCGGTGGCCTGCGCTTTTGCTTTGGGCTATGGCTTGAGGGAGCCTTGTCGTACCATGGCCGCAGCCGCCATCAAATGCCCGCCCGGACACGCTGGAGCCCGCAACCGCGTTGCCCTTATGTGGCTCCTAGCCTTTTTGCACGAGACTGCGCGAACGGCCGGCGAAAAGATCCAAGCCCTTGTCCCATATAGACTTCGGGCATTCCGCCTATCTTTCGATAATGCTTGACAGGCGAAATTTTTTATGGCGCTTTACTGGACGCGGCGTCCCGCTCCTCAACGGCTGCTTCAGTCGCCCTTCACCGGAATGCCGCTGACCGGCTGACCGTCCATGCTCGCTTCCTTGAGCATGATCTGATAGTGCTGGCCGTCGGTTTCGGTCTGGCTCAGGCGTACCAGCAGGTAGTTCCAGTCCTTGGCAAACCAGAGGGTGGTTTCGCGCTTGGCGTCGGGCTCGCGGATACGCTCTACCTCCACGGCGTCAAACTGGCCTACACGGGTGGTCACCCGGTCTTCGCCAACGACGCGGAAGTGGTATTCCTCTACCTCGTCGCCATCCACTACGCGGTAGCGCATGTCTTGTTTCCCCGCTGCCAGGTCGGCCTGCAGAGCGAGCTGGTAGGTGGTTTTGTCCAGCAGGCCGGGTTCGGTCGGCAGGCTGAAGGCTTCGTCCTTGTACTGACCGTTGACTTGACCTTGCTGCCAGTCGAACTGCTGGGTGATTTCCTTGCCGCGGCCAAGGCCACGCCGTTCGTAGTGGTAGCTCAGAGGGCGAATTTGCTCATCAACAACCTGCAGGCTGCTTTGCTCTGTCAGGCGCGCTACAAACATGCTGGCACTGAACGAGAGTTGCCAGCTGCCGTCAGCGTTCTGCTGCAGGCTGTGGACTGCTTCGCCGTTGACCGGAATGTTCTTCATGTCGGCGGCGTAGCTGGCGCTGAAGGGGGTTAGTTCAAGTGCGCTGGCGCTGCCGGCGGCGAGGGTTAGTGCCAGTGTCGCCAGAGGGGCGATGAAAAAGCGGGTAGTGCGCGATCTGAGGTTGGCGTGCATCTTTTGTGTCTCACATGCTGGATTCAATGGTTTCCAGTCTTAGTCCACCGGATGGAATCGGCTTGCCGTCCAGGCTGGCCAGTCCGTTAATCAGGCGCAGTCGGCCACTGGCGAACCAGCGTACCACCAGCGGATACAGCCGATGTTCCTGTTGCTGTACCCGCTTCGCCAGGCTGTCAGCGTCGTCGTCGGGATGAACCACTACTCGCCCCTGGAGCACCAGAGGGCCGCCGTCCAGCTCTTCGGTCACAAAGTGGATGCTGGCGCCGTGTTCGGCATCGCCTGCGTCCAGTGCCCGTTGGTGGGTCTGCAGACCTTTGTACTTCGGCAACAGGGACGGATGAATGTTCAACAACCTGCCATGAAAATGTGTCACGAAGGTGGCGGTCAGAATGCGCATAAAGCCCGCCAGTAGGACCAGATCAGGGGCAAAGGCGTCGATCTGTTCGATCAGAGCCTGGTCGTAGGCGGCGCGATCAGCGAAGCTGCGATGGTCCAGCGTGCGGGTTTCGATACCTGCGCTGCGGGCCCGCTCAAGGCCGTAGGCCTCGGCTTTGTTGGAAATGACGGCGACAACCTCGGCCGGTGCGTCGGCACCGGCCAGGTCGTCCAGAACTGCCTGCAGATTACTGCCTGATCCGGAGATCAGAACGACAACACGGCAGCTCACCGATCAGTTGCCCTGCAGGATAACGGCTTCGGCGCCGTCGGCGGCGCTGCTGATCTGACCGATGATCCAGGGTTGCTCTCCGGCGTCGCGCAGGCTTTGCAGCGCCGCGTCTGCCTGGTCGGCTGCAACGCAGATGACCATGCCGACGCCGCAGTTCAGCACGCGGTGCATCTCGGTTTCATCAACGTTGCCTTGCTCTTGCAGCCAGTTGAAGACAGCCGGACGCTGCCAGCTGTTCAGGTCGATAACGGCTTGGGCACCGTCCGGCAGCACGCGCGGAATGTTCTCCAGCAGGCCGCCGCCGGTGATGTGGGCCATGGCTTTAACAGCGCCGGTCTGTTTGATCAGTTGCAGTAGGGCCTTGACGTAGATACGGGTAGGCGCCATCAGCAGTTCACTGAGAGGCTTGCCGTCGAGCTGGGTGTCGTGGATGTTGATGCCGGCGACTTCGATGATCTTGCGGATTAGCGAGTAGCCGTTGGAGTGCGGGCCGGAGGAGGGCAGCGCAATCAGGGTGTCGCCGGTGCTCACCTTGGTGCCGTCGATGATGTCGGCCTTCTCGACCACGCCGACGCAGAAGCCGGCCAGATCGTAGTCTTCACCTTCGTACATGCCGGGCATCTCGGCGGTTTCGCCGCCCACCAGGGCGCAACCAGCCTGCTCGCAGCCAGCACCAATGCCGGTGACCACCTGCGCTGCGACGTCGATATTGAGCTTGCCGGTGGCGTAGTAGTCCAGGAAGAACAGCGGTTCGGCGCCACAGACGATCAGATCGTTGACGCACATGGCGACCAGGTCGATGCCGATGCTGTCGTGCATGCCCAGATCCATTGCCAGACGCAGCTTGGTGCCAACGCCGTCAGTGCCTGATACCAGGACCGGCTGGCGGTAACCTTCCGGGATTTCGCACAGCGCGCCAAAGCCGCCGAGACCGCCCATGACTTCGGGGCGGGCAGTGCGCTTGGCAACGTGCTTGATGCGGTCAACCAGGGCGTTGCCGGCGGCGATATCCACGCCGGCGTCTTTGTAGCTGATCGAAGGTTTGGAGGGCGTCTGGCTGCTCATGAGCGGGTCTCGAAGGGATCAAGGGACAAAATAGGTCCGCCGCCCCGTCATGCCTTGCCGGGCGCGGCGCCGGATAGCGGCATAGTCTATCAATTCATCGGCCTCAGAGCCATGCTGAAGGCGGCTCGGCCCGCCCGGACGCCATCCTGGCGCAGACGGCCACGCATCGCATGACGCTGCGGTTGCTGCGCACCGGTGGCTTGGTTAATGTAGAGAGCTTGGTCGGCTTGCAATACCTGCAGTCGAGCGTCCTGTGCCCGCCACCTTGACGGAACTGTTCATGCCCCTGTCGCGCTTTTTCTCTATCGGATTTCTCTCCCTATGCCTGCCCTTGGCTGCCCACGCGGCGGTGCTGGATTCGCTGTATGAGGTGCAACTGCCGCCGCAAGCCGATGCGGAGCAGGGTGCACAGTTGTCCAGCGCCCTGGACGTGATGCTGGAGCGACTGGCTGGCAACAACCTGGATGCTGAGGCCCCGGCGCTGGCCAAGGTGCTCGCCGAACCCAGCTCGGTGACCCGGCAGATCAGCGCACTGCAGGACGATGGCAGCATGCAGGTGGAGTTTGACCCCCTGCTGCTGCGTGATGCGCTGAGCCAGGCGAAGGTGCCGGTGTTAGGGCGCAATCGTCCGGGCGTGTTGGTGTGGGCCGTTCAGCGCGATGAGCTGGGGGGCGACTTCATGGCCCCCGGCAGCGAGATGGGCCAGGCACTGCGCACGGCGGCGCGGTTCCGTGGTGTGGCGCTGATGCAGCCGCTATCTGATCTGGAAGACCGCGCCAATATCAGCGAGGACGATGTGCTCAAGGGCGATGCCGAGGCGCTGGAGGCGGCCAGCGAGCGCTATGCCAGCGAGGGTATCCTGGCCTTGGATGTGTACCGCGATGCGGGCGAGGATTGGCAGTTGGCCTGGACCTTCTGGCTCAACGACCGCACGCTCGAAGGCAAGGAGCGCAACGCAGATCCCGCCGTGCTGGCCGACAACCTGATGCGCGCGCTGGCACTCGAAGTACACAGCCAGTACGCCGTCGGTGCGCAAGCGGATGGCACGGCGTCGGGTTGGACCTTGCACATCAGCGGTATCAACCGCGTTGGCGCTTTCGCTGACCTGCAGCGCAGCCTGCAGCAGTTGAGCAGCCAGCATCAGCCAAGCCTGGTCTCGGTCAGCGGCGACCAGGTGGTATTCGCCATTGACTTCCCCGGCGATCAGGCTCAGTTGGAGCGCATGCTCATGCTGGACCAGCGGCTGATTCGCGTCGAGGCACCGGTACAGCCAGCGTCTGAGCCCGAGGCACCGGCGTCTTCGCTGGAAGACGGCGCGGCAATCGAGCCCGAGTTGCCGGTTCAGGCGGCAGCGCCGTCCAATACCCTGTATTATCGCTGGCGCTAGCTCTCGGGCTGGCTTGGCTTATCAGGTTATCTAAGGACTGCCCCATGACCCCGGACTGTGACTACCGGGCGGCTGCTGTTGTTGTGCAGCCGGTGCCTACGTGTCTTGCGCTGTTGCGTGTGCTTGCTTCTGCTCTGGCGGAGGTGCGCTGATGTCTGCCGGACGGCCTATCCAGCTGCCGCTGGGTATCAAGCTGCGCGATGAGGCGACCTTTGCCAGCTATTACCCGGGGCCAAATGCCGGCGTGCTGGCTGCGACCCAGGCCTTTGCCGAACCGCAATCGTCGATTGAGGAGTGCTGTCTCTATCTCTGGGGCAGCGAAGGTACCGGACGTACTCATCTGTTGCAGGCTGCCTGTCATGCCCTGGCCGATGTGGGCGGGCTGGCCATGTACCTGCCACTGGATGAGCTGGTAGAGGAGGGGCCGCTGCTACTGGAAGGCATGGAATCGGTAGACCTGCTGTGCCTGGACAAGCTGGAAGCAGTGGCCGGCCGTCCTGATTGGGAGGAGGCGCTATTTCATCTGTATAACCGGTCGCGTGAGCAGGGCAGCCGTCTGCTGGTGGCGGCTGTCGCCGCGCCTCGGGCCTTGGGTTTGCAGTTGCCGGATCTGGCCTCGCGTTTGGGCTGGGGCCTGGTGTTCCAGTTGCAACCGCTGGATGACGCCGGAAAGCAGGAGGTGCTGAAGTTGCGTGCCGCGCAGCGTGGCTTGCAACTGACCGACGAGGTTGCGCGCTATATCCTCAGTCGTGGCGCGCGCGGTATGGGCGAACTGTTCGCTGCCCTGGAAACGCTGGATCAGGCGTCGCTGCGCGACCAGCACCGCTTGACGATTCCCTTCGTCAAGCGCGAGATGGGCTGGTAGCCTGGGAGCTCAGGTCTCGCCGCGCTCGACCCGCTGGGCTTGAAAGCTCCAGCGGATAAAGTAGAGTGCGGCGACAAAGTACAGCACGCTGAAGCCGCTCATCAGCAGTCCGTATTCCAGCCGTCCCGGCTGAAAGCAGATCAAGACCCCCTGAATGAAATACAGGTTGATGGCGAACGCCAGCCAGGCGTGTGTGCGCACGTGCGCGGTAATAACACCGGGCAGGAAGATCAGCAGCGGCAGCAGCTGTACGCCGATGACGATAACCGGGTTGGCACCATGCAGGTCAGCGAAGAACAGGTTGTAACCCAGCATGGACAGCAACAGGCCGGCATAGCCGACCAGGGCGACCAGACGGCTGACGCGACAGCGTGGCTGCAGGTATTCCAGGGAGGGAAGAGGTTTCTTCTTAGCCACTGATCTTGGCTCCTGCCGCCAGTTGCTGTGTGATACTGCCGACCCGTGAGCCGAGCACGCGGCACAGGTGGCTTTCGTGCTCATCCAGGCGCCGATCCCCCTGGCTGCCGGCGTGATGGCTGGCGCCATAAGGCGTGCCGCCACCGCGTGTTTCGGTCAGGGCGCTCTCACTGTAAGGCAGGCCGACCAGCAGCATGCCGTGGTGCAGCAGCGGTAGCTGCATCGACAGCAGCGTCGACTCCTGGCCGCCATGCAGGCTGGCGGTGGAGGTGAAAACGGCAGCAGGCTTGCCGTTCAGACTGCCGCTCAGCCACAGACTGCTAGTGCCGTCGATGAAGTACTTGAGCGGCGCGGCCATGTTGCCGAAGCGTGTCGGGCTGCCGAGGATCAGCGCAGAGCAGTGCTTGAGGTCGGCCTCGGTGCAGTAGATTGCGCCCTCGGTCGGCACCGGCGGCAGCGCGCTGGTGGTTTCTGGCGCCACCGGTGGCACGGTGCGCAGGCGCGCTTCCATGCCGGTGCTTTCAACGCCTTCAGCAATCAGTCTGGCCATTTCGGCGGTGGCACCATGGCGGCTGTAGTAGAGCACCACAACGTAGGGTTCACTCATTCGAACAGCTCCAGTACGCGCTCAGGAGGGCGGCCGATGACCGCTTTGCCCTCGCGGATGACGATGGGCCGCTCGATCAGTTTGGGGTAGTCGACCATGGCTTGAACCAGCTGGGCTTCGGATAGCTCCGGGTTCGCCAGATTCAGTTCCTTGTAGGGATCCTCACCCTTGCGCATCAGCTCGCGAGCACTCAGCCCCAGGCGTTCCAGTAACTCGACCAGGGTGGCGGCGTCTGGCGGTGTGTCCAGGTAGCGAATGATGTCGATGTCGGCGCCCTGCCTCTCCAGCAGCTCCAGCGCCTGGCGGGATTTGGAGCAGCGCGGGTTGTGGTAAATGGTGGTGGTCATCGGTTGTCCTCCGGGGGCGCGGTGGCCTAAGGTTGGGGTTGGGGGTTATTCTAAGCGCTATTGCACCGGGCTGTCAGGGAGCAGGAATGCCGCGTCAACTGAACCAGTATTTGCACTTTGGCCGCTATCTGGCGCGCCGCTTTCTTGAGGATAACTGCATCAAGAATGCCGCAGCCCTGACCTATACCACGCTGTTTGCGGTCGTGCCGGTGATGACCGTTGCCTACGCCATGCTGGCGGCGATTCCGGCGTTTGATCAGGTTGGCGGTCAAGTTGAAGCTTTTATCTTCAAGAATTTTCTGCCGGCCAGCGGCGCTGCGCTGCAGGAACACCTGAGCGCCTTTTCCAGTCAGGCCCGGCAGCTGACCGGCGCCGGTGTCGCGCTGTTGATGGTCACCGCATTGATGATGCTGGTGAATATCGAGAAGGCATTCAACGCCATCTGGCGCATCCGTCAGCCCCGGCGTGGCCTGTCCAGCTTTCTGCTGTACTGGGCGGTCCTCAGTATCGGCCCGCTGCTGCTGGGCGCGGGGTTTGTGGTCAGCACCTACGTTGCGTCCATGTCCTTCTTTCAGGAAGGTGCCTTCCTGGCCTCGGCCTGGAGTGGCATGCTGCGCTTCTTGCCGTTGATACTGAGTATCGCCGCCTTCACTCTGCTGTTTGTCGCCGTTCCCAATACCCGCGTGCCGCTGAAGTTTGGCGTGGCCGGCGGGGTGCTGGTGGCCTTATTGTTTGAGGGCGCCAAGGGATGTTTTGCCCTGTATGTGAAGCTGTTTCCCGGGTACCAGCTGATTTATGGCGCTTTTGCGGCGGTGCCGCTGTTTCTGCTGTGGATTTACGTCAGCTGGCTGATCATCCTGTTGGGCGCCGAGCTGGTCAGCAATATGGGTAACGGCTTTGCCTGGCGCCGACCGGATTACCCCTGGATGATCAATCTGCTGGTGTTGTTGAGGCTGTTTTTGTTGGCGCAGCAGCAGGGGCGGCAGGTGGATCTGACCTATGTGAACGGCAGTGGCTGGTCGATGCACGAAGAAATGTGGCTGCAGTTGACTGATTGGCTGGAGAGCGAGTCGCTGATCGCACGTACCCAGGGTGGGGGCTACGTCCTGTGCCGTGACCTGGATCAGGTCGAACTGAGCGCTATCCTGGAGCGGATACCGGAGCCGCCGCTAACCCATGAATCCCTGCCGGCTGCCTTGTCGGGCAATCAGGACTGGTTTGCCGGCTTCAGCGAAGCGCTGGCGGAGGCCGATCGGGCGCGTCGCCAGGCGCTGCGTGGCAGCGTTAAGCACTGGCTGCTGAACGACGGGCTAGTGGCCGCGCCAATGCCGTCTCGGGAGGTCAGCTCATGAGAGTGCTGTTGCTATGCGCGAGCGTGCTATTGGCTGCCTGTGATGCGGCAGGGCCTTGGCGCGATCAGCACGGCCAGTCTGTAGAGGCGGCGGCGCTCAGTCAGGGGCGGGTGCTGGTGAATTACTGGGCTGAGTGGTGCGGCCCCTGCCGGGATGAGTTGCCGGAGCTGAACCGGCTGGCAGCAGAGTTGCCTGTCGGCCGGGTGCTTGGTGTTGACTACGACGGCGCCGCTGGGAAGCAGCTACGCCAGACCAGCGAGCGCATGGGTATTGCGTTTCCGGTGTTGGGCGATGATTTCGTTCAGGATTTTGAGCTGCCGCGTCCGCAGGTGCTGCCAACCACTTACCTGCTGGACGCCGAGGGACGGATTGTTGAGGTGCTGCAGGGGCCGCAGCATTACGACAGCCTCATGCCGCTGATGACAGCAAACTCCGACAATAATAAGGAACAGGGCAATGAGTGAAATCTGTGTGCAGGGTAGGGTACGCGGTGTAGTGCAGGGTGTGGGCTTTCGGCAGGCGACGGTCCGTGAGGCCAATCGCCTGGGCGTCAGTGGCTGGGTGCGCAATGAAGAGGATGGCAGCGTCAGCGTTCTGCTCTGCGGCCCGGAAGACGCGCTGGAAGCCATGACCGGCTGGCTGCGCCGTGGCCCGCGCACGGCCAAGGTAGAGAGCGTCGAGCTGGCCGGTTGCCTTTGGCAGGACATTGCCGGTTTTGCCCAGTTGGGCTAGAACGCCCTGTCAGGCGGCCATACTGCCTTGTTCGGGTGGAGCCGTTAGTCTGCGGGTGTCGGCGGGTGCTTACGGCGTGACGTACCAGTAGCTGTACCAGTAATCCAGCACCTTGTCCGGGTAGCGATTGCTGCCAAGGCTGCCGTTGTAGCGCGCCAGTGCCCGGCGCAGGTTGCCATTTTCCTTGTCCAGATAGAACTTGAGAATCGCACAGCCATACTGCAGGTTGGTCGCCAGGTCGATGAGGTTGTCATCGGGGCGGCCAATCTCGGCCTTCCAGAATGGCATCACCTGCATGACACCTTGGGCGCCGACGTAAGACAGCGCGTAGGGGTCAAACAAACTTTCCACATGCATGACGGCCAGCACCAGGTCGGGCTTCAGGCCCGCGCGGGTAGCAGCCTGGTGCACCAGTCGCAGCAGCCGCAGGCGCTGCTGCTCGTCGCGAATGTACGGAGTCATTCGGGTTGACATGTCGAGGAGCCAGACCTCGGCATCAAAACGGTCATGAAAGCTGTCCGCGCTGGCGATGGCCTGCTTGAGTTCGGCCCGCAACTCCGGGTCAACCGGCGGCGTGGTGGTGCTGGCACCGGCCGTTTGTGCGGCAAGCCAGCTCAGCAGAAGCAGCACGATCCTTGTGCGCATGGGCTATTCCTGCGGTGTAGTGGCGTTATCCAGCGCCTGGACGAACTCACCTTGCAGGTGCGGGTCGCCGGTGGTGAGCAGAATCAGCATGTTTTCCAGCTGACTGGCTTCTTCCTTTAGGCCCAGCTGGCGCAGACGCTCGATACGGTCCACCCACTGCTCGACGTCGTCTTCTTCCAGGTTGTCGTAGATCAGCTCCGAGGCTTCGTGCAGCACGCTGCGCAGTTCACGGTCGATCAACAGGGTGGCCTCGGCGCGTACTTCGGGCGTTGCCTGTGCGTCCAGTTCAATCGCACGCAACTGGTCGAAGTCCACGGGCACGATATCCTCGTCCAGCAGGTTCAGGCGCAGCTGGCCGTCGCTGTCGGTTTGCCGGGTCACCGCCAGCTCGCCCAGCTGGATGGTCAGGGTGCGCTCGGCCCAGGGCAAGGTCTGGTACTGGCGGTGCTCATCTTGCAAGGTGCCCTGGGCGTCGTACTGGCGGATGCTGAACAGTCTGCTTTCGGTGACGCGAATGCTGCGATGCGGCGTGTCCATGACCAGCGGCTCGCCGGTTTCGATGTGCAGGCTGTGGCTCAGCAGTTCGCGCTCGATCTGCGGCGCGACCATTGTGTTTGACGCCGGTGCGCTGCTGCAGGCTTGCAGCAGACCCAGCACCGCGCCCGCGCCAAGCAGGCGCGCGGCTAGCGGATAAGTGGCGGTGTGCATCATCAGTTGCTCTGTACGCGCTCCAGCAGATGTTGCAACATCTGGTCGGCAGCGACCGTGATTGCGTCCTGATCGCGGCGGTATTTGTATTCCAGCTGGCCGTCAGCCAGGCCGCGATCGCTGATCACGACGCGGTGCGGGATGCCGATCAGGTCCATGTCAGCAAACTTGACGCCAGGGCTGGTTTTCTTGTCGCGGTCATCCAGCAGTACTTCAACGCCTGCTGCTTGCAGGCCGTCGTACAGCGCCATGGTGGCTTGCTGAACGGCTTCGGAGCTTTCCATCTTCATCGGCACTAGGGCTACCTGGAAAGGCGCCAGCGCGTCAGGCCAGAGGATGCCGCGCGTGTCGTAGTTCTGCTCGATGGCCGCTGCGACCACGCGGGATACGCCGATGCCGTAGCAGCCCATGGTCAGCAGCTGGGTTTTGCCCTGTTCGTTCAGTACGTTGCAGTTCATCGCTTCACTGTATTTCTTGCCCAGCTGGAAGATATGCCCGACTTCAATGCCGCGTTTGATAATCAGGGTGCCTTCGCCGTCGGGGCTAATGTCGCCCTCAACGACGTTGCGCAGGTCGGCAACCTGGTCAAATTGTGCATCGCGTTCCCAGTTCACCCCGGTGTAATGCTTGCCGTCGACGTTTGCGCCACAGACAAAGTCGGCCAGGTGCGCAGCACTGTGGTCGGCAATGACGGTGACCGGCAGTTTGACCGGGCCGATGGAGCCGGGCTTGCAGCCGATGGTGTCGATGATCTGGGCTTCGCTGGCGAAGGTCAGCGGTGCGTGTACCAAGGGTAGGTGCTCAGCTTTGATCTCGTTCAGCTCGTGGTCACCGCGCAGGACCAGAGCCACTAGCGGCTGCGCCTCGCCTTCTTCGGCAGCGCCCAGCACGATCAGGGTTTTTACCGATTGCTCGGGCGGCAGCTGCAGGAACTCGCTGACCGCGGCGATGGTGACTTGGTTGGGCGTGTCGACCAGCGTCAGCTCCTGGCTGGCAGCGGGGCGGCTGCCCTGGGGCAGCTGGGCGGTGGCTTTTTCCATATTGGCGGCGTAGCTGCCGCTGGAGGAAAACACGATGGCATCTTCGCCTGAGTCGGCCAGCACGTGAAATTCGTGGGAGCCCTCACCACCAATGGATCCGTTGTCCGCTACGACCGGGCGAAACTCCAGACCCAGGCGACTGAAAATGTTGCAGTACGCCTGGTACATGCCGTCATAGGTCTGCTGCAGGGACTCTTGGGTCAGGTGGAAGGAGTAAGCGTCCTTCATCAGAAATTCGCGGCCACGCATCAGACCAAAACGCGGACGGATCTCGTCGCGGAACTTGGTCTGAATCTGATACATGTTGATCGGCAGCTGTTTGTAGCTGGTGATCTCGTTGCGCGCCAGATCGGTGATGACTTCTTCGTGCGTCGGGCCGACACAGAACTCGCGGTCGTGGCGGTCCTTCAGGCGCAGCAGCTCGGGGCCGTACTGCTCCCAGCGGCCGGATTCCTGCCAGAGTTCGGCAGGCTGAATGGCGGGCATCAGCACTTCGAGTGCGCCGGCCTTGTCCATCTCGTCACGTACGACAGCCTCCACCTTGCGCAGTACGCGCAGGCCCATTGGCAGCCAGGTGTACAGGCCCGACGCAATCTTGCGGATCATGCCGGCGCGCAGCATCAGCTGGTGGCTGATGACGGTGGCGTCCGAGGGGGTTTCCTTGAGGGTGGAAATCAGATAATGGCTGGTACGCATGAGCTAGTCAGGTCCTGAGCAGAGACGGGCAGAATGGGCGCTATTGTACGATTGTGCCGGTGCAGCGTACAGCCCGCGGGTCAGGCTGTTGTTGCCGACCGACGGGCAACAAAAAACCCGGCCGAAGCCGGGTTTTTTGGTACTGCCTGGGCTGCTTAGAGCAGGGTCCAGGTGTAGCCGACGATCAGACGGTTTTCGTCGACGTCGCCGCCGTCCAGGGCTGCGTCCTGGCGAACGGTGGCGTTACGCCAGCGGAAGTTCACGCCTTCCAGCGGACCGGCCTGCACGGTGTAGCGTACTTCGCTGTCACGCTCCCAGCGAGAGTCACGGTTTACGCCGGCATGTTGCGGGGCGTTGGTGTTGATGTCGGTACCGGCGATGTAGCGGGTCATGAAACTCAGACCTGGGATGCCCAGACCAGCGAAGTCATAGTCATAACGCGCTTGGTAGGACTTCTCGTCAACGGCGTTGAAGTCAGCGTACTGAACGGAGTTGGCGATAAAGATTTCACCGTCGTCGTACAGGTAACGGCCGTCGCCACTCATCTGCTGGTAGGCCAGACCAAAGCCGTGGTAGCCAGTGTTCAGGGTCACGGCGATGGAGGCGGCCTGGTTGTCGAATTCGGTACCATCGGCGGAGTCGTCGTCGCTGGTATCGTAGTAGGCAACGTTAGTGTTCAGGCTGGTGCCTTCGCTCAGCGGGACAGTCCAGTCAAAGCCGGCGAACACGCGCTCGTACTGGTCTTCGCTGTCGGCGCCGTACAGAGTGGCGCTGAAGTTGTCAGTGAAGGTGTAGGTACCGCCAGCGTAGGTCAGGTCTTTATCGTCGCCGTGGATGCCGTCGGTCTCACTGGAGTCAGCCATTTCGCCACGATCGGTCAGGCGACCGGCTTCAACAAACAGACCGTCGATGGAGCTGTTGGTGATGCTGTAGCCCTGGTAGTGGTTGGGCAGCAGACGGGAGTCGTCATAGGCAGCAACCGGGTTTTCTGGCATGTGATAGCCGTAACGAATGACGGTGTCATCCAGGATGGCCATTTTGACGGCGCCACGGATTTCCATGTACTCGGCTTCAGCACGACCGTTGCTGTCAACCGGCAGCAGGCCAGTGCCGGAGCGGCCGCGGCCACTGTCCAGCTTGATACCTTCCTGGGCCATGACGTCTGCACCAAAGCCGATCGGGCCTTGGGTGTAGCCGGACTCAAAGTTCAGCAAAAAGCTGGTTGCGGTTTCTTCGCGCTTGCTTTGACCGACGTTGTCACGAAAATCGCGGTTGAAGTAAACAGTGCGGTTGTACAGGGTGGCGGAGGCGCCTTCGACAAAACCTTCGCCCTCTGCCATTGCCTGGCTAGTGGGGCGCTTGATTAATTAGGTAACGCATTCTTTGCTCTATCAACGGCTGCGAGGATACCCTTCGCATCCTTGGTCCATTTGAACGGTTTGGCCAACGTGCGATTGTGGACTTTAATAAAGT